>Ga0209211_10001560_pt1 | contig 43103 bp, 47 predicted proteins | sample RifGroA2_FD_183992 | JGI IMG/M metagenome (GOLD analysis project Ga0209211, IMG submission 183992) | Groundwater microbial communities from Rifle, Colorado, USA - Groundwater A2 (SPAdes) (version 2) | ecosystem: Environmental > Aquatic > Deep subsurface > Groundwater | place: Rifle, Colorado...
CGCTTGACGGCTTCTGGAGCCGAGTGAAAAATTTACTTTCCGCGCACCGAGGGAAAAGCAGAGAAAGAATGAGGAAGATGGTAACTGAAATCTTACGGAAACAGACTGCTTAAATTACCATTAGACCTACTTCTTCGTCCGAGAGAGAAAAATCCGGCCGCGCTGATTTTGTTGACTTGCGGGTATTATTTCTGCTATCATGATTGAGCTTAAAGATGGATAACCAGCAAAAAAAGGAAGCAGCGGTTTTTGGCGTTGTGGTGGAAGCACTGCCCAACACCATGTTTAAGGTTAAACTGGAAAATCAGGAGAACGAAATACTTTGTTTTTTGGCCGGCAAGATGAGACTGCACCGTATTAGGGTGCTCGTCGGCGACAAGGTTTCCGTTGAACTCGATCCATACGGAGGCAAAGGCAGGATTACTAAGAGGTTTTAGAGGGTTATAGGGGCTAGGGTGTAGGGTATAGTCTGATATTGAATTTATTTTTTTTCGTATCATTTCGTTACCATTCGTATAATTTTCGTATCATATGAGAGTAAAAGCATCAGTCAAAACAGTCTGTCCAAAGTGTAAAACGGTCCGTCGAAAGGGCCACTTGTATGTTGTGTGTACCGCTAATCCGCGGCACAAGCAACGCCAAGGCTAAAATCAGTTAAAAGCCGAGAGATTGGATTAGCGGGCTTTACCCCCACACCAATCCGCAGTGGATTGGTGTGGGGGTTTACTTTTTTTGGCTTATTTGTTATCATTCCCCGCATTGTTTATATTGTTAATTTTTCAAAAAATCTAAGCAGTTTATGAGAATTTTAGGTATCACCATACCGGATAACAAACGACTTGAAATCGGCCTTACGTGTCTTTACGGCATCGGCCGTTCACGCGCCTTGGAAATTTTGTCACAAGCCAAAGTTCCTTTCGCTAAACGGTCCAAAGAGCTCAACGTTGACGAGGAAAACGCTATCAGAAAGATTGTTGAGGTTTACAAGATTGAAGGCGACCTCAAGCGTGCCGTTGCCGGAAATATCAAGCGTTTGAAAGATATTAAAGCGTACAGAGGTGTTCGTCACATGCGCGGACTTCCGAGTCGCGGTCAGCGTACCAAGACCAATTCACGAACCCGACGTGGCAATACCAGAAAGACCATGGGTACGGGAAGGAGAGCGGTGGAGAAGAAGTAATGGCTTTGCCCGCGGTTTCGGAATTTACTCTGGTGAATTTCGAAACCGCGGCAGCAAAACATTACCCAGCACCTATTTTGGAATTTGAATATATCGAATATCAAAATAGGTGCTGGGTGATGATTTTGTAACGCTCAAAGTCATCGCTAACAAAATCAATCACATGGGAAAAAAACGTATCGTAAAAACAGGTGAAGCGGCGGGAGATAAGGCTCCTCAAGCGCAAGCCGTATCAAAGAAGAAAACCGTTGAAACCGGTGTTTTGTACGTTCAATCAACATTCAACAACACAGCGCTTCTTTTGACCGACACGAAAGGCAATGCCTTGGCTTGGTCCTCAAGCGGTTCACTTGGTTTCAAGGGGGCGAAGAAAGGCACGCCGTTTGCCGCCGCGAAAGTGGGGGAGACGCTCGCGCTCAAGGCCGCTACCATGGGTATGAAAGAGATATCGGCCGTTATCCGCGGAGTTGGTTCCGGTCGCGAGTCTTCGATTCGCGGGTTCATTTCAAAAGGTATCGCCCTTACGGGAGTAAAAGACACGACGCCGGTTCCGCATAATGGTCCGAGACCGCCGAAACCGAGAAGGGTGTAAAATGCAAATATCAAAATGCAAAGTGACAATGCAAAATCTTAAAATTTTTAACTTTAAAGTGTCATTTTTATTTTTGATTTTTTAACTTTCATTTATGCTTAATAAACCAAAATATAAAATCGCCCGCCGTCTTGGTCCCGGAATTTTCGAAAAAACGCAAACTCAAAAGTTCGCGCTTCGGGAAGGCAGACGCAAAGAGTCGAGGGAACGCCCCCGACCGAAGAGCGATTTCGGTTTGCAGATGCTTGAGAAGCAGAAAGCTCGTTACAGTTACGGTATCGGTGAACGACAGTTTGCCAAGTATGTTGCCGAGGCTCTCGCCAAGAAAACCACCAAGACCGACGAACTTTTGTTCGAGCGATTGGAAACTCGGCTTGATAACGTAGCGTATCGTCTCCATTTGGCGCCGACTCGCCAAGCGGCTCGCCAGATGGTTTCTCATGGCCACATTATGATAAACGATGTTCGTATCACTATTCCTTCATACAACGTCAAGCTTGGAGACAAGGTTAAAATTCGCGAAGCCAGCGCCAAAAAAATCCTTTTTGCTAATCTGGCCGAAAAGCTTAAAGACGCTATGCCGCCGTCATGGCTCAAATTTGATGCTGAAAAGCGAGCCGGAGAAGTCCAAGGTAAGCCAAAATTGGTAAAGTCGGAGCTGGTTTTTGATATCGCGGCCATTCTTGAGTTTTACCGCCGATAAAAGCCAAAGTTTGCTTATTTATTAGAAATAATGTATAGTGTGATTCCGAAATTTATTGGAGATCGTCTTCGAGCCAACTTCCGTCTTCGGAAGCGCGAGAAGGCGAGTTGTGTTTCAGAAGTCGGCGGAGCCGACACCATAACCAAAAAGCCAACCCCGTTGCCTTGCGCCAAGCCAACTCGGGGCGGATCGGTGCAAGGCTTGGCTTATTAGCTTCCTATAGGTCTAAAAATAATAAATACTATGGAACAAGGAATAGTGTTACCCTCAAAGCCGAAAATAGTGTCGGAGGAGAATTTCACCGGCATTTACGAGATTGACGGTTTGTATCCGGGATACGGCCACACTCTAGGCAACTCTCTTCGCCGCATCATTTTATCCTCGCTTCCGGGCGCGGCTATTACCGCCGTAAAGATTGCCGGCGTAAATCACGAATTTTCAACTCTTGCCGGAGTAAAGGAAGACGTCATAATCATTATTCTGAATCTCAAAAAGGTGCGCATCGCGCTTACCACGGAAGAGCCTCAGACGTTGCGTCTCAAGATGAAAGGTATTAAAGAGGTGAAAGCGGGCGATATCGAATGCCCCGGGCAGGCGTCTATTTTAAACGGTGACCTCCATATTGCGACTTTGACCGATAAGAACGCCGAGCTTGATATTGAGCTTCGTGTTGAGAAAGGATTGGGTTATGTTCCGAAAGAAGTTTTGCAGAAAGACCGCGTTGATATCGGTGAGATTACGCTTGATGCCGTTTTCACTCCTATTCGTCGCGTAAATTACGAAGTGGAAAATATGCGTGTTGGTAACAGAACGGACTTTAACCGATTGAAATTATTTATTGAAACCGACGGTACTATTTTACCTAAAGAAGCGCTTGAGCGTTCAATCGCGACCATGATTACGCAACTCAAGGCGATTGTCGGTTTTAAGGAGGAGGAACCGGAAGTTTTGCCGCAAGCGGGCGCTTCAGAACAAAAAGAGGCCGACTCTGCCGGTAAGAAAGACATTGATCCCGAATTTCTTAAGACTCGCATTGAAACCCTCGGTCTTTCACAGCGAACCGCGAATGCTTTGAATAGCGCGAATATCAGAACGGTTGGCGGTTTGGCCCGAAAGAAAGAAGAAGACATTTTGGATATCGACGGTTTGGGCAGCAAGGGTGTTCAGGAAATTAAGAGAGTATTGGGAAATTTTGGGATTACGTTAAAATAACGGAGCGAAGCGAAGTATATTTTACGTAGCCCAGCGCTAATTTTACCAAAAACAGGTTTAGTAACATAAAATGATTAATAAAACGAAGCATATGAATATCACCACTTTCAGTTCAGCAAAATTAGTGCTGGGTGGCGATTTTTATACTCGCTTCACTCGTTAAAAATCAGCCACATGCGTCACCACGACAACATCAGAAAATTCGGACGGGAACGAGGCCAGAGAAACGCGCTTTTGAAATCGCTCGCTCTCTCGCTTGTCGTACGTAAAAAAATTACCACCACCGAAGCGAAGGCCAAGGAATTACGACCGTTTGTCGAGAAGCTTGTCACGCGCGCCAAGATAAAGACTTTGGCTTCACGCCGACTTCTTGTGTCACGTTTGGGTGTGGACAAGGGCGTCAAAGAACTTGTCGATACGCTTGCTCCGAAATATGAAAAGCGTGCCGGCGGTTATACCAGAATCGTCAAATTGCCGCGACGCTTAAGTGACGGAGCCGCGATGGCGGTCATAGAATTTGTATAAAAGTTAAAAAATCAAAACTCAAAATGACAGTCCAAAATTAAAAATTTTAAGATTTTACATTGTCATTTTGATTTTTGATGTTTCCATTTTAAATTTATGAGCAAATATACAATTGACGCTACAAACAAAAAGCTCGGACGGGTGGCCAGCGAAGCCGCCGTACATCTTATCGGTAAGGATAAGGCTGCTTTTGTCCGTAACAAAGTGAGTGGGGGGGTAGTGGAAATTGTGAACGCTTCTAAGGCCGACATAAGCGAGAAAAAACTTTTACAGAAAAAGTATGACCGTTATTCGGGGTACCCCGGAGGTCTTCGAAGCCCGTCGATGCAAAATGTTATCGACAAGAAAGGTTACGAAGAAATTTTTACACTCGCTGTGTACGGTATGATTCCTTCGAACAAGCTTCGCGCGAAGATTATGAAAAATCTCACTGTTAAAGAATAAATTTATGGTAACTGACGAAAAAACCAGATATATAGGAACTGTCGGACGACGCAAGACCGCGATTGCCCGTGTTCGATTGACTCCCGCCGCCAAGAGTTCATGCACTGTTAACGACAAGGACGTTGACGCCTATTTCCCGACAGCCGAGTTGCGTGCTACCGCAATTGAAGCGATTACCACTACCAAGCTTCCCGTTAAGTTTAAAATTACGGCGAAAATCATCGGTGGCGGTATCAACGGTCAAGCCGAAGCACTTCGTCACGGTATTGCTCGCGCTCTTATCATTCACGATATTGAACTTCGCAAAAAAGTAAAAGCTGCCGGTTTTCTCAAGCGCGACCCTCGCGCCAAAGAACGCCGCAAGTTCGGTCTCAAGAAAGCTCGCAAGGCTCCGCAGTGGAGCAAGAGATAGTTCAATTCTCGTTTTTTCCTTGTATTAATTTGTTTGGTTGAAGTTTTACGTATATACGTGTAATATAAACCTATGAGTTTGGCTGGAAAAATAAAAAAACTTCCCTCACGAGTTATGGCTCGGGCGAAGTATGATGATTTGCTGTACACACTTCTCCAGATAGGCGCAGCTTCACTGGCAGTTTCGGTTCCAGCCGTAGCGGCTGTGGCGATTTATATAAATGCCGTACAGAGTAAAGATAGGAAATATCCAAAGCATAAACTTAAAAATTCTTTTTATCATTTCCAAAAGACGGGTCTTATCAGTGTTGAGTCGAGTCACGGAAATGCATGTATTATGTTGACAAAGGAAGGTGAGCAAAGGGCGCGCATGTGTGGTGTCGGCAAAATCCTTTCGGGAAACGTCGTGTCCGGAGATAAAAAATGGGACGGCAAATGGAGAGTGGTCTTTTTTGACCTAAAGACCGAAAAAAACAGAGAGCGTGACGCGATACGGCTTATGTTAAAACGTTGCGGTTTCACTCTTCTTCAGAAGAGTGTCTGGGTTTACCCTTATGATTGTTCCTCCGAGGTAGAATTTTTGAGGTCCTTTTTTCAATTGAAGGACGAAGAATTTCGTTTAGTTGTTAGCGATGATATCGGTAGGGACGATTATTTAAGAAAACACTTTCGCTTGTCTCTTTTTTCATAGAGTTTATTTAATCAGCATATGCGGATTAAATAAACTTGAAAGATTTAATAGTTTACGTTAAAATTAAAATTATGTCAGACGAACCAAAGGAAGAACAGGATATAAAATACGAAACCGACCCGGAGGGGGCGGAGAATGCCTCCATGTCACGCCAGAGTTCCGACGAGGCGGAGCCTAAAAAGTCCGGTTTTGGTAAATCGGAAAGCGAGACTGTCTCGGGTTTGAAAGAAAGACTCGCTCTTGCTCTTAAAGAAAAGCAGGAGTACCTCGACAAGTGGCAGAGAGGCGCGGCGGAATTTCAGAATATTCGCAAGCGTGACGCCGAGGACAACGAGCGATTCAGAAAGTACGCGGCGGAAAATTTGGTTTCGGAACTTTTGCCTGTTTTGGATAGTTTTAATATGGCGTTTAGTAACAAGGAAGCGTGGGAAAAAGTTGATAAGAACTGGAGGGTGGGTGTGGAATATATTGCAAACCAGCTCAAAGGGGTCTTGGAAAGCAACGGTCTAAAGGAGCTTAATCCCATCGGTGAAAAATTTGACCCCATGTTGCATGAAGCCGTGGAGTTTGAAGAAGTGGTGGACGAATCGAAAAATCAGTTTATCACCGATGTCATTCACAAAGGCTATTCGTTTTATGATAGAGTATTGAAAGCGCCGAAAGTTAAAGTGGCGGAGACGCGGACAGACGCGGACAAAAAATAGTTTTGTTTATATATTGAAAATGCTAGAGATAAAACCACAAGGAAAAATCATTGAGAGAATCGTCAGGGCCAAGACGGGCGAGTTCGTCTTGGCAACCTTTTTTGTGAGTGAGATGAACGGCGAGCTTCAAGTTCGGCTCCTTTCCGTTAAGCCGATTTCGGAAAGATTCAAGATTCAGGATTCACGATTCAGGAATGACAAACTATGTTTGTCAGGTGAATGCGCAAAATCTCCGGCGGTTACCGCGGAACGACATATTTATACCGAGATTGTTTCTCCTTTTTTCAATGCGCTTGAATTTTTTGTAAGCCAACCGACACGAGCGCCTTCCGGCAGCTTTTAGCTGCTAGCTTCTAGCTTTCAGCATTTAAATAGGAAACCTTTTTTAGGGTTCTTTTTGTATTACTGGTAACTAGCAACTAATAACTAAAAACTATGAGCAAAATCATTGGAATCGATCTCGGGACGACCAACTCGGCCGTCGCGGTCATGGAAGCGGGGGAGCCGAAGATATTGGAAAACGCGGAGGGGGCGAGAACCACTCCGTCAATTGTCGCGGAGTCAAAAACAAAAGAGCGTCTTGTGGGACTTCTCGCGAAGCGTCAAGGTGTCACGAATCCTAAAAACACCATTTATCAAATCAAGCGCTTCATCGGGCACACGTTCGATGAACCGGCCGTGCAGAAGGACAAGACTTCCGTGCCGTTTGAAGTGCGGAAATCGGAAAACGGTGGCATTGAAGTAAACATGGCGGGCAAGTGGTATCGCCCCGAAGAAATTTCGGCCATGATACTCACCAAGCTCAAGAATGACGCCGAAGCCCGTCTCGGAGAAAAAATTACCGAGGCGGTTATTACCGTGCCCGCGTACTTCAACGATTCGCAAAGACAGGCTACCAAGGACGCGGGCAAAATTGCCGGACTTGACGTAAAGCGCATTATAAACGAGCCGACGGCGGCGGCGCTTGCCTATGGCTTCAACAAAAAGAAAGATGAAAAAATCGTAGTCTTCGACTTCGGTGGCGGCACATTCGATATTTCCGTTTTGGAAGTTGGAGACGATGTGGTAGAAGTAAAGTCCACGGACGGCGACGCTCACTTGGGAGGCAAAGACATTGACCAGAAAATTATCAATTGGCTTGGCGAAGAATTTAAGAAGCAATCCGGCATTGATGTACGTAAGGACGCACTCGCGCTTCAGCGATTGGACGAAGCGGCGGAGAAAGCCAAGATTGAACTTTCCACGGCGGTGCAGACCGAAGTGAATATTCCATTTATTACTTCCGGTGCCGACGGTCCGCAACACCTTCTCATTCCCATGACTCGCGCCAAACTTGAAGAATTGACTCAGGAGTTTATTGACCGTGCTATGGAGATTACCAAGCGTGCCATGGAAGCTTCACCTTTCAAAAAGGACCAGATTAATGAAGTGGTGATGGTGGGAGGACAGACTCGAATGCCTGCCATGCAGGAAGCGGTGAAGAAATTCTTCGTTAAGGAACTTCACATGGGAGTCAATCCCGACGAAGTGGTGGCGATTGGGGCGGCTATTCAGGGGGGAATTCTTCGCGGGGATGTCAAAGATATTTTGCTTCTTGATGTTATTCCGCTTTCTTTCGGCATTGAAACCATGGGCGGCGTGGCAACGAAACTGATTGAGAAAAACACGACCATTCCAACGGCAAAATCGCAGGTGTTCTCCACGGCGGCCGACAACCAAACATCCGTGGAAATTCACATTACGCAGGGCGAACGTGCCATGGCCACGGACAACAAATCGCTCGGACGTTTCATTCTCGACGGTATTCCTCCGGCACAGCGCGGTACGCCACAAGTGGAAGTGACATTCGATATTGACGCGAACGGAATCTTAAATGTCACCGCCAAGGATAAGACGACCGGCAAATCAAACTCGATTAAAATTACGGCAAGCTCGGGTCTCTCCAAAGAGGAAGTCGAGAAGATGAAGAAAGACGCCGAGGTTCACGATGCTGACGATAAGAAAAAGCGCGAAGCGGTGGAGTTTCGAAATAGCGCGGAGCAACTTATATACACGGCCGAAAAAGCATTGAGAGATAATAAAGACAAAGTACCGGCGGATACCGCCAAGACTATTGAAGAGAAAATAGCTTTGCTCAAGGTGGCTAAAGATAGTACGGATATTGCGACAATTAAATCCGCGACCGAGGCTCTTTCAGCCGAACTCCAGAAAATCGGAGAAATTATGGCCCGTTCGGCAAGTTCAGGGCAAGCAAATGCGGCGCAAGAGCAAGCGAAGGAAACTTCCACAGACAAAGGTACCGATGGCAAAGAGGGTGAAGGCCCTGTCCGTGACGCGGAGTTTAAAGAGGGGGACGGGAAGAAGTGATTAGTGGATAGTTAATAGTTTGTAGAAAAGAAAGCCCACAGTTTCGCGGGCGAAACTGTGGGAGGAGGTTAAGAATAGCAGATTACAAGTTTATTCTTTCGTCCGATAAACATCCACAAGCTTTCCGAGAGATTCTCGAAGACGTGGGGGAACATCGATGGAAAGGAGAAAACTTTTAACTTTTCCACTGTTACCTTCGGTTTCAACACTGCCTATCCTGATCGGGCCAAATGTTGGTTCGAGGTTAAGTAGTTCAGCGCAGAGGGGTGCTAACGCATCTGGTCTGCAGACGATTTGACACAGAGTATTGCTTTTCCAGCGAAAGATAGGAACTTGTACAGGGTAAGAGTCCATAAGTTTTTCTGAGGTGGAGGCGGTTAGGGGTCTTGACTCTCAAGATACTACATCTATGATGTGCTGTTGTCTAGTGTTGAAAAAATAAGCCTTACTTTATACTTCTTATAACCTATTCGTAGCCATTCGTATCTATTAGTAACATTCGTATATTGGTATAATCATTCGTATGTCAAAAGACTACTACAACATATTGGGCGTAGACAAAAACGCCAAGCCGGACGACATCAAAAAGGCGTTCCGTAAAATCGCGCACCAGTATCACCCCGATAAGGGTTCGGGGAATGCCGATAAGTTCAAAGAGGCGAGCGAAGCCTACAGCGTGCTTTCCGATGACAAGAAGCGCACCGAGTACGACACTTATGGACAGACATTCGCGGGTCATTCGACAAGCGGTGGCCAAGGCGGAGCGGGACAGGGTTTTGGAGGTTTTGACTTCTCCGGTTTCGGTGGGCAAGGTGGTGGCTTTGACTTTTCCCAAAATGGGTTTGAGTTTGACCTGGGCGACATCTTCGGTGATTTTTTCGGCGGCGGCGGCCGTGAGAGGGTGAAGCGTGGACGGGATATTTCCATCGACGTAGAATTAACTTTCGCTGAGGCCGTGTTCGGTGCGGAACGGAAAATCCTGTTGAGCAAAACATCGCGTTGCGAAGACTGTATTGGCAGTGGCGCCAAGCGTGGTACCGAAATGCACACGTGCGGGAAGTGCAACGGCAAAGGCAAGGTTCACGAAACCAAGCATTCGTTTCTGGGTAATTTTTCCACCGTTAGGGTGTGTGACGAGTGTCAGGGCAAGGGCAAGGTTCCGAAAGAAAAATGCCCGACCTGTCGGGGCATTGGTGTTTTGAAGCGACAGGAAGAAGTATCTGTCGCTATTCCCGCCGGTATTGATGACGGTGAGATGATTCGCCTCACCGGCGCGGGGGAGGCGGTGGCCTCCGGAACTTCGGGCGACTTGTATATTAAGGTTCACGTCAAACGACACCCGGTGTTTAAGAAAGAAGGCGCGAATCTTACCGTAGACCTTTCTCTGAAGCTATCAACCGCGCTTTTGGGCGAAGAGTACAGCTTGCAGACGCTTGACGGTGAAATCAAAGTAAAAATTCCCGAAGGTGTTTCTCATGGAGAAATTCTACGTGTTAAAGGCAAGGGGGTGCCATATGAGAAAAGCAAACGGGGTGATTTGCTGATTCACTTGAGCGTCAAATTGCCGAACAAGCTCTCAAAGGAAGGAAGGAAGTTGGTGGAGGAACTTAGAAAAGAAGGGATATAAAACAAAAGAGCCGCGTACGCGGCTCTTTTGTTTTACAGTTGTGCTCTCGGTCAGAATCGAACTGACATCATTCCCTTCGGAGGGGAATATCCTATCCATTGAACGACGAGAGCGGACGTTGTTGGAATGATAGCTGAAAATTAACCAAAAGAGAAGCAATAAACAAAGGTAATATTTTAGATAGGCTCATTCGCGCGAATGGTCCTGTGCCGAATTCATTCTGAATGCTATAATTTTTCTGTTATGAAAAAGACGGAAAAAGTTCTGAAAGCTTTGGCAAATTTAAAACGTCTGCACATCATCAAGGTGTTGAAGGGTGAAGGAGAAAAGTTTGTCGGAGAAATCGCTGACGATATAAATCTTTCTTTTCGGGCAACATCCAAACATCTCAAAATATTATCCGCCGTTGAAATTGTGGAAAAGGAACAACGTGGCCCGCAAATATTTTACACTTTGTCACCAAATCTGGACCCAATCTCCAGACTTGTTTTGAGTTCTATCTGACGCAACATTATGGTGTGTGGTACATAGGTACATTCGCGCGAATGTACCTATGTACTTGTGTGTTGAGTGGCAGGGATTGGTTGTGTTGCATTAGTCGTGTTGGAAACCATTCATAAATTTGCTATCATTCTCCGCATGGCAAATAGCGCTAAAAAGACCTTACTTTCGGGTATAAAGCCCACAGGAAGGCCTCATATTGGGAACTACTTCGCGGCCATGAAGCAGTTTTTGGAGATGCAGGACGAATACACCTGCTATTTTATGATTGCCGATTATCACGCGCTCAATTTCATTCAGGACGCCAAGGTTATGCAGGAAAATATTTTAGGTCTAATGCTCGACTATCTTGCCGTTGGCCTTGACCCAAAAAAGGCAACTATTTTCAAACAGTCGGATGTGTCAGAACATACCGAACTTGCATGGATATTTGATACCATCACGACCTGTGCCTATTTGGAACGCGCCCACGCCTACAAAGACGCGCAAGCCAAAGGTAAGGAATTGAGTGTCGGTACGTTCAACTACCCAATGCTTATGGCGGCGGATATTTTGTTATACGACATTGACGTTGTACCTGTTGGCGCAGACCAGAAACAGCATGTGGAGATTACCCGCGATACGGCGGAAAAGTTTAATCGGATTTATCCTTCGACAAGCTCAGGACAGGCGGTTCCAACTTTCAAACTGCCGGAAGCCAAAATACTTTCCGAAGTCGCTGTTGTTTCGGGTATTGACGGTCGCAAGATGAGCAAGAGTTACGGCAATACCATTCCGCTTTTTGCCACCGACGCGGAGATTGAGAAATTGGTCATGAGCATTGTTACAGATTCTTCCGGTGGTGTTCCGAAAAATGTCTACGAAATTCACAAGCTGTTCCGATCCGAAGCTGACCTCACGAAGCTTTATAAAGAAAAGGAAGGGAAGTACAAAGATTTGAAAGAAGCCTTGATTGCCGATATTAAAAAATTCATCGCTCCGCTTCGTGACCGCCGCGAGAAATTGGCCAAAGACCCCTCAGCCGTTCTCCAAATTCTCAAATCCGGCGGAGAGAAAGCCAAAGCGGTGGCGGAAAAGAAAATGGGTGAGGTCAGAGAAAAAGTCGGAGTAAAATTATACTAACATGAAAAATCGAACACACATCAAAGAGCTTTCGCAGAAGATAGGTGAAGAAGTCACGTTGGCTGGTTGGGTGGACGTACGTCGTGACCACGGCAAGCTTATTTTCATTGACCTGCGTGACGCCTCTGGCAAAGTTCAGATGGTGGCGATTCCTTCAAACAGCGAGGCTCACGCTTTGGCGAATACCGTTCGTCCAGAGTGGGTTATCAAAGTTACTGGTAAGGTGAAGGCACGCCCCGAAAGAATGGTCAACAAAGATGAGCCGAACGGTAGGGTAGAGCTGGAAATTCTCGGTATTGAAGTGTTGAACGAGGCTGTTACACCGCCGATTGATGTTCGAGGTGACGGGAAGGATATCGGTGAGGAAATGCGGTTGAAATATCGCTATCTCGACCTGCGCCGAAATCGCATGGCCGGGAACTTGCGACTCCGTCACGAGGTAATCCGGTTTATCCGCAAATACTATTCAAATGACGGATTTATGGAGATTGAAACGCCTGTTGTGAGCAAGGCGAACGTTGAGACCGGAGCACGCAATTATGTCGTTCCATCACGACTTTACAAGGGTAAGTTTTACGGACTGCCTCAGTCGCCCCAGCAGTACAAGCAACTTTTTATGGTAGCGGGTTTGGAAAAATATTTTCAGATAGCGAAATGTTTTCGTGACGAAGACTCGCGCGGTGACCGCCAGCCGGAGTTTACCCAACTTGACCTTGAAATGTCCTTTGTTGAACAGGAGGATGTTCTTTGCCATACCGAAAAGATGTATATCGAAATGATACGGGAAGTGGTACCGCACAAACGAATTCAGACCGTGCCATTTCCTCGACTGACGTACAAGGAGGCCATGGAAAAATACGGTTCGGACAAGCCCGACTTGCGCGAAGACAAAAATGACCCGAATCTGCTGGCATTTTGCTGGGTTGTTGATTTTCCTTTTTTTGAAAAGGTGGATGGTGAGCTAAACCCTGACGGGTCGCCCAAGTGGACTTTTACGCACAATCCCTTTTCTAGAGCAAAACCCGAACATGAAGAATGGCTTAGCAAGAAGAAAAATATCGCGGAGATTTTGACAACGCAGTACGATATTGTTCTCAACGGGTCCGAGATTGGCGGCGGCAGTATTCGCAACCACAAACCGGAAATGCTCCGAAAAGTCCTTGAAATCATCGGTCAAACTCCCGAGCAGATTCGAAATTCATTCGGACACATGATAGACGCGCTCTCATACGGAGCGCCGCCGCACGGTGGCATCGCGCCCGGTATTGACCGTCTTATTATGCTTCTTGCGAACGAACCGAACATTCGCGAGGTCATCGCGTTTCCGAAAACAGGAGAGGGTAGAGACCTTATGATGGATTCACCATCTGATCTAAGCGCAAGGCAGTTGAAAGAACTGGGGATTAGACTTGAGAAGTAAGACCAAAGTGCTATGCTTCTATGAACATGGCATTTACCGTAAAGCAGGAACATTTCGAAGGTCCGCTTGACGTCCTCCTTTCACTCATAGAAAAGCGAAAGCTTTTCATCAACGACATTTCTCTGGCCAAAGTGGCGGACGATTATCTCGCGCATGTGAAGCAGCTTGAAAATTTTCCCATTGCCGACAGCGCCAATTTTATCCTCATTGCTTCCACCCTCGTTCTCATTAAGTCCAAATCACTTCTACCCAATCTGGAACTAACCAGCGATGAACAGGGCGATATCGCCGACTTGGAACGCCGTTTAAAAATTTACCAACGAATCAAGGAGCTTTCCGTTGGCGTGAAATCACTTTTCGGCAGGAAGGTAATGTTCGCGCTTGAACCGAGAAAGGTAGAGCCGATTTTTTCGCCCGATGATTCCATGACCGTTACCGCTTTTCTCGAGTCCGTGAAAAATGTTTTGCAAAGTTTGCCGAAGAAAGAACTCTTACCGAAAGCCGTTGTGGCGAAGGTGATGAGTCTGGAAGACATGATTACCCATCTCACCGAACGGGTGACTGAAAATTTGAGCATGAGCTTCCGCGAATTTTCCAAAGGTCACAATGAGAACAAGGTTCACGTTATTGTCAGTTTCTTGGCGATGCTTGAGCTGGTGAAGCAGGGGATTATTTCAGTGACTCAAGAAAATCATGGAGAGGATATTGTCATGGAAACCGAAGGCTTGGGAACGCCTCATTACGGTTGAAAGCTTCCGTTTACCCCTGTCCACTGTTACGAACTTTACAATTCGACAGGACGTGCTACACTCTAACCCCCCTGTTTTGGCACTCAAATTATAATCAAACCACAAAATGACTCTCGACGCAAAAATTGAAGCAGTGCTTTTTTGGAAAGCCGAACCGATGGCTGTTTCAAGGCTAGCAAAAATTTTTACCGTAACTGCCGATGAAATAAAAAAAACTCTTCCCGTTCTCGAAACAAAACTTCACGGTAGGGGAGTGACACTTGTAATAAAAGATGATGAGGTGGCGCTTCGGACGTCGTCGGATGTATCTGATTTAATTGACAGCCTGGCGAAAGAGGAGCTTACTCGCGATTTGGGTAAAGCGGGACTGGAGACGCTTTCAATAGTTTTGTACCAAGGGCCGATTTCCCGCCGCGAGATTGACTATATTCGGGGGGTTAATTCGAATTTTATTCTTCGTAACTTGCTTGTTCGAGGCCTTGTGGAGAAAATCGATAATCCCAAGGACCAGCGCTCATTCTTGTACCGTCCGACTTTTGATTTGCTTTCCCTTCTGGGTATTTCCAAAACTGAAGACTTGCCGGAGTACCCTTCCGTACGTAAGGAAATCGAAGCCTTTACAGTCGCGCCGCCAGAGACGGAATCCAACGCGGTTTTATCAGAGATTGCCGAGGAAGTCCATGAGAGCTAGGCGAACAGACCATATGTCGGTTTTTACTCCCAAAAATATTTTTTGGGGTTTTTTGGGTCTGATTTTTATCGGGGCGTTGATTTGGTTTGGAAAACCCAAGGCCGGTTCGGTTGTTTTAACGCCGCAAATTTTGGCCGTTGCCGCTACTCCCTTCGCCAATGTTTCGATTACTTCAAAAGCGGCCTATGTCTTGGACGGTAAAACCGGTAGAGAACTTTGGAGTCGCAACGCAAGCTCGCAGTTACCACTGGCGTCGCTCACTAAAATCATGATGGCGGTCACGGCGCTTTCTCTGGTTCCGGAAAAGACCGTTATCACAATAAGCCCCTCTTTTTTAAACGCGGAAGGGGATAGTGGCTTGTACGGCAATGAGCGTTGGTTGCTAGGGGATTTGCTTGATTTGACCCTTTTGGAGTCATCAAATGACGGTGCGAACGCTATTGCCGCCGTGGCCGGAGCGATGGGCCGTGAGGACGTGTCCGAGGCGCTTTCACGAGAGCGGTTTGTTTCCGCCATGAACAACAAGGCCAAGGAGCTTGGTTTGAAGCAGACGTATTTTTTAAATCCCACCGGTCTTGACGAAAGCGATAACGTTTCCGGAGGATATGGGTCGGCCCGTGACATGGCGACGCTTTTCTCGTATGCGATTCATTTATATCCAAAGCTTTTCGGGATAACCCGTTATGATAATCGTGAGTTCGTTTCATTGAGTGACCTAAAACATAAAATAAAAAACACTAACGTATCGGTGGCGGATTTTCCCTCGCTTTTGGGTTCCAAGACGGGCTACACCGATTTGGCAGGCGGTAATCTAGTCATTGCTTTTGACGCGGGTCCCGACCACCCCGTCATCATTTCGGTCTTGGGTTCCAGCGAAAAAGGACGGTTTGAGGATACGCTGAAGCTCGTGACCGCGACACTTGAATATTTGTCGAATCAGGAATAGCGTAAAATAAAGAGGCGTACTATACTGATATTATTCAGCAATAAGTTTTTTTTGGATTCATGATTCGTAATTCCTGATTCAACTTTATGATAATCGACGTCGTTAAAATATTTTTGCCGCTGACAATTTCTTTCTTTTTGGGTATTGCCATAACCCCGTTTCTTACGCATTACCTGTACAGCCATGCCATGTGGAAAAAGAAGGCAAAGATGATAGCGCCGGACGGGCGGGGCACTCCCATTTTCAATCAGCTTCACAGGGACAAAGAAATAGGCACCCCCAAGATGGGCGGTATTATCATTTGGTTTTCGGCCGCCCTGACAATGATTGTCGTTTGGCTCAGTGCCAAATTTTCTTCAAGTGACTTACTCCACAAGCTTGATTTTTTGAGTCGAGACCAAACGTGGCTTCCTTTAGCGGCGCTTTTGGTTGGCGCTTTTGTCGGCCTTGTTGATGATTTTATGGAAATACGCGGGGTTGCGGGTTGGCCGGCGGGCGGGTTATCGCTTAAGAAACGTATTTTGGTGGTGGCGGTCGTAGGACTATTAACCGCATTGTGGTTTTATTTTAAGCTTGAAGTGGTAACGACGACGCTGCCTTTCCTCGGTACGGTCTACCTTGGGGTGTTATTCATACCGTTTTTCGTTCTCGTAACAGTGGCGGTTTATTCCGGCGGCGTGATAGACGGTATAGACGGTCTGGCGGGAGGCATTTTTTCAATAATTTTCAGCGCGTACGCGGTAATCGCTTTTCACCAATCTCAAATCAATTTAGCGGCTTTTTGCGCGGTTATAGTCGGAGGGCTTCTGGCTTTTCTGTGGTTCAATATTCCTCCCGCCCGTTTTTATATGTCGGAAACCGGCAGTATGGCGCTGACCCTCACTCTTGCCGTCGTGGCTTTCATGGCTGATTCCGTCGCTGAGGGCAAAGGCATAGCGGTTCTGCCGATTATCGCGTTTCCGCTTGTCGCGACCACCCTGTCCGATATTATCCAGCTTTCCTCCAAGCGGTTTCGAAACGGTAAAAAAGTTTTTTTGGTGGCGCCTTTGCATCACCACTTCGAGGCTCTCGGCTGGCCCGCGGCCAAGGTCACCATGCGTTATTGGGTAATCGGAGTTATTTGCGCCATCATGGGGCTTATTGTGGCGATGGTTGGTTAAGATAAACATACCAACATACGAAAAATACTAAACATACGAACACTACGAAATTTATACGAACATACAAACAGACACCACTGGAGTTTCGTCCGCCGCGGCGGATTTGTAGAAGGTTCGTATTGTTAGTATAGTTTGTAACATTCGTATTTTAGTATATTTACTTCATGGTTCGCGGCAAACAAGTCGATAAAATATTTTTAGGGATTGTCAGTATTCTCCTTGTGGCGGGTTTTTTGATTTTTACCTCGGCATCGCTCGGTCTATTGGCAAGGACGGGTGCCAGTTTTTCAAGCGTAGCCACAAACCAATTCGTGGCGCTTTTAATCGGTTGTTGCGTGGCCTTTGTCGTTTCGAAAATTCGATACGTGATTTGGCGAAAATTGTCATTCTATATTTTTATTTTTTCATTAATTCTCACCCTTCTTGTATTTGTTCCGGGTATCGGGCTTGAGCATGGGGGAGGGAAGCGCTGGGTTGATTTTAAGTTGTTCTCATTTCAACCGGCGGAGTTTTTGAAAATCGCTTTCGTGATTTACGCCGCGGCGTTGCTTGCCGCCGCCAAAGAAAAAATAGCCACTTTTAAGGGAGGTATGATGCCTCTGATTATAATGCTAACGATTGTCGGCGCGATTCTTCTGAAGCAACCCGATACCGATACTTTTTTTAGCATTTTTCTGGCGACCATGGGTATGTTTGTCGTGGCCGGCGGACGCTTCCGGCACTTACTCGCTCTTTCTTTGGTGTCGTTGTCGGGTTTTGCCGCTCTGGTACTCGTGAGGCCATACCTGATGCAACGTATCACTACGTTTTTAAACCCCGCCGCGGATCCTTTGGGAGCGGGATATCAAATACAACAATCACTTATCGCCATAGGTTCCGGAGAAATGTTTGGTCGGGGTTTCGGTCAAAGCCTTCAGAAGTTCTCCTATCTTCCCGAGCCCATAGGCGATTCGATTTTTGCCGTGGCCGCCGAGGAGTTCGGTTTTGTCGGCGGTGTCATTTTAGTTTCACTTTTTTTGTTTCTTACGTTACGAGGATTTCGTATCGCGGCCAAATCGCCGGATTCGTTCGGTGGACTTTTGGTAACCGGCATTGTTATACTTATCGTGTCGGGTTCATTTATGAACATAGCGTCGATGCTCGGGCTCATGCCTTTGTCCGGTTTACCGCTTCTTTTTGTAAGCCACGGCGGCACGGCCATGATGTTCACGCTTTTCCAGGTCGGTATAATTCTCAATATATCTAAATTTAGAAAAAGTTAATACGAAAATACGAATGGGTACGGATATACGAACGTATACGAAAACTTTTGTGATACCACTACGGTATTCGTATTATTTCGTATTTTTGTTTATTTCGTATTTTCGTATATAAATCTTATGAAGATACTTTTCACAGGCGGAGGCACGGGCGGGCACTTCTATCCGATTATCGCGGTTGCCGAGGCTGTCAACAAAATCGTTAAGGAACGTAAGCTTTTGCCCCCGGGGCTCTATTACATGGCCGACCATGCCTATGACAGTAGGGCGCTTTTTGATAATGGTATCACCTTTGTCAGTACGCCAGCCGGAAAAGTGCGAAGATATTTTTCTTTGCTCAATGTGTTCGATTTTTTCAAGACTGCTGTCGGAATCATAAAATCTCTTTGGAAGGTGTTTCGGATTTATCCAGATGTTATTTTTGGCAAGGGCGGTTACGCCAGTTTCCCCGCGCTTGTGGCGGCGAAAATTTTCAGAATTCCGGTGGTTATACACGAGTCTGACAGTATTCCCGGCAAGGTTAATCTCTGGGCGGGTAAATTCGCCGAAGATATAGCGGTGTCATATCCGGAGGCGGCCCGTTATTTCCCAGCCGCAAAGACAGCCTATACCGGAAACCCTCTGCGTCAGGAAATTTTGAGGCCGGATGTGGCCGGCGCGTACGAATTTTTGAAACTTGAAAAAGGTATTCCCACCATTCTCATTCTTGGCGGTTCGCAGGGTTCCCGAATCATCAATGAGAGCGTTTTGGAGGTGTTGCCTCAATTGGTGGAAAAGTATCAGATTATTCATCAGACCGGCAAGGCCAATTTTTCGGACGTATCCAAGACCGCCGACGTTATTTTGACCAAGAGCGCTCATAAAGACCGTTACAAACCTTTCGATTATTTAAACGACCTTGGAATGAAGATGTCCGCTGCCGTCGCTACCATTGTCGTCTCTCGTGCCGGCTCAACCATATTTGAAATCGCCGCGTGGGGGTTACCATCTATTATTATTCCCATCGGTGAGGAGGTGAGTCATGACCAAATGAAGAATGCTTTTAATTACGTCCGAAGCGGTGCCGCGATTGTGATTGAAGAGGTCAATCTTACGCCTCATATTATGCTTTCGGAAATCGATAGTTTGGTAAACGACCCAAACCGCTTGGCCAAGATGCGTGAGGCGACCAAAGGTTTTGCCCGTACCGACGCCGCCGAAGTTATCGCTCTTAAACTTTTGGAGATTGCGTTGGCGCACGAGGCTTAGTATACGAAAATGTATACGAATTAATACGAATGAATACGAAAAAGGAGAAGACTCGGCAAAAGTTTACAAAAAGTGCTGGGGGCGTTGTCTTAAATCCAGAGGGTGAAGTGTTGGTTGTTAATCAGAATGGAAACTCTTGGTCTTTGCCGAAAGGGCATATCGATGAAGGCGAGGACGTGGTTACTGCCGCAAAGCGGGAAATTTACGAGGAGTCGGGTATTAATGAAGTAGAATATATTGATGAATTAGGAACGTACGAAAGATACCGAATCGGTAAAGACGGAGTAGGGGAGGACCTTTCGGAAATAAAGAGCATTCTGATTTTTTTATTCCGTACAAAACAAACAGGGCTTAAGCCGCTTGATGTTACAAATCCCGAAGCCCGATGGGTTTCCAAGGAGAGAGTTGCGGGGCTTCTGACACACCCCAAGGACAAAGAATTTTTTAAGAGTATAATCGGGGGGATATAAATCATGAATACGGAAAATACTAAAAAAGTTATCCACATATTGACTTTAGAATAAATAGTCGGGTATACTTTACTTGATGAAATACCTAGTAACTGCAAGACAAAAAGAGTTATTGGACGTTATTTACGAGTACATTAGAAATACAGGATATCCTCCAACTTTCGAGGATATGAGGACAGGCCTTTCCGTTTCTTCGAATCAGTCCATCGTGGACCTCTTAGAAAAGCTAGCAAGGGAAGGGTTAATCAGGCGAAACGAATCGGGAGCTAGAAACATTGTCATTTTACCTGCCGGTTTCTCCATTCTTGGTAAGCCGTCTCTTGTGCCATTTCTTGGGGTTACGAGTGCCGGCGCGCCGATTGAAACCATCGAAATTAGTGGTGAGTGGAAAGAATTACCGGGAAATGTTGCGCGACTGCAAGAAGAAGTTTTTGTCTTGCGCGTTATGGGGGATTCAATGATAAACGCGGGAATTGATGACGGCGACATGGTTCTAGTGCAGACAAAAAAGGAATTTGTGTCCGGCGAAATCGTGTTGGCACACAAAGATGGGGAAGCGACCGTCAAGCGTTTTATATCAGATGACAAGCCCCCGTATGTTTATTTGAAACCCGAAAATCCAGCATATCAAAATATCCTTTTTACAGACACGACCCAACTACATGGAAAAGTAATCTCGGTATTTAAGAACAATTATTGGAAACCAGTAAAATAGCATGAAAATTAAGAGACCAAAATCCCACATACCAAAAGTTCATGACAATACGGAGGGAGATTTAATTCTTGTTCCGCCCTGCGTCTTGGAAAATAAGCTTGCTTTGTTTGAAGAATATACAAAAATTAAAGCGACTCTTGGCGCTAATGTTGGACTTTGGCTTACGCTAGCTATTGCTATAGTAACTCCAGATTTCAAAGATTTTTTAGGGTTTTCAGGGGCGAGTATTCGCGGGGCTTTTGTAACTGCCTTTATAATCATGACATTTGTAATTATTATAGATATTTTTAAATTGTACCGTGCGCCAGTAAAGGACCGTGTCTCTATAGTCAAAACCCTTTTGAACACAGGAAGTGTGAAAATCGAAGAACTATCAAAATAATGAGAAACGATTATGCCGACCCAAAAGCCCAACAAGTCAAAAGAAATTATCGCCAAAGTTTTTAGAGATGGCGAGCTCGTCTATGGCCTCAAGGAATTTGAAGGCTTTGATATTGAAAACATTTTACGCATCACCGAGGAGGAAAAAGGACGTTATTACCTCGAAGATTTAAAGACCGGTAAGAGTCGTTTTGTCTACGACGAGAAAAAAGGAAACGGCAAGCCGGAGGAAATTGTCCGTCAGCTCTGGCTTCATAAATTGAATAAACACTATAAATATCCGCTTGACCGAATGGACACGGAAAAGGACATACATTTTGGCAGAGAGATTCACAGCAAGGCTGTTGACATTGTCGTCTACAAGCCGGACAAAATTACTCCCTATATTCTCATTGAAGTAAAAGCACCGACGGAGAGTAAGGGTATTGAGCAGATGAAGGGATATTTGAATGCCGAAGGTGCGGAAATCGGTGTATGGGGAAACGGTAGGAAACGTGTTATTCTATATCGTTTTTATCCGCGCGAATTCAATGACACACTTCCCGACCTTCCCAAAGTAGACCAGACCATTGACGACCTTTTGGAGGCGAAGAAAACCTACTTTGACTACACGACGACGAAAATTAACCTAAAAGAAACTATCGACTCCATGCAAGAACTTGTTCTTGCAAATGCCGGAGTGGACGTATTCAATGAAGTTTTCAAGCTTGTTTACGCCAAGCTTTACGACGAATCTGAAGCGCAATTACGTCCCGACAAGGAAATTTTTTTCCGCAAATATCGCGACCCGTCAAAAACCTACAACACCATTAACGACCTATTCAAAAAAGCCGTTAAAAAATGGCCCGGTACTTTTTATGAGCAGGAAAACATCAGTCTGTCTCCCGACCATCTTTCAATAGTCGTCGGCGAGCTTGAGCGAACGCGTCTTTTTGGTTCCGACTTGTCAATTATTGACGAAGCTTTCGAATATCTGATTCCTGAAGTCGCCAAGGGCAAGAAAGGACAGTACTTCACTCCACGCCATGCAATCAATATGGCTGTTAAAATGCTTGACCCGAAACCCGAAGAATACGTCATAGATCCTGCGGCTGGCTCGGGCGGCTTTCTCATCAGTGCCATGTATTCGGTCAAAGACAAACATCTAAAATGTTCTGAAGAAGCGATGCGCGAATACGCCAAGGAGTACCTCTGGGGCATTGATTTTGCCGATGAGATTTCCAAAACTTCCCGCGCACTCATGCTCGTAGCCGGTGACGGTCGCTCGCACCTTTTCAAATTAAATTCTCTTGACCCGCGTGAATGGCAGGGCGAGGACGGCCAGCTTCTTGACGCTCGTTCAAAACTTCAGACAAGATTGCTACCACTTGGCAACAGTGCGGACAATGCCGAGAACAAAAAGACGTTCCACTACATGAATTTTGATATTTTGCTCACCAACCCGCCGTTTGCCGGTGAAATAAAAGACCAAGGACTCCTCCGTCAATATTTCTTCGGCAAGAAAAAAGGAAAGCTTGTAAGCAACATTGAACGTCACATTCTTTTTATTGAGCGTACGCTTGATATGCTTCGGCCTGGCGGCCGCATGGCAATCGTTTTACCGCAAGGTGTACTCAACAACACGCAGATGGAATATGTCCGCGAGTATCTTTTTGACAAAGCGCGAATCCTCGCGGTTGTGGGACTTCATGGTAATACTTTTAAGCCGCACACCGGTACCAAAACAAGCGTCCTATTTTTGCAAAAGTGGAGAAAGGAAGCGGGGGAGCCGCAAGCAGACTACCCGATTTTTATGGCAGTATCCAAAAAAGGAGGCAAGGACAACTCTGGCGATTACATTTACAAAAAAGATGCAAATGGAAATTATGTACACGATGGAAAAGGCCGCAAAGTGCTTGACCACGACCTAGACGAAATCGCCGACGGGTTTTTGAAGTTTGCGAAGGAGCAGAAACTTAATTTTTAAAACATCATGTCAAACAGTGTTTTCCCAGAGTTAGATGGTTGGGACGAGATTAACTCAAGTCCGGGTACAATTGGTACGGGGATAAATAAAGCTATACACCGACTTGTAATTTCTCTTACCAATCTAAGGTCTGCAACATCGGCTAAACTCGGATACCTAAATAATAAAGTTGAGCGGTTGCAAGGAAGTATTGATAAACTGAATCAATGTTTTGTACAGTTGAATAAAAATATAGAGAAAGCAGATGAATCATCTACCAAACTCTCCACAGCTTTGAATCGTCTAACTTCTTGGGGAGTCTCTATCGCAGGAGTCAGTGTAATTGTTGTGCTTCTTCAATTTCTTTATGAAAACCATATATGGCCGTTTATTCAATAATCAAAAAATCGCAGTTGGAAGGCGCGAAACGGCTGGATGCGGAATACTACCAGCCGGAGTATCTTTTGCTTAATGAAAAGTTAAAAAAGCAAAGTGTAAAATTGTTGGACGAATTAGCATTTATCACTGATGGCATACACGCTTCTATTGACTACGACGCTGACAGTAATATACGGTGCTTTTCCGCGCAAGCTCCTAAGAATAACTATTTTGAAAGTGTTGAGCAGTTTATTTCGGAAAAACAGCATACCGCTAATAAGCGAACAGCGTTAAAAGCGGGAGATATACTTTTGTCGTCGGTTGGAACGATAGGAAATGCCGCAGTAATAGACGATTCAATGCTTCCGGCAAATGCTGACCGGCATGTTGGACTAATTAGGTTGCATGGTAATCAAGTCATTTCTCCGTACTTTTTATCCACTTTTCTGAACAGCAAATACGGTAGGTTTCAATCTGTGCGTGAATCTACGGGCAATGTGCAGCTCAACTTGTTTATAGACAAGATAAAGACCTTTATCGTTCCATATCCAAAGGTTGCTCAAATGCAAGAGGTGGACAAACTCGCCGCAAATGCCTTTCAAGAAAGAGAAAAATCGGAGAAATTTTACTTCCAAGCGGAAAATCTGCTGTTGGAAGAATTGGTGCTGAAAGATTTTGAGGGAGAGCAAAGTTTGTTCAGTAGTGTTAACTTTTCTGAACTCAAAGAAACGAAACGAATGGACGCGGAGTATTTCCAACCGAAATATGAGAAACTAGAATCACGAATCCGGAAGTATGAATCACGACACCTTGAAAAGGTGCTAGAAAATGTTTCGGCAAAATTTAATCCTTTGACTCAATCCGATAAACTGTTCAAGTATGTTGAACTTTCAAATATCAATGCGTTAATCGGCATCATTGACGGGTTTTCTGAAGTGTTAGGCAAGGAAGCCCCGAGCAGAGCAAAGCGGGTACTAAAGGAGGGAGATGTTATCGTTTCAAGTGTAGAAGGTTCTTTAGGAAAAGTCGCATTGGTGCATAAGGAGCAAAAAGATTTTCTAGCGTCAACCGGATTTTTTCAGTTTCGCAGCAATGAGATATTGCCGGAAGTCTTGCTGGTGCTTGCAAAAAGTATCGTCTTTCAGTGGCAACTGGAAAAGCGTTGTGCCGGAACTATTCTTACCTCCGTACCGAAGGAGAGCATAAAGGATATGCCTATTCCAATTTTACCAAAACAAACCCAGCAGAAAATCGCGGAGTTGGTGCGAAAGTCACATGAATCACGCAAGAAGGCAAAAGAGCTTTTGGAAGAAGCTAAACGAAAAGTTGAACAAATGATAGAAAATGCGTCATAATATGTATGCGAATCCCGGAAGCAGAGCAAAGCTCGCTACGGGACAGGTAGCCTTAGAGAAAATAGGCACACGCGAATAAATAACAGTATGGAAAGAAAACAAAAAGTGGTTACCAGATTCGCTCCGTCCCCGACGGGTTTTATGCACATGGGGAGCGTGCGTACCGCGCTTTTCGCGTATTTGTTCGCTCGACAAAATGGAGGTACGTTCATTTTACGTATTGAGGATACCGACAAGGAACGTTCCAAAAAAGAGTTTGACGATGCCATTCTTGATGCTATGAAATGGCTCGGGCTTGGTTATGACGGTGAGGTATATCGCCAGTCGGAGCGTGGCGCGATTTACCGCAAACACATTGAAAAATTGCTTGAGGAGGGCAAAGCTTTCGTGTCAAAAGAGGAAAGTGCGGCGGCGGAGTCCGCAAAAGACGGTAAAGTAAGACGAGCTGAAGTTATCCGGTTTAAGAATCCCAACAAGGTCATAAAATTCAAAGATTTAATTCGGGGCGATATTGAATTCGACACGACCGAACTTGGTGACTTTGTGATTGCCCGAAGTATTGATGAACCCGTATTTCACTTGGCGGTGGCCGTTGACGATTGTGAAATGGGTATTACGCACGTTATTCGCGGCGAGGACCATATTTCAAATACTCCCCGCCACATCCTTATTTGTGAGGCCTTGGGCGCACCCATTCCGACATTTGCTCATTTGCCTTTGGTGCTCGCGCCGGACCGTACGAAACTTTCCAAGCGAAAACACGGTGAGATAGTTTCTTTGGAATATTACCGAAAACTCGGCTATCTTCCCGAAGCTATTTTAAATTTCATGGCCTTGATAGGTTGGAATCCGGGCGGCAACAATGAAATTTTTTCTCTGGAGGAACTGGTAAAAGTTTTTGATTTGTCCAAAGTTCAGAAAGGCGGGGCGATTTTTAATATCGAAAAATTAAATTGGTTTAACAAACAGTATCTTCAGAAACTTTTACCGGAGCGAGTAACCATACACTTGAAAAGTTTTGTGCCAGCCGAAAAATTACCCATGTTGGAAAGTAACCGTAAGCTTGCGGAGCTTGTGGTTGAGCGCGTGTCCGCCTTCGGCGAACTTAAAACCCTGTTTGACGCCGGCGAATTTGATTATTTTTTTTCCGAACCCGTGTACGACAAATCCGCTTTATTGTGGAAAGGAAAAGGGGATTATGAAAAGGTAAAAACGCGTCTTGAAGGCGTAAAGAAAATTCTTGAAGGGTTGTCCGAGAAATCTTTCAACAAGGACAATGTGAAGGAAGCTGTTTGGCCCTATGCGGATAAAGAGGGCAGGGGAGAAGTACTTTGGCCTTTGCGGGTGAGCTTGTCCGGCAAGGAAAAATCCCCTGACCCGTTTACCCTCGTGGCCATTCTCGGTAAAGAAGAAACTCTCGCCCGTCTCAAGATGGCGATAAATTTGCTATCATAGAGGGGTGACCCGGTTTTCCCGAAAATTATTTCTCTATTTTTTTGTTGCAGCCGTTTTTCTCGCGGTTTGTTCTGTAGTACGCGCGGATTTGGTTGACGACCTAAAATCCAAAATTGAAGAACGAAACAAGGTTATCTCCGAATTGGAAAAAGAAATAGCCAAGTACCAAACGCAGGTGGAAAAAACCGGCGCGCAGGCGAAAACGTTAAAAAATGCCATCAATACGCTCGAACTGACACGCAAAAAGCTGTCCGCGGAAATTTCCGTCATCCAAAATAAAATTTCCTCGACCAGTCTCACTATTCGAAAGCTTGATTCGCAGATTGCCGATGCCACGGCGACTATCAAAAGGACGCTTAATGGAATCGCGGTGACTATTCGCGAAACCGACATGGAGGAGTCAAACTCCTTTATAGAGACGCTTCTTAATTATCAAAAGATTTCCACATTTTTGGACAAAGTGGAGTCGCTTGAAAATTTGAGTCAGGGACTTAAAAGCGCGCTTGCCGAAGTGCAGAAAGCCAAAAAGGACCTTGAGGTGAAAAACGAGGTGGCGCAAGGTAAGCGCCGTGAGCTTCAAAACCTGGCGGGTGACCTAACGGACAAAAAGAAGGTCGCGGAGTACAACAAAGCTCAAACGACTAAAGTCTTGACGGACACAAAGAATAAACAATCAAGTTATCAAAAATTATTGAGCGAAAGAATCGCGCGGAAGAACGCCTTTGAACAGGAACTTTTGCAGTATGAATCGGAACTTAAATTTGCCATTGACCCGACCAGTTTGCCCTCCGCGGGGTCGGGGGTTCTAAAATGGCCGCTTGCCAAGGTGAAAATCACTCAGGAGTTTGGGGATACGGCATTTGCGCGTAGCGGTGCTTATAAGGGCCAAGGACATAACGGCATTGATTTCGCAGCTGCCGTCGGTACTCCGATTAGAGCCGCGCTTGGAGGCGAGGTAAAGGGGGTGGGTGACACCGACAGGGTCTGTCCGGGCGCTTCTTATGGCCGGTGGGTGCTAATTGAGCATCCAAACGGCTTGTCGACACTGTATGCTCATTTTTCCGTAATCAAGGTGGTTTCGGGTCAACATGTCGATACGGGAGAGATTGTGGGGTATGCCGGCGAAACGGGCTACGCTACGGGGCCGCATTTGCATTTCACGGTTTACGCCACGGAAGGTGTTCGGATAATGACACGAAAAAGCACTGTATGTCAAGGTAGCTATACAATGCCGATTGCCAGTCTAAACGCGTACTTAAATCCCATGTCGTATTTGTAATCCACAAAACGTATTTCATTCACTGTCACTTTATTCTATAATATAGATGCATGAAAAATAAACAACAAGGAGGATTTATACAACTTATTATAGTTTTGATTATTGCACTGATTGTTCTGGGTTATTTCGGCTTCAATGTACAGCAAATCATTCAGTCGCCGTCAGTAAGCGGTAATCTGGGTTACGCATGGGGGCTAGCAATGAATCTTTGGAGCAACTACTTAGTCGTTCCCGTGACATTTGTTTGGAATAAAATTATCGTCGGAATGTTCTGGAATAATTTTTTGATTCTTATAGAGAGAGCTCAAAGTGCGCCGCCGCCCGGCGGCGCGGAATTGCCGGTTATGAATTAAGTCGCAAGTAACTAAAAACCCCCGTAAGAGGGTTTTTAGTTAGGTTATTTTCAGTTTAGCCGCTCAAGGGTACATGAGGATAAAAGATATATTGTGCGACATGGTGTGCACAAGCAAAGGGAGGGATTTTCACTGCCCCCTCCCCCAAAGCCCACTTTAAGATTTTGTTTTTGATCCGAGTGTCTCATCAATGTATTTCTCAAATGATTCCACGCGCTCGCGAAGTTCTCGCGGTAATTCCGAGTAAGGTTTCGGATTAAGATTAAGTTTAAGCTGTTGTATTTGCGCGGACAATGTTTTCAGAAAATACTTGAACAGTTCTGTTTCGTAAATCCCCTTTCCCTCTCCGTTTATGAATGTACGCTGCCCCTCGTCGAGGTGGTCATAGTCAAGGCTTAGAAGAAAGATTGGCAGATGGTCCACTTCTTCGCAGGTCATTTTGCCGTCCTGAAGTTTGATGCCGTATTTAAGCTTGGCACCCTCGCTTCTATTGGCTTCAGATGCTTGACGCTCGTCTTTGATTTGGGCGTTTATTCCGAAGTTCCTGTCCAGCACCTCTTTGGTTTTACGAGCAAGGTTATCGCTTCGAAAGGAGTTGTTGCTTACCTCATCAAACGCGCATATCGCATGACCGCTTTCCGTATCCACTAAAACATTATCCACGCTGTTTGCGTAATCATCGTATCTTGATGCTCTGACCACGATAAACCTTTCGCCCATGTGCTTATGCATGATAGCCGTTTTTAGCATTTCAAGTTTCGCTCCCGCCTCCTTGTTCTCCCCTGCTGTGATTTTGGACTCCTCTAAGGAGCCGAAATTTTTTACAGTAAATTTTTCTTCAAAAGCTTTGTCGCTTGTGGTGTACAAGTCCGGTGGAGGAACAATTCTAAAATCAGGCGCGACGGTCAAGCGTTTTCCCTCGGGTAATTCCGTTTGCATTTTATAAAATCGCCCCGCAAGTTTACCTTGCTCAGTTTTAAGGTAACCTCTGAGTTTTTCGTCGGGTGTCGGAATTCTATCCTTTACCGACCTGCCTTCATAACCATGTCCCGCGGCCCCTTGATTTATTTTTTCCATATCCCGTAAGGTTACGCCATTTTTTTCTTTTGTTCAAGGCGAAAAGCGTTTCTGTCCATTTGTGACGGCTATGATAGAATTTATCCTATGAAAAAGATCATTCTGAATACTGGTGCTCCAATGCCACTAGTGGGGCTTGGGACATGGAAAGCGGCCCCTGCCGAAGCTGGTGTTACGGTCAACTCTGCCCTATTGGAAGCTGGATACAGACACATAGACTGCGCGGCGATTTATCGTAACGAAAAAGAAATCGGCGAAACGTTCGAGAAAATTTTTTCGGCGGGAAAAATTAAGCGCCAAGAAGTGTTTATCACGAGTAAACTTTGGAATACGGAACACGCCAAGAAAGATGTTCTTGCGGCGTGCAAACTGACGCTTGCGAGTCTGAAGCTTGATTACTTAGACCTGTACTTGATACATTGGGGTCTCGCGGCGGTTCCCGATGATACTCTGCCTATCAAGAACGCCCGTGGCGAGTTATTGGACGAAAACGGTTGTTTGCGGACGATGCCCGTGCCGATTCGGGAAACGTGGGAAGCTATGGAGGCGCTGGTAAAAGCCGGTTTGGTAAGGGCTATCGGTGTTGCCAATTTTACCGCCCCAATGATTGTCGATTTGCTTTCGTATGCCAAAATTTCTCCCGCCGTAAATCAGATTGAACTTCACCCGTACAATCAACAGACCGCGCTGGTTGAATTTTGCCAATCCAAGGGCATTGTTGTAACGGCTTATTCACCCTTGGGTACTTCCGGCAATCTCAAAGACCGTCCCAAGGAGCCGATTTTAATCAATGACCCGAAAATCGCGGCTATCGCTAAAGCGTACGGTAAATCCCTCGCACAAATTCTTATCCGCTGGGCTGTCCAGAGAAATACCGTCGTGATTCCCAAAAGTCTTTCGCCCGAGCATTTAAAAGCCAATATCGGTGTGTTTGATTTTGAATTGTCGCCGAAAGATATGACCGATATCGCAACTCTTGACCGCGGACACCGTTTCGTCAATCCATTCAAAATGGTGGAAAATCCCCTATTTCGGCTAAGTCACACACAAGCAAAAACTTTGACGATTTTTGTAAAATGAATCACAATACCAGTATGAATCCAGAAGCATCAACAACGGAAGACGGTGTCCAAAAGGAAGTCATTTTGAGGCAGGAGAGAACTCTTGCGGACCGAGTAGCCATTGCTAAGGCAAGCGAGCTTAATCCTGAAAAACTTGAAGCAAGAATTTCGGCAATTCTTACGGAAAAACCTCAAGTAACCCTCGAGGCGTTTAGGGAACTTTGGCGTCGGCATATTCAAGAGCAATTAGCGAGGGGCAGGACTTTTACGGAAATTTGGAGAAGTGTCGTCGAACTTGATAACACTGGACGTGATGGTCTTGGACCGGATGTTCCGGTAGATGAAATGTATGACAGGCTTAATACGGCTGTAATGCAGCTCACCGGTAAGTCTCCGGCGGCAGTCGAAAAAATCATCAGAGAGGTTGCTTTGGAGTTTAAACCAGAAAGGCGAGTTGAACGTCTGTAGCCATAAACATTCAAAGTTTTTTAGCAAAAACCCCTTCGAATAAAATCGAAGGGGTTTTTAGCTTGCTATTTCCGAGCTATTGATACGTATTTCTCCCAACATCCCGAAGAGGATTGCCAAGGACTCGTACCGTACTTGTCATAGAGATTTCTGGCGAAAGCCATGTTGCCTCGTAACGTTTTAAGGTCAAGTCCGAGTTTCGAGGCGTCTTCCTCGTGGTAATACTTATTGATTTGCATTACGCCGAGGTCGCCGCGGTTCACCTTGCCTTTGATGATTTCGCCGTTTCTGCCGATGTGTTTGAATTCCGATTCACATTTGGCGATTTCAGCGAGAATCGGAATGTCTTTGAAGTATTCTCGAACGTCCGCTTCTACCGTCTTAGCGTTTCCGACAGGAGCCATAAGGGCTATGCCGTCGACGATAGCGGGGTCGCTTGTGTAGGATTCTAAAGGCGCTTTTACGTCTACGCTTTTAGCTTCTACTGTCGTCGGTCCATACAACATGGAAAGCAACATCATGATACTGGTTGTTATTTCTATCATAGGTGTTTGTTACAAAATTTCTCTCAAAGGTAAAGTTAGCATTCATTTTTGAGGTTCCTTTTGTAAAGAAAACCACCAGACTTTCACATCCGATGGTTTTAAAATAATAGCATTTTTAGAATAAAATGTCAAGGATTTATTTTGCTAAATAAACAAAAAATGGCCTAATTAGGCCATTTTTATACGAGTTGAGAGTAAGAGGTTTTAGCGTTTTTCGAACGGATATTTTAAAAATTCCTCCAAAAACGGTTTTTTGTAAAAAAGCCTCCCAAAAGCTTCGGTTTCTACCAAAGCTCCCGTCAACGCGTTGTGCGGTTTCGGTTCTTCCGGAATTCCGACGTAACGAAGTACGGCATCAAGATTTAATGCCGAGTGGCCGTGGGTAAGAGGAGGTTTCACTCCAGTCTGAAGCATATCAAAATAGCAAATGGAGTGGAGGTCTAGGGTGCGATGAGCCAGTGGCCAGTTGAGGTGGTAGCGATGCGCCGTTTGTTCAAGAAAGTCACGGTCAAACGATGGGTTATGCCCCGCGATGGTTTTCTCCTCAATTTTTTCAAGCCAGGCCAAAAAATCTTCCACCACTTCCCTGTCCGTTTTTTTGTTCGGGTCGGTGATTTGCTCGCGGGTGAAGCCGTTGACCGCAAGCGCTTCATCTTCGATATGCGCTCCGCCCCAAATCCTGCATTCCTCATAAAAACGGTTTTGAGGGTTCGCAAAATCAACCGCACCCACGCTTACGAGCGAGTTTTTTTCAGGGCTGACACCCGAAGCTTCAACATCTACGACAATCATGGCTAAAGTATACCGTAACTGGAATTTATTAGGTAGATTAGGGTTGAAACAGGCAGGTGGAGCTGGTTTTTACTTAGTCACGTCATCCGCCACTTCATCAATAATCTCGACAATAGAAATATTTTTTCCTTGCTCGATTTCGGAAATTCGCGTCTCCAATTTTGCTTCCGCTTTTTGTAGGAATTGTTCGCGGGTTACAAGTTGAGATTCGATAATTTCAGTCGCGAGTTCGTTGGACCGCAAAACTTCGGGCAAGCTCGAGCGCAAAGTTTTATACGTATCAAACCAATTTAAAGCGTATGACGCCGTAAACACCTGTGAGGCATTTCGTTTCAAAATAGCCTTGATGCTACCGGCAAGAGAGCTGATTTTCCCTCGAAACGAGCTCTCACGTTCGGTTTCTCCCGCGCCCACGATCTCGGTCGACAGCGCGTTGACTTCGCGTTGCAACTCCCCCGCCCTATCCAGCATTGTATTTATGGCTTTATCTCGGGAGGTCTTGGGTTCTTTAACTCGACCGCCGACACTTTTTACTCGCCCTAGATAGAGGTTCAATAATTCCATTTCTTCAAACAGCGCCTCGCGAATAGCCGGTGTAAGTGGTCCTTCTTTTGGATGCTCTTCCGCAAACGTATTTTTCATAGCCTCACTTTGGCCTTGACGCAGGAGTTTTAGAAGGGACTCCACGCTAGGAGTTTCGGATGTTTTATTGTCTACCTTTTTAAACGCGTCTCCCAAAGAACCCAATCCCGAAGTGGAAGCAGTTTCCGATTTACTAGTCGTGTACGCTCCGCTGCTCATTGCTGATACGTTTTTGGGTGGAGCCTTTGTCGGTTTTAGTTCGCTAATTACTTCCGTGACGACCCCTCTTGAGTCAGTTACAACCTTAAAAAGTGCCTGAGCACCGGTCGGTATCGCATATTCGCCTTCCGGTAGAATGAATGCGTCGCCTGTCGGTTCGCCGTAGTTACCCTCCATGAATAGCACCGCGTTCCCACGTTGCGATTGCACCGTGGCTTTAATAGAATCCCCCATATTGATATAAGTCCGTTCACCCCCTCTCGAGTTATTATCGAACACTCGTCCGGCCCGAACGACAATCCTGGCGGTGATGTTTCGCTCTCTCGGGCCGCTAACTTCCGCGTACCGGAGCGCGGCCGGAGTCATCCATTTTTCAAAAACGGGTTTGGCGAAAAACGCTTGCAATTTTAAGAGAAGTTCTTCCGCGATTACAAGGTCACCATTAGCCTCTTCCATAAGTTCCTGGGCCTTTTTCCAAGCCCTATAGAGTTCGTCATTTTGCTCATAGTCAATTCCAAACCGCGCCGATTCCCCGCTTAAAAGCGCTTTTTCAACGACGGGATACAGCGTACTACGCAACCTCTTTGTTTCAGCTTCCAGTTGCGGACGTTTTGAGTTTAACATCTCGACTCTTTCAAAGATGTTTTGGATTTCTTGGATTAGAATCAAAGCTTGTTCGGGGTTACGCTCCACTGTTCTTCCGTACTTGTCGCGTCCGGCTATGGAAGCTTCGGCTTCCCGCGTTTTGTTTTCTACATCCGTCCATTGTGATTTTGAGAAACCCTTTTGAAGAAACATCATACCGATATGTGCCATGCGCGTTTTCGTTTTCGCGATACTCCCCTCGGCATCCCGTGCCAGCCGATCGATTTCAATACGCTTGGATTCTTGTCCGTCCATTTCGATTTTCGCTTTTGCCGACTTATCCATGACTCGGTCGGCTTCCGACTTGTCGGGAAAATAATCCAGATAAAAAATGGTTTGATATTCTTTGCCGGACCATATATGGTCGGTTTGAATTGCCGGATACGCGAGTATCGGTTGTTTATTCCTTGTTTCAGCGTAAGCAATTGGATGCGCCTCAAGTTCGTCAAGAGTGGGCACTTTCCCAAGCGGTACGATATCAAGCGGTTTCGGAGGCGGTTTTCCCCTCCAGCGGCTCCACGAATTTCGCACATTGTCCGCGTCAATTTTATTCTTCAGCGCCTCAAGGTCGTTCTCGACATATCGTGAACCGTATTCGCCGTAGGCCTCAAAACTTACTCTAAGATTGTCTCCACTTTTGCCGATTCGCGGAATATCGCCATCTTCGAGCGAGAATATCGCCTGCGGCCTTCCGGCCGGAAAAGATATTAGCGCGGTAAATCTCCGGTCCTCCGGTGAGTAGGTATCGTATGTATAGGAAATACGGCAGAGTGTTCCCCCAATCGCTTTTTCCACCGGATACAGAGTATCAAGTTCCTCGCGCGTTTCCGGCGAAAACACCTCATCTTGATTTAGGTTGAGCGTGTCACCGAGCGCCGCGGCATCTCTCACCGTGTGAACGTTTCCGAGCCGCTCTCGATACCACTTTTCCATGTTAGGAAGCGAAAGCTTTCCGCCCGACCTGGCGAAGTTTTTCTGCAGATTATCGAAAATCAGTCCGTTATGGCGCACGCACGGCAGGTCAAGAGAACCGGACGCCAATGCTTTGGCAAACACCGAAACGGCAAGTTCTCCGGCCGCTACCGCTTCTTCCCGTCCGATAAACACTTTCTCGTCCCCTCTCACTACCGATACGTCAACTCGTGTAATTACCTCGTCTTTTTCTCCGTCGTATCGAGCGTTTTGCGGTTCCTCCCGAAGCAGGTGCGGCAGAACTTTTCGCATTTGAGCGAGCGAAATCGGCTGGACGTCCTGCGCGTAATTTCGCTTTATAGCCACTCCCTTAAATGTTCCGGGACCATCCTTTATCTCCGCGGCAATACATAATTTCGGCGCAAGGTCGAATGCCGCCGAACCGGGAGAGATATTTATTGTTTGGCGAGTTCCGGCAATCGGATAATACTCAGGCAAGCCGCGCCTCATTCCGCCGAATGACTCGGAATATAAGAGTTTGTCGGGAAAGGCCGCAAGAATCGCCGCGCCAACGGTTTCATCATTTGTTTGCATTAGTTCGTCGGCTAACGTGGAGCGGTCAAGAAATATCCGGTCTTCATTCTCCTTTCCACGGTTTAGATACTTCACGTAATCTTGAAGTTTGTAGGCGATGTGCCGTAGGGCATTCCCCCGAACGTATTTTTTTCTGCACCATTCTTCAAACTCCAAAGCTCTGCGACGAGCTTCACGACTGTCATCATTTCGCGAGGCTTCAAACACTCCGTGGTCAATCGCTTCAGCGAAGATAGTGAGATTTTGCAAAAAATCCGAACCGCCGCGATTGAATTCCTTATGAATTTCCTGAATTTTTCGTCTGGCCGCTTTTTTCTTGTCCTCAATTGAGTAGCCCTCGGCGTCATTTATATCTCTCCGTGTCGGACCAAGGAGAACGTTTCCCTCCCGCATAAACGCCGCGATGACAAGCGCCTGCGGGAGACATCGTTCTTGCTTGGCATAGAGAATCATCCGCGATAGTCTGGGCTCAAACGGCAGGTCATTCATTTCATAGCCGAGTTTCGTTAGATTGTTTTCAGCGTCAAGCGCGCCGAGCATCTGAAGCTCCTTAATCGCTCCGTCAATGGCGCCTTGTTCCGGCGGTTCAATGAAAGGAAAATGTTCCGGCAATATGCCCATCGCTTTGGTTTGAAGAACCACACTGGAAAGATTCTTTCTCCTTATTTCCGATTCCGGATGCTCGGAAAATTCTTTGAATTTTTCTTCCGTGATTATACGGTAACAGACTCCTTCCGACATTCGACCGGCTCTGCCAGCGCGCTGTTCCGCTTGGTCTTTCGACACGAACTCGGTTCCGGTTTCGTTGATGCCGGTTTGCGGGTTGAATCGAACCGAACGCTGACGGCAGGAGTCCACGACGACTCGAATTCCCGGAATGGTGACGGAGGTTTCCGCGATATTGGTCGCGACGATGACCCGCCGCCTAATGCCGCGCGCTTTTCCGCCTGACAACGCGTTGTCCCGTTCGTCCGGACCAAGCATGCCGTGAAGCGGCAGTACCTCTACATCCCCGGTGACTTTTATCCGTCCCATCACCTCAGTTATCTCTTTTACTCCGGGCAAAAATACCAAAATATCCTCATCTCCGCCCTCATTCAACAAATCGTTTACCCTGGACGCGGTTTGCTCCAGATAGTCGTCTTTTTTAAGACGCCGTTCTTCTTCCTCTTGTTTCGGCGTTGACAAAAAATATTTTTCCACCGGATAGGTCCTACCCTCAATGCGAAGATAATCCTGTTCTTCCAGTCCGAAATAATCAAGTATTCTTTTTTTGTCGAGCGTCGCGCTGGTGAGGAGAAGCATCGGGCACTCGCCTTTTTCTTGCATGAGCTTGATGAGTCCGAGCGCGAGGTGATACTCGATGCTTCCCTCGTGAAGTTCGTCCACAATCAAGCACCCGACATCTTTTTTGGTCAGACCACCCTCCTTGAGGTATCTAAGAAAAATACCCGGTGTGACTATGCCGGTTTTGGTATCGTGTTCTATCTCCTTGGCCTCGGAGGTGGAAAAGCCGACTTCCTTACCAAGTTCCTCACGCAGAATCGCCGCAACGGCTCTCGCGACTCCTCGCGCCGCGTCGCGTCGAGGTTGCATCATCATGGTTCTATCCGGCAAGTTTAGCTCCCTGAGTGCCTGCCGTACGGCGACTGGTGAGTAGATAGATTTTCCCGAGCCGGTCTCTCCCTGAAGCAAGACTGTGCCTTTTCTGTCCGCGCTCGCGATAATCGCGGACACCAACTCGGTCAGCCGCTCCCTCACCGGAAGATCTTGACTTTCGATTCTTCTGCGTAGCGCGTCCTGATGCGGATTCGTAGCGTACCGCCGCTCTGCCCCGTCGTGCGCCCTGCTTTCAGGCTCGGTTTCCTCCTCATGTCCATTCCCGTTCTCGGGTTTTGGTGGGAGCACCGCGGCGACCATAGGCTCGCCTGTTGATGGAGTATTTTCAAATTGTTCCGGTGTGCCTCCTTTCATGGAATTAAAATGGGTACGCAAAAATATTTTACTTTAGCTTTGTGTCGTTACAATACAGTTCTTCCGCGAATGACCAACATAAGTCGAGGGCGTACAGAGCCGGCAGAATCGGTATTTCACCGACGATTTTTATTTTTCCGCTTCCACGAGCCGAAGCGCGAATGGCGCTTAAAAAACGCTTGACGGCTTTCTCAAGTTTATCCCCAATGACTTCCGTGTCGGATTCCGGCCACAGTTTGCGCAAGTCTATTTCTATTTGTTCGTTTGACACCGCGTGTGTCTTCTTTTTTTCAGCACTTTTTTTCTTTCCCGAATTGTTTGTAAAGGTAATTACGTTTTTGGGATGCAGATATCGGTCCGAAAGAAATGACCGTATGACATATGCTTCTCGAGACGAAGCTTCGCGGTAGGCAATTTCAGTTGCTTTATCCGCTAACTCCGCGAAAAAGGCGCACGCCAGCTCCACTGAGGACTTACCTTGAAGCATCACCGCTTCTCCGTACGCGGGTAGAAGCGTTTGCTTTAAGGTATCATAATTGACGACGGAGCCTTTTTCGGGAAGTGTCACCACGCAATAATCCACGATTTCTTCATTTCCATTTACTGACATATAACAACATTATCTCATGAGTTTGACTGAGATGCACTGTGAATTTGACCGCGAGTACATAGCCAAACACTCTAACCGTATGATTGGTTAGAGTGTTTGTTTCGGTTAAACTTAAAGACTATTGATGTCGGCGTCGAGGGAGTTAAAATCCGCTTCAAGTGAGCCGTCGGCGTCAATTGTTCCCAAGTCCGCGTCGATACTTTCCGTAGTGTCGGCTGACTGGTCAATCGCGCTTTCGGGTTGTGTGGGGGTCTCTGGAGCTCCGAAAAATAGTATTCCGATAATTACCAAAACGACTACAATAATTACAATAAGAAGTTTTTTCATGATGAATATTGTTTAGTTTGTTACAGGCGCGGTCTCCGCGGTTCCGGAGGCTTCGACGGAGGCCTCGGTTTCTACGTTGACACTCGGCACGCTTGCAAGGGCGGCGGCGGACGCTTTAACCGCGTCATGAGCTACCTTTATCACATCACGTATCGCGTTTAAGTCAGTTCGAAGCGCTTGTCGTGTTGCCTCAAGGGCGGCACGAAGGGCCTCCTCGGTAGTTACGCTTACAGTGTAGGTTTTCGAGGCTTGGGCGGTAACACTTTCACGTGCCGAAGCTATGAGTGTTTGTGCCGATTCGATATTGGTTCGGACCGCGCTAACATCTCGTCCATTTACTTCGGCCTTTCCGGCGCGCGAAATTACTTTCTGGAGTACTTCTTCAAGGCGATTTAGAGTTGCCGAAAAATTTTCAACCTGCTTGGTGTTAATGTTTTCAAATTGCGTATCAACGCGTTCCACCACTTGTTTTTTCCTTTCGTCTTTGACCGTTTGAAGCTTTGCCTTTAGCTCAGCGCGTTTCTCGACAACCTGCGCCTTAACGGTTTCTTTACGCTCGTCCATTTGTTGTTTGAATTCCGCGCGGCGGGCAGCGGCTGTTTCTACCGCCTCAACGCGCTTTTGCTCAAGCTCCTTCTTGGCTTCTTCGCGTCTGGCTTTTACTGAGGCGGCAATTTCCTGCGGGGTTTTTGACGCGTCCGTACGAAGGGTTTTTATGTCAGCCTCGGTCTTCTGACGGATGTCGGTAGCGGCCTCTTTTCTTTCGACTCTTACTGCTTGTATCTCTTTTCGCGTTTCTTGCCTAGCATCTTTCACGTCCATTTTCGCGTCTTGCCGGATAGTTTTAACCTCAACGCGAGTCTCCTTGCGGGCATCTTGTCGCGCGCCTTGAGCTTCCACTCGGACAGCTTTTACGTCCTGTCGGGTCTCTACTCGCGCCGCCTGCGCTTCCTGCCGATTTTCCACTCTTACCGCCTGTGCCTCTTTGCGGTTTTCCTGTCTGACCGCTTGGGCTTCCTGTTTTGTTTCCACTCGCGCGGCAGCGGGTTTCGGTCGCACGGCTTCCGTTTGGGCGGATACCGATACGGTTCCTAGCGCAAAACAGACCGCGACACCGAGTACAATTTTATTTTTCATGTTTGTTAGTAATTTATAATAGTAATGCTTTCGTTGCTTAGTAATTATATACAACATTTCTTTGGTCCACAATAAGCAATTCGCGCTACCTCTTTAGGAACGATGGCGTGGGCAGTAAGCGGTTGAAGTTAGTGTAAATGCCGTTTGAAATATTGTGTTATTATCTAGATATTACTCCCCAATAAGCTTGATTCCATGAAGAGGGTTATAATCATTCCCACATTCAACGAGGCGCAGAATATCCAGGCGCTTATGGACAAAATCCACTCTGTTCTTCCGGAGGTTTATATACTTGTGGTTGACGACAGTTCGCCGGACGGGACGGGTGATATCGTAAGTGAAAACGCGAAGACAAACGCGCGCATATCGCTTATCTCGCAGGAAGAGAAAAACGGTCTAGGACGGGCATATCTTTACGCTTTCGAGAAAGTGCTGGCAGACCCCGATGTGGCGGAGATTGCCATGATGGACGCGGACTTCTCGCATGACCCGAAATGTCTACCCGCCATGTTTGGAGAACTGGCGCATACTGACGTGGTGATGGGGTCGCGCTACGTCGCGGGTGGTGGAATTGTCGGCTGGGAATTTTGGAGACGGCTCTTGAGCTTTTTCGGCAATGTTTATTGCAAACTGGTTCTACGGATGCCGGTGTTTGACGCTACCAGCGGGTTTTATTGTCTGCGCGCGGACGCGTTGCGACTAGTCAGTCTTTCCTCGATGGACGCTTCCGGCTACGCGTTTCAAATCGAGTTTAAATATTTTCTGTGGAAGCGCGGCGCGCGGCTCAAAGAATTTCCGATTATTTTTACCAATCGGGTCGGTGGCGAGTCCAAAATTTCCGGCCATATTGTAAGCGAGGGCATTTTCGCTCCGTGGCGGATGTTGTTTAAGAAATGACGGGCAAAATACTCCAACATTCTCAAGAATGTTGGAGTATTTTGAATTAAACCGTTTTGTTGAGCTGCCGAGATTTGAAACTTACCCAGTAGGTGATTGTACTCAATCACAGTTCCAGTACACCGATTGGTTCTTTTCTTCGTCCGAAGCGGACTCAAAAAAAGCTCAATCGGACTTCAAATCTCTGACGCCCTGATACCCATCAGGGCTCAGCCCGACAATCCTCGCTTCGCTCTGCTTGTCGGGCTGCCGAGATTTGAACTCGGATCTCACGAACCCGAATCGTGAATACTACCGTTATACTACAGCCCGTTCGCTATATCCTACACTTTTATCGGATAAAAACAAAGTGTTAATTTTCCTTAATTTTCCAATGAAGTTTATTTAATCCGCATATGCGGATTAAATAAACCTTAAGTTTTAAAGTGTGAAATGTGACACTTCAAAAGCTTGAGTGTCGGCTTTGTCTTTTATTTCAAATTTCGACTGTGCCGGTAGTTTTGCAAAAAAACCATTTAGCGATTTAAGATACTCCGGATTTTTTATTTCGCTTATGGTTGTGGCGGGACCAGCCTTTATGAAGTAAATTTCAAAGCCTTTGAGGGACTGCCCGCCGGAATTTTTTAATATTTCCATAAAGGCGCTTGCGGGCATGACGGGAATACCTTGATAATACTGCCGACGGCTGAATAGCCAGAGGCGGGCGGGGGTGGAGATTTGGTCATCATAAACGATTCCAAGTTGTGGCAGAGTCGCGGGACGGTTCTCGGCGTAATCTTTTATCACTTTATTGAGGTTAGGGTTAGGGTGCTCCAGCAGTCCGGCGGGGCGGGCATTTCCGAAAGTGGAGTCAAAATAAGAGTCCAATTTAACAATGCCGTAATCCGCGCGGTTTGCGAAAACCATATTAGTGGTGAAATAACTTTCATACCCAAGGAAACTGATGACGACAACAATGACGATGACAGGAGAAAGATTACTCAATTTTCTGTAAATACTGAAGAAAGCGAGTGTGATAAAAAACACCGCCGGAATAATTAGAAATGAAATGAATCGTACCGCCGAGCCGATTTTTGTAAGAAGCACCAGAATGAAAATAAGGTTCAATACCATAAACCATCGGATTTTTCCGAGTGTTTTAAAGGCGTGGTTTATGGCAAGTCCCGCCAGAGCGAGAATAAGGAATGGTAAAGAGTAGATGATTCGCACATTCGTGAGAATGTGCCGAAACGGTTCTTGGCTTTTACCACCTATCCCCTGCCATTCCGGTGTCGCTTGCCCGAAAAGATACGCGAATTGTAGGTCGAAGTGTCCGAGAAGTCCGTAGAGTTTTATGCTGTAGATAATGACGGGGAGAAAAAGTAGTCCGGCAATCCCCCACCCCGCGTACCAACGCCAATTTTTAAGTAAGGATGAGCGTATGAATAGAAGATATATAAAATAAACGGGAATGAGAAAAACGCAGGTGTATTTAACGAGCATCGCGAGGCCGAAACTTATGCCGAAGGCCCACCACCATTTAGTGTCATCAATAAGTCGGAGGAAAATATAGATGTTCAAAAGTATCAAAAAGAACAGGACGGCTTCGAGTTGGTCGAGTCGGGATATCGAAACCGAAGCAAAAGACACGGCCGTAATCCCCGCGGCGAGGAGTCCCGCCCAGTCTTTCCATTCCCGAAGTTTCTCGTCCTCGAATTTTTCAAACAGAAGACGTGTGACGAAAAACATCATGACGATAATGCCAAGTCCCGCAAGTGCGGAAGGCAAACGTGATACCAAAACCGACTCACCAAGGACACTAAAGAAAATATGGCCAATGATGAAAAACAACGGCGGCGCGTCGTGGAACGAAAGTGAGAGCCAAGCTGGAGCAATTCTGTTGGCAAACATTTGTATCGGCGTTACCTGCGCCGGATTTTCCATGTAATCCAGGTAGCCGATCGAGCGAAAAGCGTAAATCCCCTCGTCGAACGTGAGTTCGTCCGAGGCGAGATTGTAGAAGCGGAAAAATATTCCCGCCAAAATAATCACTCCGACAAGTACCCAAAAAATCTCTTGGGATTGTGGCGCGGGGTTTTTGCCCGATAGATTCTTCATGTGGGCGGCAAAGGGATCGAACCTTTGACCTTGCGAATGTGAATCGCACGCTCTAACCAACTGAGCTAGCCGCCCTACGATACGAAAACTATACGAATTTTACGAAATAATACGAAAATTTAAAAATATCAATGTCAGGTTTTCGTATTTGTTTGTATATTTCCCAATTCGTATTTTCGTATATTTATTTGAGCCCCTTACAATTCGCCGCAGGTTCGTACCCTTTCGCCTTCGCTTCCTCTTCCGAATTAAACCAGATTTTGTTCTTTTCCGCTATATTTGAACCGCACCACGGGAAATAATATTTTGTACCGTTGCGGGACCCCATCAATTTTCCGCCTGCGGCCAAAGGTGCTGAATCTGAACCTTTGGCAATTGACATTTGACCTTTGACCGAAGATGCAACGGAGGCGGATTGGTTGGGAGCCCCGCCGACCGAGGCGGTCGGCGGGGCCGTTTCTACAATTTCCATACCGCCCTCAACGATTATTGGTTCCCTCTTTTCATCAATCGCCGAAAGGCGGCCTAAACCGAAAGAACTTAAGCCCACAAGGATAATAATCGTCGCGGTGTAGTAGCGGGAAGCATTTTCCCCTTGAGGCAGCATTTCCTTGCCCTTTTGCCCCATTCCCTTGATTTTTTCGCCCCAATCTCGTATACTCATCGGGTTATTATAACTGAAAACTACCGAGTGTTGCGAGCATAGTTTTCGTTACCGGAGCACACAACTTTATCAGATAAAGATTATGTGCTCGGTGATGATTTTCTAAAACTCGCGGACTCGTTAAGAAAATCAATCATGGCAACCAAAAAAGCCGGAGGTACAGCTAAAAATCTGACAGACGTTAACCCGCAGTATTTGGGCATCAAGCTCTATGGCGGCGAGGCGGCCCAAATCGGCTCCGTTATCGTTCGTCAGCGCGGCACCCGCATTCTTGCGGGTCGAAACGTCGGTTTGGGTAAAGACCACACCCTTTTCGCTTTGAAATCCGGTACCGTTCAATATGGACACACCCGCAAACGCGGTTTCAATGACGTGGTGAAAGTCAAAAAAACCGTTTCTGTCACAGAGAAAAAATAAACAACAAAAAATCCCCTCGAGGGGATTTTTTGTAAATAAGAAGTCGACGAGACCTATCCCTCAGTGACATAATTACCCCAAATTACGAAATCCCAAAACCGTTTGAAACAGTTGCCAACTCCAAAACCCGCAGTCCTCTGCGGTTTTTGCGTGTGCATTACGAGATGAAAGAAACACGAAACAATTACTGACGAAACTTTAC
>Ga0209211_10001562_pt1 | contig 43077 bp, 38 predicted proteins | sample RifGroA2_FD_183992 | JGI IMG/M metagenome (GOLD analysis project Ga0209211, IMG submission 183992) | Groundwater microbial communities from Rifle, Colorado, USA - Groundwater A2 (SPAdes) (version 2) | ecosystem: Environmental > Aquatic > Deep subsurface > Groundwater | place: Rifle, Colorado...
GCCAAATGTGAGACTCAGTAGCGGTGGTGGTACGGCTGCAGGTTCAGGACCACCGAAAGCACCGTTCCGAGCAGGATGTCGGAGCCGCGGTAACTACGTCCATAACGACGCCGGCCGTAGTATCCGTCCTCATAACCGCGGCGGAAACCCTCGCGGAAGTAGTAGTTGTACTCGAACTGGCTAACGTAGAAACCGTAGTACCCGTAGTTTGCATCCCGATACGGATACAAAGTCCGGTAGTTGAACCGCCAGCCGTCCTCGCGGTCGGCCCGGCCGGCCCAGTATCCTTCCTGGTAACCATAGTTGAGCGCCTGCCGGAGCAGGTCGGCCGCGTACGTGTTGATCATGTAGTAGCGACCGCCACGGTAGTAACGATAGCTCGGCGCCGTATAGAAATACGGATCGTTGTAGTAGTTGTAGTTATTCCACCGGTTGCTCAGCAGCTGTTGGCGAAGACGGTCGTAGTAACGCTGTTGGTAGCGGGACTGCGACCGGCGGTTCTGGCGCTGCAGCTGGATCGTCTCCTGCTGCGCCAGGTTCGCCTGCCGTTGCAGCTGGCGGCTGTACTGCGTCGCCTGCGAGCGGTTTTGCTCGATCAACTGAGTTTGCTGACGCTTGGACAAGCGCGCCTGCTGACGGTCTTCGCGCGCTTCCTGTCGCGCTTCCTGTCGCGCTTCCTGTCGCGCTTCCTGTCGCGCTTCCTGTCGCGCTTCCTGTCGCGCTTCCTGTCGAATTTCCTGGCGCACGTTCTGGCGGGCTTCCTGACGAACGTCCTGACGCGCCTGCTGGCGCTCAATCCGGACATCCCGATCACGAATCGCGTCGGCGCGTGGCCGCGGCGCTTCGCTCATTCGCCGTTGCTGGACGGCGTCCCGTTCGCGTTCGCGCGCATCCTGGGCCGCCGCACGCTGTTGCCGGGACTCGGCCTGCTCGGCCTGCCGTTCCGCGCTGCGCAGTCGAGTCTGCTCGCTTTCCAGACGCTGTTGCGCTGCCTGCTGGCGTGCGCTCTCCCGCTCCGCGCGATCCCGCGCGTCACGACGTGCTCCCTGCTCCGCCTGCGCTGCCGCTGCGCGTTCCTCGCGCTGGCGCTTGCGCGCAGCCTTTTCATCCACCTCGTCCTGAGTTTCTTCGGCCTGCGCCCGATCCTGCGTCCGCTGCGCCTGGGCGCCGGACGATGCAGTAAATCCGAACGCAAGCGCGGAGCCGATAAGGGCAACCACCATGGTCCGGTTGAGAGTGGCGACGTTCATTTCTGTCCTCTGGTGAGCAGCAAGGGAAGTCTTGCCTTGGGCCCAGTACGAGGCATGAGCACTGAATGGAATCTGAGTGCATTTCGCCCGATTCAATTGCATTCAGCATGGTCCGATCCGGGGGCTGGAGAACTTCCGGCAGCCCAGGTCGAGCGAGTTGAACGGTGCCCTAGCGAATGCGTTAAGGCCTCGTTTTCGGACCGGATTGCTCAGTGCCGATACAGCCTTCCGCGGTCAGGATTTTCTGGCTCCGCACGATGCGGGGATTGAAACTTTCCCAGGAGAAGCAGATATGCGCGCACTCACACGAAACCTCATTGCACTCGCCTTCGGCGCCGCCCTGATTTCGCCAGCCGCGTTTTCGCAAGGGGCATCCGGCAAGGCCAACCAGAACGCCAACGTCCAGGCCACCGACGCCATGAGCGCCAGGACGACCGCCCGCGAATCCCAGCCGATCAAGTCAACCGACAAGAAAACGCCAATCTCGATGAGGGACGAGGCGAAGTCGCCCCCCGGCAAGGGCAACTGGTGGACCGAGGCTGACACCAACGGCGACGGCAAGATCAGCGCCGCCGAAGCCACGGCCAATGCGGCGGTGAACTCGCAGTTCGCCACCATCGACGCCGACAAGGATGGTTTCCTGACCAGCGAGGAATACCGCGAGTTCTACACACGCACCGCCAGCCAGGGCGAGCAACACGCGGCCGCGCATTCGTCGGTGGTCACGCGCGACCTGTGGACCAGGCTGGACGCCGATGCCGACAGCAAGATCAGCCTGGCCGAAGCCAGCGGCGATGCCAGCCTGAGTGGGTCGTTCGACGCCATGGACAGCAATGACGACGGGTTTGTTACGCAGGCCGAATACACGGCCTACGCCAAGTTGCACAAGTAACCGGTTGCGGCGGTCAAGCGCAGGCGACTGTGCAGTCGCCTGCGCGCATTCGGAAACCGCTAGCGTCTTTCGTCGTTCGCGATGGTGCCCACCGACTACGTGGCGAAGAGCCTGGCTGGTCAGACCATCCCCAGCGGGGCGACCAGCAAGACATTTGTGGTGACGGTGAACTCAGACACGCTGGTCGAGCCAAATGAGACGTCTCTGTTTAACGGCCAGCTAAGCGCTCAGACCAAGCTGTCGCGCACGGCCAACCCGGTCGCCGGAAAATCGCAGAACAGCCCATCGACGCCCGCCGTCAGGGCGTCACGCAACTCGTCCTGCACGCTGTCGTAGCCGGCGCCGACCCGGTCGTCGCGATAGGTCCAGGCATCCACGCGCAGGCCGGCCGTATGTGCGACGTCCACCAGACTGGCTTCGCTGCCCGTGGCACCGTGCAGGAGTGACTTCTTCACGCCCAGGCTACTCAGCCAGGAGCCATGCTCGCGGATGAGCGCGGGCCAGTCGGCGCTGGCGTCGATACCGAGGCAACAAGGCAGTCCGGTTGCTTCGTGGACGCGGCGCAGCGCCTCGGCTTCGAAGCACTGCACCCAGACCTGCACGCCCGCGGGAAGGCCGGCGACGGAGTCGATGAAACACCGCACCGGATCGACACCGTGTGCGGCAAACGCCGCAGGCCGCTTGAGTTCGGGATACAGGATCACCGGGGCGCCGCGACTGCGCGCGGCATTCGCCGCCCATTCCATGACCGACTGCCAACGCGGCACGGCAAATCGTCCGTCGAACTCGGGTGAACGGCCGGGGTCCGGCTGGATGGCGCGCAGCGTGTCGATCTCGCTCGCCACGAGCGCATCGCTGCGCCAGTCGCCGCCGCGCTTGCGCGCGGAAAAAACGGAACGCTCGGCGATATCGGTGCTGCGGGCCAAGCCTTCGTCGTGGCGTGCGAACAACACGCCGTCCGCGCTCGGCACCAGATCCGGCTCGATCACGTCGGCGCCTTGTTCCAGCGCCAACGCATAGCCTTCCAGCGTGTGCTCGGGACGCGGACCGCTGGCGCCACGATGGGCGATGATCAGCGGCTTACTGCCATCCAGAGTGCGCCAATGCATGCGCGGTCCGCGCCTAGCGCGCCGACTCGCGATCGAGCATCGGCAACTGCAGTCCCTGTTCGCGCGCGCACGCACGCGCCGACTCGTAGCCGGCATCGGCATGGCGCATCACGCCCGTTGCCGGATCGTTCCAAAGCACGCGGGCCAAACGCCGCGCAGCCGCGTCCGTACCGTCGGCGACGATGACCACGCCGCTATGCTGGCTGTAGCCCATGCCGACGCCGCCGCCGTGATGGATCGACACCCAGGTCGCGCCGCCGGCGACATTCAGCATCGCATTGAGCAAGGGCCAATCGGAAACGGCATCGGAACCGTCGAGCATCGCTTCGGTCTCGCGATTCGGCGATGCCACCGAGCCGGAATCCAGATGATCGCGGCCGATCACGATCGGCGCCGACAGTTCGCCGCTGCGCACCATTTCGTTGAAGGCAAGCGCGAGCCGATGGCGATCGCCCAGGCCGACCCAGCAGATGCGCGCCGGCAGGCCCTGGAAGCTGATGCGCTCGCGCGCCATGTCCAGCCAGCGATGCAGGTGCGTGTTATCCGGCAGCAATTCCTTGACCTTGGCATCGGTCTTGTAGATGTCCTCGGGATCGCCGCTCAAGGCGACCCAACGGAACGGCCCGATGCCGCGGCAGAACAAGGGCCGCACGTAGGCGGGCACGAAGCCGGGAAAATCGAACGCGTCCTTGCAGCCGGCATCCTTGGCCATCTGCCGGATGTTGTTGCCGTAGTCGAAGGTGGGGATGCCGAGGTCTTCGAAATGCAGCATCGCCTCGACGTGTACGCGCATGGAGTGCTTGGCGGCGTCGATGACCGATTGCGGATCGGTCTTCTGCCGGTCCCACCACTGTTCCAGCGTCCAGCCGGCCGGCAGATAGCCGTTCAGCGGATCGTGCGCGGACGTCTGGTCGGTCACCGCGTCGGGACGCACGCCGCGGCGCACCAACTCGGGAAGAATTTCCGCCGCATTGCCAAGCAGCGCGATGGAAATGGCCTTGCCTTGCGCGCAGTATTTTTCGATGCGCGCCAGCGCGTCGTCCAGGTCCTGCGCCTGCTCGTCGACGTAACGCGTTTTCAGGCGCATGTCGATGCGGCTTTGCTGGCACTCGATGTTCAGCGAACAGGCGCCGGCAAGCGACGCGGCCAGCGGCTGCGCGCCGCCCATGCCGCCGAGGCCGGCCGTAAGGATCCACTTCCCGGTCAGGTCGCCGTGATAGTGCTGCCGTCCCATTTCGACAAAGGTCTCGTACGTGCCCTGGACGATGCCTTGCGAGCCGATGTAGATCCAGCTGCCGGCGGTCATCTGGCCGTACATCATCAGGCCCTTGCGATCGAGCGCATGGAAGTGTTCCCAATCCGCCCAATGCGGCACCAGGTTGGAGTTGGCGAGCAACACGCGCGGCGCATCCGGGTGCGACGGGAATACGCCGACCGGTTTGCCGGATTGGATCAACAACGTCTGGTCGTCTTCCAGCGTGCGCAAGGTCGCCAGGATCTGGTCGTAGCTGGCCCAGTCGCGCGCGGCGCGGCCGATTCCGCCGTAGACGACGAGTTCCTGTGGATTCTCGGCAACTTCGGCGTCCAGGTTGTTCTGGATCATGCGATACGCCGCTTCCGTCAACCAGCTCTTGCAACTGAGCGTATTGCCGCGGGGCGCGCGAATGTGACGGGTCGGGTCTTTACGGCTGGCAGCAGACATGGCGGGCTCCGGATACAAGTGGCAATTATAGGGCGGCTGAAAAGCGGGCACGGCATTGATGTCCGAAAACGGCGAGTTTGTCCCGTGGTCGGGGCCTAGAATGCCTGCCATGAGCCTTGCCACCCTGCCCTCCCCCGCCATCTGCGATCGCGCGCGACTGGCCCGGGACGCGCGTTTCGACGGCCTGTTCTTCACCGCGGTGCGCAGCACCGGCATCTACTGCCGACCCGTGTGCCCGGCGCCGACGCCGAGGCCGAAAAACATTTCTTATTACCCGACTGCGGCGGCGGCGACAGCGGCAGGTTACCGGCCCTGCCTGCGCTGCCGCCCGGAACTGTCGCCCGAGGCCAGGTTGCGCGGCGGCGAGGCGGTGATTGAACGCGCGCTGGCCCTGATTGCCGAGGGCTGGCTACAGGACGCGTCGATGGAGTCGCTGGCCGCGCGTGTCGGTATCGGCGCGCGGCAACTGCGTCGGGTGTTCCTGGCGCACACCGGCGCAACGCCGATGGCCGTGCACAGCACGCGGCGATTGTTGCTGGCCAAACAACTGCTGACCGAAACGTCGTTGCCGGTAACGCAGGTGGCTCTCGCGGCTGGCTTCAACAGCCTGCGCCGCTTCAACGCCGCGTTTGCCGAAGGCTGCGGAATGCCGCCGTCGGCGATCCGGCGGCAGCGCAGCGAAATTCCCGGCGCGACGTTGACGCTACGACTGGCGTACCGGCCGCCGCTGGATTTCGCCGCCATGCTGGCGTTCCTTGGCAAGCGCGCCATCCCGGGTATCGAACGCATCGGTGCTGACAGCTATGAACGCGTACTCGGCGTGGGCGCGAATTCAACATTCATCCGCGTCACCGCGGATCCGGCGCGCCCGGAATTGCGGCTGGAAATCGCCGGCGCCGATCCGCGCGCGATTCCGGACATCGTGCGTCGCGTCCGCCGCGTGTTCGACCTTGACGCGGATCTGGCTGCGGTGGCGGACGCGCTGGCCGCCGAGCCGCTGTTGTGCGAGGCGCTGCGCAAGCGGCCGGGTCTGCGCGTACCAGGCGGCTGGGACGGTTTCGAAGTGGGCGTGCGTGCGGTGCTCGGTCAGCAGGTGAGCGTCGCCGGCGCGACCACCCTGGCAGGGCGTCTGGTCGATGCGTTCGGCGGGCGGCGTGCCGACGGTCGGCCGGGACTCGATCGCATTTTTCCCACGCCGGAACAGTTGTGTTCGGCGCCGGTGGAAAACATCGGCGTGCCGAAATCGCGGGCAGCGACGATTCGTTCGCTCGCGGCGGCGGTCATCGACGGGCGCGTCAGTTTCAGCGCCGGCCAGAGTCTGGCCGAGTTCGTCGCCGCCTTCGTCGCGTTGCCCGGCATCGGACCGTGGACGGCGCACTACCTGGCCATGCGCGGTCTGGGTCAGCCAGATGCGTTTCCCGCCGGCGACCTGGTGCTGCAACAAGTGCTGGGCGGCGACCGCCGCCTGAGCGAACGCGAGACCGACGCGCGTTCGCAAGTCTGGCGCCCGTGGCGCGCCTATGCCGTGTTGCATCTGTGGCACTTGTCCGGCGACAGCAAGGAGTGAGCGATGTGGTTCGATGAATTCGATTCGCCGGTCGGAAAATTGGTGGTGGCTGCCGACAGCACCGGTATTCGCCACATCCTGTTCGAATGCAATCGTCATGAGACTCGGGGTCGCGACAGCTGGCGGCGCGATCAGGGCGTCGTGCGGGAAGTCCGCGATCAACTGCTTGGCTATTTCGCCGGCGCCCGGACTGAATTCGATTTGCCGCTGGCGCCGGTTGGCACCCCGTTCCAACTGAAGGTGTGGAACGCACTGGCCGGGATTCCGTTTGCCCACACCCGTAGCTATAGCGACATCGCCCGGCAGATCGGCGAGCCGAACGCGGTGCGCGCAGTCGGTGCGGCCAACGGCCGCAATCCCCTGCCGATCGTCCTGCCCTGCCACCGCGTGATCGGCAGCGATGGCAGCCTGACCGGCTTTGGCGGCGGCCTGTCCGTGAAGCAGTTCCTGCTCGAACACGAAGGCGCCGGGCAGGGTCGGCTGCAATTCTGATCGACAGACAAGCCCTGGCGCGGCGCTTCGGCTAGACTGCGCCGGGTCATTTCCTGGCGCAGGCATGCCGATCGAGCACTTGCTACTCCTGGTTGTTGCGATCGCGCTGGTTGCGTTCTTGTACGCGTCGGTCGGCCATGCCGGCGCCTCCGGCTACATTGCGGTGATGTCGCTGGCGGCACTATCGCCGGCGGTGATCAAACCCAGCGCCCTGGTGCTGAACATCCTGGTGGCAAGCATCGGCAGCTGGCAGTTCTACCGTGCCGGCTATTTTTCCTGGCGCCTGTTCTGGCCGTTCGCCCTGCTGTCGATTCCGTTCGCATTTGTCGGCGGTTATGCCGATCTGCCGACGCATCTGTTCAAGATCCTGGTCGGCGCGGTGTTGCTGTTGTCGGCAGGGTATTTCTTCTGGCAGCCGCACAACGACAGCGTGCGTCGCGAACCTTCGAAGCCGGCCGCGATCGGCGCCGGCGGCGTGCTCGGCTTGTTCGCCGGCCTGACCGGAACCGGAGGCGGCATTTTCCTGACGCCCTTGTTGTTGATCATGCGCTGGGCGCGAACCAAGAATGCGGCCGCGACTTCGTCACTGTTCATCCTGGTCAACTCGATCGCCGGACTGCTCGGCAATGTCAGCGGCGCGAGGAATATCCCGGGCCTGGTCGTGCCGCTTGCCATTGCGGCGGTGATGGGCGGTGCGGCGGGTTCGTACCTGGGCAGCGAGCGCTTTGCGCCGGCGCTGATCAAGCGGCTGTTGGCGGTGGTGCTGGTGATTGCCGGCACGAAATTGATACTGACTGCGTAGTTGGCCTGGCGGGTCCGAAGGCGATGGTTCTTCGCGAAGTCTCGTAGAGGCAAGCTGGGGAATGGTCGCAATGGGGCGGCCGCCGGTGTTGATTTTTAGTCGCCGCCCGATACCGGCTTGGTAAAAATCAACCCCGGCACCCGCCCGCACTAACTTTCGCCGGTTTCTAAGTCACAGCGGCACTCCGCGGTGGTATCGCGAACGGAGGTCGCCTGACGTCTCGATTCGCACTTCGCGCTCGGTCGAGCCGCCATTCGACCTCCGCTTCCTATCGGTGGAGCAGCGTCGCTTCGCTCGCTGGAAGCCGACCGTTCATTCGGAGGATCGCGTCGTGGCCTGGGCCGTATCACCTGTTAGGAGCACCGCGCCATTCGCTCTGCTTCTGTCCAGGAAGTCGCGAGCGGGCGTTGGGCGGCGGCTCGACCGAGCGCGTAGTGCGAATCGAGTCGTCGCACGGCGTTCGCTGGCGTGCAGCCCGTCAGGGTGCCGCTCGAAATCCCAACGCCACGATGGTCGATGCGGGCGGGTGCCGGATTCGATTTTCACCAAGCCGGTATCGGGCGGCGACTGAAAATCGAAGCCGGCGGCCGCCCCTCCGCGACCATGCTTGCGCTTGGTTCGGCCGATTTCTACGAACCATGAAAGAAATGCCTTGACACGGCCGCGAATTCGTTATATCTCTTTATCGCGATGAACGTATCAATCACAGCCCGCAGCGCCATTTCCACGCCCATGCTCATGTGCATGCGCAGGCCGTTGCGGTACCCCTTCGTTTGGCTCAACACCTAGCCACTTAGAAAAGGGAACCGCGACGGCCATGTCGGTCGCGGAGCTCTCCCCCTCCCTCACCGCCTGTCCGTCGCGGCGCCCTCTGCACCCGGAGCGTCAGCATGAGTCTTGTTTCCATCACTCCCCAAAGCCGGACGGCGGGCACGCCGGCGGCCGTTGCTTCGGTATGGTTCGCTCCCGGCCAACGGACGAGGCCGCCGCGGAGTTGTCGCGTCGACCTGATCGTGATCGGCGCGCGCGGCCGGGTCGGCAGCGCCTTGTTGCGGCAGCTGGGCCGCCAGCAAGGGCAACTGCGCGAAGACGCCAGACTGGAGCTGACGCTGATCGCCGCTTTCGATCGCCACGGCTTTGCCTTCGACCTGCAGGGACTGGCGCCGGACCGACTCGAACATTCATTCGTGCCGCGTCGGAACGACGATGCGGAGCGGCTGCTTGAACATGTGACCCGGCCGGGCGCACCGCGCACGCTGGTGATCGATTGCACGGCCAGCGACGAGATCGCCGATGCTTATGCGCGCCTGCTCGCTGCGGGCGTCGGCGTGGTTGGCGCCAACAAGCGCGCCAACTCCCGCTGCCTGGCCTCGTACCGGCGACTGCAGCGCACGGCGCGCGAGCACGGTGCGCCGTATCGCTATGAAACCACGGTCGGCGCGGCGATTCCGCTGCTCGGTCCCTTACGCGACCTGCGTCTGCGCGGCGAGAGCGTTCGCTGCATCGAAGGCGTGCTGTCCGGCTCGCTGAGCTACATCCTGCATCGACTGCACGAGGGCTGCGCCTTTTCCGCCGCCGTGGCCGAGGCCTGCGCGCTGGGTTACACGGAGCCCGATCCGCTCGAAGACCTGCGCGCCACCGACCTGGTGCGCAAACTGCTGGTGCTGGCGCGCGAAGCGGGATTTCCACTGGAGTTGGAAGACTTGCACATCGAGCCGCTAATCGAGTGTGAGCAAACCGGGCAGCGCAGCCTGCCCGATCGACTGGCCGCGCACGACACGGCTTGGCGCGAGCGGATCGCAGCGGCGATTGCACGCGGCGAGCGTTTGGTGGTGGTGGCCGAAGCGACCGCCGACGGTGGCCGGATAGGTTTGCGTGCGGTTCCTGCGCAATCGCCGTTCGGGCAATTGCAGCCCGGCCAGAACCTGGTGTTGATCCGCACGGACCTGCAGGACCAGACGCCACTGACGGTCAGCGGACCCGGTGCCGGCGCCGAGATCACGGCAGCCGGGGTGCTCAGCGACGTGCTGGCCGCAGCGGCGCAATTGGCTGGCCGCTGAAAGTGCTCAGCTATCGCAGAGCAACGACCGCAGTGCCGACCGGTAGCGGCGCTGGATCTGTTCGCCCTTGGCGTGTTGCCCGTCCCTGATCACCTGGACGCCAGCCACGAATACGTCCTTGACCAGGTTGCGGTTGCCGGAAAAAACAAACCGGTCCTGGACATCGGCGGCGGCGGCGCCGGCGAGCGACAAGGCAGCCTGGTCGAGCTTGAGAAGGTCCTTGTCCTGCCCGTCCTGGCCGTTCGCCTGCCGGCCGCCGGCAACCGATTGCACGATCAGACTTTCACCGGTGCTGGGCAGGCCGGGTGTCACGGCGACATTGCGCTGGTGCGTAACCAGGCGCTGTGCGTACTCCAGCCAACGCAATTCCTCGACCGGTGAGACCGACACATTCGAATCGGAACCGATGCCGAACACTCCGCCGTGATCGAGAAAATCGCGCAACGGAAATACACCATCGCCGAGGTTGGCCTCGGTGGTCGGGCACAAGGCTACGACGGCGTTGGTCTGGGCAACGCCAATCACCTCTGCCTTGGTCAGGTGTGTGGCGTGCACCAGCGTCCAATGTTCGTCCACCGGTGCGTTCGCCAACAGCCACTGGACGGGGCGCGCGCCGCGAATGGCAAGGCACTCTTCCACTTCCGCGGTCTGTTCGGCGATATGGATGTGGATCGGCTGCGCGGCCCCCGTCGAGGTTGCCGCCAGTAACTCGCGCATGGCCGCGACCGGCACGGCGCGCAGGCTATGCAGCGCGACGCCGACCCGCAACAACGGCCCTTCCTCCGCACGCAGGCTCTGCAGCAGGCGCAGGTACGACTGCACGCTGTGCCCGAACCGGCGCTGCCGTTCGGAAAGCGCCCGGTCGTCGAAGCCGCCGGTCATGTACAACACCGGCAGCAGCGTGAGCCGGATGCCGGTCTCGCGCGCCGCGGCGATCAATGCATGCGACATCGCCGCGGGATCGTCGTAGGGTTTGCCGTCGGCTTGCTGGTGCAGATAATGGAATTCGCAAACGCTGGTGTAGCCGGCCTGCAACATCTCCACGAACAGCTGGGCGGCGATATCGTGCAGCGATTCCGGGGTGATCCGGCCGGCAAAGCGATACATCAACTCGCGCCAGCTCCAGAAACTGTCCGCGCGATCCGACTGCCGTTCGGCCAGGCCGGCCATGGCGCGCTGGAAGGCATGCGAGTGGATGTTGGGAATGCCCGGCAGGGAAAAGATGCTCATGGGCGAATTCTAATCCCACGGCGCTTACAATCCAGCCATGTCTTCGCTTGCCGGCATCACCGTACTGGAATTCTCCCGCGTGCTCGCCGGCCCGTGGTGCGGGATGCAGCTGGCCGATCTCGGCGCCGAAGTGATCAAGATCGAGTCCTTCGACGGCGACGACACCCGCGGACTCGGCCCGCCGTTCAAGGACGGCCTGTCGGCGTACTTCGCCTGCTGCAACCGCAACAAGAAGTCGCTGGCGATCGACCTGCGCGCGCCGGCGGCGCGAGCGCTGATCGACGCGCTGGTGCGCAGCGCCGATGTGGTCGTGGAAAACTACCGCACCGGCACGGCCGAGGCGCTCGGCGTCGGCTACGACGCGTTCGCGGCGATCAATCCACGGCTGGTCTACTGTTCCATCTCCGGCTACGGTCGCAGCGGCGCCGACGCGATGCGGCCGGGCTACGATTTCGCCATCCAGGCCGAGGCCGGCCTGATGTCGATCACCGGCGACGCACAAGGTGATCCGTACAAGGTCGGCGTGGCCGTCGCCGATCTCGCCACCGGCCAGAACGCCGCCATCGCGATCCTGGCGGCACTGCGCCATCGCGACGCCAGCGGCCGCGGGCAGCACATCGACGTCTCCCTGTTCGACACGCAGCTGAGCTGGCTGGCGAATATCGGCAGCAATGTCCTGTTCACCGGCGCGGATGCGCCCCGCTACGGCAATGCCCACGCCAGCATCGTGCCGTACCAGGCCTTCCACGCCAGCGACGGGCAGTTCGTGCTGGCCGTGGCGAGCGAAAAGCTGTGGTCCCAGACCTGCCACGCCCTCGACCGTCCCGACTGGATAGACGCGCCCGACTATCGGAACAATTCGGCGCGTGTCGACCACCGCGTCGCCTTGTGCGCCGAGCTGGCGCAGATATTCGCCGCTGCGCCCGTCGCGCACTGGCTGGCGCTGTTCGAACTCGCTGGCGTACCCGCAGCGCCGATCAATACCGTCAAGCAGGCATTGGACCTGCCCTTGGTGCAGGATCGCGGCATGCAGATCGAGCTCGGTGGCGTGCCGATGATTGGCAGCCCGTTGAAGCTTTCGCTGACGCCGGTCGTTTATCACGATGCGCCGCCACGCCTGGGCCAGCACAGCGACGAGATCGTCAGCCGCATCGGCGGCGATCCCGCCGCATTGCGTGCGGCCGGCGTCATCCGCTGAGCCGCAAACCAAGCCAAGCGTGATCGCGCCGCCCGGACCGGCTCGGGGCGATTGCCTCATAATCGGGGCCGGACACACTCGACGCTGATTCCATGACAACGATCGATTCACGCTGGGACGGCTTGCTGCTGGATTGTCGCCTCGCCACGATGCGCGACGGCGAAGGCGCCTACGGCCTGATCGACGATGGCGCGCTGGCATGGAAAGACGGCTTGATCACCTTCGCCGGTTCGCGCATGCAACTGCCTGGACAAGCGCAGACGCTGGCCGCGGAAGTAATCGACGCCGGCGGCGACCTGATCACCCCGGCCTTGATCGATTGCCATACGCACCTGGTGTTCGCCGGCAATCGCGCCCAGGAATTCGAGCGCAGGCTGCAAGGCGTCAGCTACGAACAGATCGCTGCCGAGGGCGGCGGCATCGTCTCCAGCGTGCGCCTCACACGCGAGGCCAGCGAATCATCGCTGCTGGCGCAATCCTTGCCACGCGCCGCGGCACTGTTGGCCGACGGCGTGGCGACAGTGGAAATCAAGTCCGGCTACGGACTCGATCTGGACAACGAACGCAAGATGCTGCGCGTGGCTCGTGCCATTGGCGCGGAGTTGGGCATCACCGTGCGCACCACCTTCCTCGGCGCGCACGCGCTGCCGCCAGAATTCGCGGGCCGACCCGACGAATACATCGCTGCGGTTTGCCAATGGCTGCGAATCCTGCATGGCGAAGGCCTGGTCGATGCGGTGGACGCGTTCTGCGAGGGCATCGGCTTCAGTGCGGCGCAAACACGCCGGGTATTCGATGCCGCAAGCGCGCTGGGCGTGCCGGTGAAATTGCATGCCGACCAGCTCAGCGACCTGGGCGGCGCGGCGCTGGCGGCGGAATTCGGCGGCCTTTCCGCCGATCATCTCGAATACAGTTCCGACGCGGCGGTTGCGGCGATGGCGCGGCGTGGCTCGGTCGCGGTGCTGTTGCCCGGCGCTTTCCATGTCTTGCGCGAGACCCGGCTGCCGCCGGTGCACTCCTTGCGCGCGCATGGCGTGGCGATGGCGGTGGCCACCGATCTGAATCCCGGTACGTCGCCGCTGCAGTCGCTGCGCCTGGCGATGTCGCTGGCGTGCACGCACTTCCGGTTGACGCCCGAAGAATCGCTTCGCGGCGCTACCGCGCATGCCGCCACGGCATTGGGACTGTCCGACCGCGGCGTGCTTGCCGTGGGCAAGCGCGCCGACCTTGCCCAGTGGCGGCTTGCCCACCCGGCAGAACTCTCGTACTGGCTCGGCGGCAATCCCTTGCGACAGGTGCGCATCGCCGGCCGCGCCGTCTGACTTTGGTGTTGCTAAAAACGACGAAGCCCCGCAGTGCGGGGCTTCGTTGCTTCGCGAGAACGCGAGGAATTACTTGGCGGCGGCTTTCTTGGCCGGCGCCTTCTTGGCGACAACCGGGGCCTTGGCCTTGGCCGCGACTTTGACTACTGCCTTCTTGACCGTCGTCGTGCGGACATTGCCGTAGCTGGAAATGTTGCGCTTGCCCTTGGCGGTCTTGCGGTCGCCCTTACCCATGCTGATTCCTTCAATGAAGTGCTTTCGAGGCGCGTAGCCTATCACTGGCAGCCGCGCCAACCAAGCAACTCAGGCCGAGTGCGCGCAGCGCGGAGCGTGGACGTGGCCCTGGCTCAAGCGCATGTTGACCAGGTGCGCGACGGCGACCAGGGTGCCGCCGATACTCATCGCTACGGCATGGGCGATGATCGAATCGTGCAGCGCGGGAACGAAAATGCCTGCCCACAAGGCAATCAGGCCAGGCACCAGAAACGCCATGGCGTGATAGGCGCGATGGCGACGATAGCCATGCCAGAGGCTGACCACCGCCAGTGTGGTGGCAAACAGCACGAAGCCCATCTCGAATCCGCTGGACGCCAGGATGCCCAAACCCAACACCGGCAACAGCGCCAGGGCGAACGGCAGCAGCGCACAGTGGATTGCGCACAAGGTGGCGCCCACGCTGCCGAGCGAATCGACCCAGCGGGATGGCGACCAGCGTTGTATGGACGGGACTCGGGACATGGCTTCAATCAAGTCAAAACTTGACTGATATAATATAACATTACCAAACTCCAGACAAGCTCCCTGTGGGAGCGGCTTCAGCCGCGATTAGACCCTGTGGGAGCGGCTTCAGCCGCGATTCCGTCTGCGGCGAAGGGCAATCGCGGCTGAAGCCGCTCCTACACGGGTTGGCAGTTGGAGCACAGGCCGTGGACCTCGAGGGTCTGTGCGCGCGGTGTGAAGCCCAGGGCCTTGGCCTGGGTGTCGAGCAGGCTGGAGATCCGCTCGTCTTCGAGCTCGATGGCGTTCTGGCAGTTGTCGCAAATCAGGAACGGCACGGAATGCCGGACTTGCGGATGGTGGCAACTGACGAATGCATTTACCGAAGCCAGGCGATGGATGAAGCCTTGCTCGAGCAGGAAATCCAGCGCCCGGTATACGGTTGGCGGCGCGGTGCTGCCGCTTTCCGATTTCATCAGGTCCAGCAGGTCGTAGGCCTTGATCGGCTTGCCCGCCGCCGCAACCAGGCCAAGCACCTGCGCCCGCAGCGGTGTCAGGCGCAGTCCGCGGCTGTCGCAGGCCTGCTCGACCGCCTGCACATAAGCCTTGGCGTCGTGCACGTGATGCGAAGGGTCCGTGCACGGGTCGTGGTCGTGCTGGTGTTTGTGCTTGGCCATGCGACTAGGTTGGGCCCTCGCACCTGCCGTTTCAAGCGCAATGCGCGGCAATCTTGCCCAGGGCGGCATCGATGCGGGCGAGTGCCTGCTCGCGGCCGGCCAGGAACACGGTGTGCTCGATCGACGGCGAAACCTGGGTGCCGGTGATCGCCACGCGTAATGGCTGCGCGATCTTGCCCAGTCCGATGCCCAGTGCTTCGCCGGTCGCTGCCAGAGCGTCGTGCACGGTCGCCGCGCTCCACGTGGACAGGCCCGCCAGGCGCGCACGGACGTCCCGCAGTGGAGCCTCGGCCGCAGCTACCAGATGCTTTGCCACCGCCGCCTCGTCATAGACGGTCAACGGCCGATACCAGATCGCGGCGCGCGCCGCCATTTCCTTCAGTGTCTGCACGCGATCGCGCAGGGCCAGCACGACATCGGCCGGCGCCGGACCACGCTCCAGGTCGTAGCCGGCTTGCTGAAGGTGCCAAAGCAGATGCCCGCCCACGTCGACCGGATCGTCGTTCTTCATGTAGTGCTGGTTGAGCCAGGACAATTTCTCGACATCGAAACGCGATGCCGAATGGTTGACGTCCTCGATCCGGAATAGCGCGATCATTTCGGCGCGGCTGAAGATTTCCTGATCGCCATGCGACCAGCCGAGGCGGACCAGGTAGTTGAGCAAGGCGTGCGGCAGAAAGCCGTCGTCGCGGTATTGCATCACGCTGACGGCGCCGTGGCGCTTGGATAGCTTGGCGCCATCCGGGCCCAGGATCATGGGCATATGCGCGAAATGCGGCACCGGCGCGCCGAGCGCCTGATACACATTGATCTGTCGCGGCGTGTTGTTGACATGATCGTCGCCGCGGATCACGTCGGTGATGCGCATGTCGATGTCGTCGATGACCACCGCGAAGTTATAGGTCGGGAATCCGTCGGAGCGAAAAATCACCAGGTCGTCGAGTTCGGTATTGCTCCACTCGATGCGGCCCTTGATCTTGTCGTCGAAAACCACGGTGCCGGTCGGCGGATTCTTGAACCGGACCACCCGGTTCGGGTCGTCCCGGAATGGCGCGTTTAGCTCGCGGTAATGGCCGTTGTAGCGCGGCTTCTCGTTTTTCGCCATCGCCTCATTGCGCATGGCCTCGAGCTCCTCGCGCGTCTCATAGGCGTAGTAGGCCTGGCCAACGGCGATCATCTGCTCGGCCACTTCGCGGTACCGGGCCAGACGGTCGGTCTGGTAGATCGGACCTTCGTCGTACTCCAGACCCAGCCAGTCCATTGCGTCCAGGATCGCCTGCACGGCCTCCTGGGTCGAACGCTCGCGGTCGGTGTCCTCGATGCGCAGCACGAACTGGCCGCCGCGCTGGCGTGCCTCCAGATAGCAGTACAGGGCGGTGCGGGCGCCGCCGATGTGCAGGAAACCGGTCGGGCTGGGGGCAAAGCGGGTGCGGCAGGTCATCGGACTGGACTCAAAGCTCACAAGCCGGCCATTTTACCGGAGCGACGCCGGCCCTGCCTGCACCGTCGGCCCGTTAGTGCAGAAACCTCACGCCAGTCCGGTCCGAGTCACGTGGCTACTGATAAAATGAAACCATGAATCCCGCCCGCAGCACGCTTTCCCTGTTGTTCCTGTTCGCCAGCTGTATCGCCGCACCAAGCCTGGCGCAGCACCAGATCACCGATCTCGCCGCGCCCAATGCGCCGATCCCGGTAGCCGGCCCGCGAGTCGCGTTCGAAACCAGCGTTGGCCGCGTGGTGGTGGAGCTGTATCCGGAAAAAGCCCCGCGCACGGTAGCGAATTTTCTCTCCTACGTTCGCGACGGGCATTACAACGGCACGGTCTTTCACCGAGTGATCCCCAACCTGCTGATCCAGGGTGGCGCGTTCACTCCCGACCTGCAGCAGAAGCCGGAACGCGCGCCGATCGCCAATGAAGCCAACAATGGACTGTCCAACCTGCGGGGCACCCTTAGCGCGGCGCGGCGCCCGAACGAGAAGGACTCCGCCACGGCGCAGTTCTTCATCAACACGGTCGACAACCGCCAACTGGACTACCGCGGCGATGCCACCCCGATGATGACCGGATATTGCGTGTTCGGACGTGTAGTGGAAGGCATGGACATCGTCGACAAGATCCGCCTGGTACCGACCGGGCCCCGCCCGCCGCTGCCGGCCGACGTGCCGCTCACGGCCGTACTGGTCGAACGCGCTTCGACCGTCGAGCCCTGATCATGTCCACCCTGTTCATTTCCGACCTGCACTTGCATCCCTCGCGTCCGGCGATGACCGCGGTGTTCCTGGAATTCCTGCGTACCGAGGCGGCGCAGGCGGAAGCACTGTATATCCTCGGCGATTTGTTCGAAGCCTGGGTGGGCGATGACGAAGATTGCGAGTTGGCAAACGCCGTGCGCCTGGCGTTACGCGAGCTGCACGACAACGGCGTCGCCCTGTTCCTGATGCGCGGTAATCGCGACTTCCTGTTCGGCCCGCGCTTCGCCGCCGAGACAGGCGCGCAGCTGCTGACCGATCCCTGCGTGCTTTCCCTGTACGACCAGCCAACCTTGTTGATGCACGGCGATCTGCTGTGCAGCGATGACCTGGAATACCAGGCCTTTCGCCAGCAGGTCCGCGACCGCAGCTGGCAGGAACGGTTCCTGGCGCAACCGCTGGAGGAGCGACGCGCGTTTGCCGAGCAGGCCCGCGCAGCCAGCCAGCAGCACCAGGACGGTTTACGCGAGGAAGGCGCGCTGGAAACCATCGCCGACGTAAACCCGGTCACCGTCGAAGACACGATGAAGCGTTTCGGCGTAACCCGGCTGATCCACGGCCACACCCACCGTCCGGCGATCCACTCGCTGCGCGCCGGCGGTCGATCGGCGCAGCGCATCGTACTCGGCGACTGGTACGACCAGGGCTCGGTGCTGAGCGCTAGCCGCGACGGCTTCGAGCTCTCCGCCCTCTAGGCGATCGCTGTTGTAGGAGCGGCTTCAGCCGCGATAGCACTACCAAGATTGGAGCTATCGCGGCTGAAGCCGCTCCTACATAAGCCGGCTAGTTGGCTTCGAAGCGGGAGGGCGCGTAGCCGGCGACTTCAAAAGTCAGCGTCGGAATCCTTGCGCTGCCCGCGGGCAGTTTGATGCGCACTTTTTTCGCCTGGCTCATTGCATCGATAAAACGCCTGTCCTCCTCGATGAACAACGCCGGCCCGCTGCCCGAATCGGCCTGCCGGCCAGCGAAACGCTGGGCTTGGCCGTCGTCGAAGCTGATTTGCATCGCGCAGGGCTTTCCGCAGTCGAAGCGCGAAAGCTCCAGCAGCAGGTAGGTGCTGCGTCCCCAGGAAGGATGATCGCGCAATACCAACTGGGCGTCCGGAGTTGCGGCGACCACGCCCTCCTCGGGCGCTGCGGTGTGGCTGTACAACGTGGCCGAACGTTGCACGCCGTTGCCCATGGCTACCGTCTGATAATTCCAAAGCTCGCTCAGGCGCCGCTGTTCGCGTGCCTGTTCGGCTTGTTCTCCCACTTGCGCGAGGGTCGGCGCGAGTTTCGTTGCCGCCTCGCTGTCGGGATACTTGTTGCGCAATTGTTCGGCCGTGGCCTCGGCTGTTTGCCAGTTCTTTTCCTGACGTGCCGTCTCATAGGTGTCGAACAAGGCTGCTGCCCTGGCCTGGTCCGCGGCCGACAACTCGGCCGTTCCCTCTTCCTGACCGGAACAGGCCGGCAGTCCGAGCAACAACATCAGCAGCAAGCCGTTTCTCATCGAATTCATCGCATTCAGTCCGCTTTCGCCAATGCCGCCAACAACGCCAACTCGCTGTCGGCAAATCCGGCCGCGCTGCGTGCCGGCAAATTGAATGGTCCGCGAATCGAGCCCTTGGCAACGCCGCGGATCAGTTCGATGAACGTCGCCTCCGGCGGCAGTCCCTCGCGTTCGCAACACCAGCCGAACCAGTGGCTGCCAATGGCGACATGCCGGATTTCCTCGGAAAGGATCACCTCGAGGATATCGGCCGAGCGCTGGTCGCCGAGCTGGCGCAGCCGGGCGATCATGCCCGGGGTGACATCGAGCCCGCGCGCTTCCAGCACGCGCGGCACCAGCGCCATCCGCGCCAGGCAGGAATCCGCCGTGCGCTCGGCCATTTCCCACAAGCCGTTGTGCGCCTCGAACGCGCCATATCCGTAGCCCAGCTCCCCAAGCCGTTGCGCGAGAAGGCTGAAGTGACGCGCCTCATCGACGGCCACGCTCATCCAGTCCAGGTAGAACTGCGCCGGCATGCCGCGAAACCGGTACGCGGCATCGAGCGCCAGATTGATCGCGTTGAATTCGATGTGGGTGACCGCGTGCAACAAGGCGGCGCGGCCTGCGTCGCTGCCCAGCCCGCGTTGCGGGAGGTCGCGCGGGGACACCAGGTTCGGTGTCGACGGCCTGCCCGGCGCGCGTATGGCCTCGGGGGTGACCGTGCCCATCGTCGTCAGCAGGCCGGCGCGCAACGCGGAATCCGCACTGTTGGTCAGCTCGGACTTGCTCGCAGGATCGCCCGCATCCAGGCAGATCCGAAGCACATCGAACAGGGATTCGCCGCGCATGGGGATGGACTCCACGCGCGCTGCGGCGCTCATCGCGGCCGGCGACGCAACAGCCGTTGGCGATGGCTCAGGATGCGCGGCGCTTGAGTTTCGATTCGTCATTACGCGCCTGCTGCAGCCGTTCGAAGTATCCGTCTTCGATACCGGTCACGTACTTGCCGTCGAAGCAGGAGGAATCGAAGGTGGTCAGTTTGCGCTTGGGCCCGGACACCGCATCCTCGAGATCGGAGAGGTCCTGGTAGATCAACCAGTCGCAGCCAAGCAGGGCTTGCACTTCGTCATCGGTGCGGCCGTGCGCAACCAACTCGTTGGCGGCGGGCATGTCGATGCCGTACACATTCGGGAAACGCACCGGCGGCGCGGCCGAAGCCAGGTACACCTTGCGCGCGCCGGCATCGCGCGCCATCTGGATGATTTGTTGCGAGGTGGTGCCGCGCACGATCGAGTCGTCGACCAGCAGCACCACGCGATCCTTGAACTCCAGCGGGATCGGGTTGAGCTTGCGGCGCACCGATTTCACCCGCTCGCCCTGCCCGGGCATGATGAAGGTGCGGCCAATGTAGCGATTCTTGATGAACCCCTCGCGGTATTTCACGCCGAGCACGTTGGCGATCTCCAGCGCGGCGTCGCGCGAGGTATCGGGAATGGGGATGACTGTGTCGATGTCGTGGTCCGGGCGCAGATGCAGGATCTTCTCGCCCAGCTTCACGCCCATGCGCATGCGCGCCTTGTGCACCGAGATATCGTCCATCATCGAATCGGGACGGGCGAAATACACGTATTCGAAAATGCACGGCGTGTGCACTGCAGGCGGCGCGCAGACCTCGGCGTGCAGCTCGCCACGCGAGGTGATGACCACGGCTTCGCCCGGCGCCACATCGCGCAGGCGCGCGAAGCCGAGGATATCCAGCGCAACCGATTCGGAGGCAACCGCGTATTCGACGCCGGCGGCGGTTTCGCGCTTGCCCAGGACCAGCGGCCGGATGCCGTGCGGATCACGGAAGGCGACCAGCCCAAGCCCCAGCACCACACCGACGATGGCGTAACCGCCCTTACAACGGCGATGAACACCGGCGACTGCGGCGATCGCGGCCTTGGGCGACAGCGTGCCCTGCTCGCGCAACTCATGGGCGAATACATTCAGCAGCACTTCGGAATCGGATTCGGTATTGATGTGCCGCCGGTCCTGCTGGAACACTTCGCGGCGCAGCACATCCATGTTGATCAGGTTGCCGTTGTGCGCCAGCGCGATGCCGTACGGCGAGTTCACGTAGAACGGCTGCGCCTCGTCGGAGCCCGCCGAGCCGGCGGTCGGATAACGGCAATGGCCGATGCCGACGTGGCCGGTGAGCATCTGCATTTGCGCCACTTCGAACACGTCGCTGACCAGGCCGTTGCCCTTGTGCAGGCGGACGCGGCTGCCGTCGACGGTGGCGATGCCGGCGGCGTCCTGGCCGCGATGCTGAAGGACGGTCAGGCCGTCGTACAGCGCCGAGGCGACGTCACTGTGGCCGACGATTCCGATGATGCCGCACATTGCGATTCTCCGATGAAACTGGTGGTTCGTGAAAAAGGCGCCGCGCTCACGGGTGGGCGACGACGATGCCCTTGGTGCCGAGTTTGCTGTTGACGGCATCGCGCATGGTTTCGGCGGCGGCGCGGTCGGCAACCGGACCGACCCGCACGCGATAGCGCACGCCGGCGTCGGTTTCGATGCGCTGCACGAATGAACTGAAGCCGAGGGCACGCGCGCGGTCGCGCAAGGCCAGCGCGTCGGCCTCCACGCTCGGCGCCGAAAGCTGAACGGCGAAACCAGTGGCGAGCGTCGCCGGCTTTGCCGTCCTGTCGACCGCGGGCGCCGCCGGACTGGCGGCGGACTGGGCAGCCGTGGCAGGCGCAGTGGCAGCGGGCTTGGCGGCTGGCGCGGCGGCGGGAACAACGGGCGAAGTCGTGGTTTTCGGCGCCATCGTCGTGCCGGCTTTCGGCGCGCTGGGCGCGGCGTCAAGAACGACTACCTTGCTGGCCGCTCCGGTCACGCCGTCGGCACGCAAGCGTGCGGCTTCGGCCGCCGTGCGATCTGCGTAGGGCCCGACGCGCAGGCGCATCGCCGTGCCGGTGGCCAGGGAAACGCGATCGGCGGTGACCGGCAGGTTGGCGGCGCGCAGCTTCGCGGCAAGCGTGTTGGCGTTGGCCAGGTTGCTGAAGCTGCCGATGTTCACCACGTAGCTGCCGGCCCCGGTGGCCGCCGACGAAGTGGCCGTGGCGGCGGCTGGCTTTTCCGCAGGAGTCGCGGCGGGTGCAGCGGGCGCGGCTGTCACTGCCGGCGCGCTGGAGTCGGCAGGCAGCGTAGCCTCGGGAGCGATGGCATTTTCATCCGGCACCGGCATCAACGCCGTCTCGCCTGAACCTGCGGGCGCCATGCCGAGCACGCCGCCTGGCGGGACATCGCTTTCCGGTTCGGTCAGGGGCAGCTCTCTGGTTTCGTATTCGTCGCCGGGAGTCGCCGGCATGCTCAGGGGCACTTCCGTCGCATCCGGCGCTTTAACATCCGGGCCCTTGAGCAGCATCGGCAGAAAGATGATGGCCAGGGCGGCCAGGACAGCGGCGCCGATCAGGCGCTGTTTGAGCGTGGAATCCATGCGACCTACCCGAGCGCGGAGGAGGTGCGAATTATAACCGGTCGTGCTCCGACCCAGCGGCTTTCAGTGCGTCGGCCACGGTGTGGAATGAACCAAATACGAGCACGCGTTCATCTGCCGCGCTGTCCGCCCGGGCCGCCATGAGCGCCTCGGCGACGGTGGCGTGGACCGACCTGCGCTCGGGCGCCAGCACCGGCGCCAGCCGTTCGGACAGCGCGGCGGCAGTCATGCCGCGAGGGCCGGCATCGCTTATCCCGGCCAGGTGCCAGTCGCCGACGAACGGAAGCAGCGGGTCGACGATTCCTTCGATGTCCTTGTCCTTGAGCGCGCTGAAAACCGCCCGGGTCGGTTTCGGCTGCGCCCGCAGCCATTCCGCCAGCTGCGCCGCGGCCTGCGGGTTGTGCGCCACGTCGACCACGATCTCCGGAGCCTGGCCGATGACTTGCAGACGTCCGGCCAGCCGCGCTTCGCGCACACCGGCGATCAGGGCCCGCTTCGGCAGCTCCAACGGCAGCGCGCGCAAGGCGGCGATGGCCGCCGCGGCATTGCTGATCTGCGCGGGCGCAGGCAGGCAGGGCATCGGCAACTCGACTTCGAAGCCAGGTTCGCGCCAGGTCCAACCGTGCTCGTGCACGTCGATCAGGTAGTCGGAATGCGCGCGTATGGCGAATGCGCCGATCGCGTAGGCATGGCGCAGCACCGAGGATGGCGGGTCTTTCTCCGCGAGCACGCAAGGCTTGCCGGCGCGGAAGATGCCGGCCTTGTCGGCGCCAATCGCTTCACGGTCGCCGCCCAGGTATTCCTGGTGGTCGAGATCGACCGTGGTGATCACGGCAACATCGGCATCGATGATATTGACGGCGTCGAGCTTGCCGCCCAGGCCGACCTCCAGCAGCGCGAGGTCGAGCCTGGACTGCTCGCAGATCAGCAACGCGGCCAGCGTGCCGAACTCGAAGTAGGTCAACGGGATATCGCGGCGTGCGCTCTCGATGCGCTCGAATGCGGCCACCAGCGTAGCGTCGTCGATTTGTTCGCCATCGATCCGCACGCGCTCGTTGTAGCGAAGCAGGTGCGGCGAGGTGAACGCGCCGACCCGCAGCCCGCCAGCGCGCGCCATCGCTTCGATGAAGGCGACCGTGGAGCCCTTGCCGTTGGTCCCCCCAATGGTGATGACATGGCGACCTGGCCGCCCCAATCGCAGGCGTTGCGCTACTTCGCCCACCCGCTCCAGGCCCATAGCGATGGGCTGCGGATGGGTCTGGAGCTGGTAGTGGAGCCACTGTTCGAGCGTTCTTTTCATGGCGACATTATGACTGCCGTCAAAGCGCCCGATGCACCGCCTCGCCGAACAACGCAGTGTGATGATGGCAGTCGTTCAGACGCACGACTTCAAGATGCTCGACGTCGGGTCCCTCGAGCAGGTTGACCGTGGTCGGCGCCTGTCGGAACGACCACAGGCGTGACAACGGCAATCCGAGGATCTTGCAGATCAGGACGCGGTTCACGGCATCGTGAGCCACCACCAGCAGCGTGTCGTCGGCGTGCAGGCCCTGGCAGGCGCGAACCAGCGCCGGCCAGGCGCGATCCAGCACCTGTTGCAGCGATTCGCCGCCAGGCATCTGCACGGCATCCGGCGCTTCCCGCCAAGCAGCCAGCCGCTCCGGATCGCGTTCGCGGATTTCGCTGGCAAGCAGCCCTTCCCATTCGCCATGGGCAATTTCCTGCATGTCCGGATCGAGGATCAACTGCGCCGCCCGGTGTTCTTCCAGGGCCAGTTGCGCGGTCCTGGCGGCGCGCGCCAACGGCGAGGCGATGGCGCGCGTGATCGGCACGTCGCGCAAGCGCTCGCCAAGTTGCCGCGCCTGTGCTTCGCCAACCTCGGACAAGGGAATATCCATCTGTCCCTGGTAGCGCCCTTCCGCATTCCAACGGGTCTCGCCATGTCGTGCCAATAGAATTTTCATGGCCGCCTCACATCATCTCGAGCGAAACGATGCCCGGAATGGTGCGCAACTCGTGCAGCTGTTGCGGCGAAACCTCCACGTCGACGGTGATCGCGGCAACGGCCTGGCCGTTGCCCTTGGCGCCGAGCGAAAAATTGATGATGTTGATGCCCGCGGCGCCCAACTGCGAACCGATCTGGCCGATGACGCCGGGCTTGTCCTCGTTGTGCATCAACAGGATATGCGCGCCGGGATCGAAATCGAGCTCGACGCCGTCCAGGCGCACCACGCGTGGCCCGCGATGCAGGGTCGCCTCGATTTCGCGGACACCGCCGACGCCCTCGATGCAAATGCGCAGCAGGCGATCGAAACCATCGCCGTCGCCACCCAGCGTTTCCGAGACCTCCAGGCCGCGCGCCGCTGCCTCATGCAAGGCGTTGACCGGCGTGACCCGGCCCGAGGCCGAGCCCAGCAACGCCGCGACCAGCAGGCGCGACAAGGGGCGCGTGTCCAGGGCTTCGGTGCGACCGGCATAGGTGATCTGCAGCTTGCTTGGCGCGGGCACCAGCCGCGCAGCGAGTTTGCCCAGCGCGGTCATCAGCGGCATCCACGGACCGACTTCGCGCGCCGCTTCGGCCGACAGCGGCGGCAAGTTGACGCAGCCGGCGACCGCCCCGGTCTTCAGGAAGTCGATGATCTGCCGGGCCAGGATCGTGCTCACGGCCTGCTGCGCTTCGCTGGTCGAGGCGCCGAGGTGCGGGGTCAGGATCAGCTTTGGATTGTTGCGCAGCGGCGAGTCCTTCTGCAGCGGCTCGGTGACGAAGGTGTCGAGCGCGGCGCCAGCCAGGTGGCCTTCGTCGAGCAGGTGCAGCAGCGCTTCTTCGTCGACCAGGCCGCCACGCGCGGCATTGATCAGGTAGGCGCCCTTCTTCATCAGGCGCATCTGCGCTTCGCCGATGATGTTGGTGGTTTCCTTGGTGCGCGGGATGTGCAGGGTCACGATGTCGGACCAGGCGAGCAATTCGTCCAGCGATTTCATCGGCAGGCTCATGCGGCTCGCCGCGGCGGCGGGCAGGAACGGGTCGTAGGCCGCCACTTCCATGCCGATGCCCACGGCCTTGCGCGCCACCGTCGAGCCGATCCGGCCCAGCCCAATCACGCCCAGCCGTTTGCCTTCCAGCTCGAAACCGGTCAGCCCGGCTTTCGGCCATTCGCCGGCTTTCATGCCGGCATCGGCCTTGGGAATGTGCCGGGCCAGCGCGAACAACAGGGAAATCGCGTGTTCGGCCGCAGCCAGCGTGTTGCCGTCCGGCGCGTTCATCACCGCGATGCCGCGCGCGGTGGCCGCGTCCACGTCGATGGTGTCGACGCCGGCGCCGGCGCGGCCGATCACCTTAAGGTTGCCGGCCTTGGCCAGCGAGTCGGCGGTCACGTTGGTCGCCGACCGGACCAGCACGGCGTCGAAGCTCTCCAGCTTGTCGGCCAGCAGCTTCGTGTCCTTGATCGGTTCGCCGGTTTCGACGTACCAGCCGGCATCTTGGAACAGGGTCAAACCGTCGGGATGGATACCGTCGAGGGCAAGGATTCGCATGGGGAGCTCCAGGTGGTTGAAGGGAAGTGGCGCGCCGGTGAAGACACGGACGCGGGAACCCCATGCACGAGGAGAGCAGCCTGTGAAAGGCCTATGAATTGGGCAACCGAAACGAATACCGCTGTTGCGGTGGCCAGGAGACGGGGCGTCATGCGCATGGGAGTCCTGTTGCCAGCAAGACAAAGATACCAGACCGTCCGCGGATTTGTAAAAAAGCGCACTGACTGGTCCGGCCCATGACCATCGGCCCATCCGCCCACCCCGCCCGATCGCTTACGCTCGCGGGCCTGCCCGCACTTTCGCCGCGGCAGTCCCTGTGACTAACGCCCTGCGGGGCCTGGAGCCCGATGTGATCCTGAACAACCTCAAATACCTGACGCTGGCGCTGGCCGTAACCGCCGCGCTGAGCGCCACCGCCGCCGCCAGCGGCAATGCTCCCTCGCGCCTGAGCATCGATGAATCCAAGCTGCCCGCCCTGCCGCGCTTCAATGCCGCCGACCTCGACGCGGGCGCGCCGATCTGCAAGGACCTCAATGGTCACGTCAATGGCAAGTGGCTGGCCGCCAACCCGGTGCCCTCCGACAAGACCAGCTGGGGTAACTTCAACATCCTTCGCGACCGCTCGCTGGCCGTTCAGCAGCAGATCGTCGAAGCCGCCGCCGCAGCCAAGAACGCCCCGGGCAGCAACGAGCAGAAGCTCGGCGATTTCTATCGCCTGGGCCTGGACGAGGCCCGGCTCAACGCCGACGGCATCGCCCCGCTGAAGCCCACGCTGGCCAAGATCGACGGCATCGGCAACGGTGCCGACGTCGCGTCGTACCTGGTTGAATCCTTCGCCCGCGGCGACCAGTACGTATTCGGATTCTTCCCGGGCGAGGACTTCAAGGACGCCAAGAATGTCATCGCGTACGCCTTTGAAGGCGGACTTTCCCTGCCCGAGCGTGCGTACTACCTCGAGGATGCGCACAAGGGCATCCGCGATGCCTTCGTCGCCCACGTGGAGAAAATGCTCGTGCTCGGCGGCGTCGACGCCGCAGCGGCGAAGAAGCAGGCACAGACCGTGCTCGCATTCGAAACCCGCCTGGCCAAGGCCTCGCTGACGCCGACCGACAGTCGCCTGCCGGAAAACCAGTACCACTACGTTTCCGTGGCTGACGCCGACAAAGCGTCGCCAAATTTCTCCTGGTCGAAATTGATGAAGGCCGAGGGACTCTCGGGGGTCACTGGCTTCTCCCTGAGCCAGCCGAAGTTCTTCGCCGAATTCGACAAGATGCTGGCCGACGTGCCGGCCGCGGATTGGCAGGCCTATCTGCGCTACCACGCGCTCAATGACGCCGCGCCCTTCCTCTCGGATGCGATGAGCAACGAAAGCTTCGCCTTCTATGGCACCACGCTCAGCGGCCAGCCGGAACAGCAGCCACGCTGGAAGCGCGTGCTTGGCACCATCAACGGCACGTTGGGCGAGGCCCTGGGCCAGCTCTATGTCCAGCAGGTGTTCCCGGAAGAATCGAAAGTCGCGATGCAGGAACTGGTCGGCAACTTGCGCTTCGCGCTCAAGGCGCGCCTGGAGAAGCTGGATTGGATGAGCGCCGACACCAAGGCCAAGGCCCTGGAGAAGCTGGGCACGTTCGACCCGAAGATCGGTTATCCGGACAAGTGGCGCGATTATTCCGGCCTGAGCATCAACGGCAGCAACAGCTACCACGCCAACGTCACCGCCGCATCGGCATTTGAAAACGCCTACCGCATGAGCAAGATCGGCAAGCCCGCCGACCGCCAGGAATGGGGCATGAGCCCGCAGACGGTCAACGCCTACTACAATCCGTTGAAGAACGAGATCGTGTTCCCCGCAGCCATCCTGCAGCCGCCGTTCTTCGACGTCGATGCCGACCCGGCCCTGAACTACGGCGGCATCGGCGCGGTTATCGGCCACGAAATCATGCACGGCTTCGACGACCAGGGCAGCAAGTTCGACGCCCAGGGCAACAACGCCAACTGGTGGACCGAGCAGGACATGAAGTCCTTCAATGCGCGCACCAGCAAGCTGGTCAAGCAGTTCGACGACTATGTCGCGATCGACGACCTGCACGTGAAGGGCGAGCTGACGCTGGGTGAAAACATCGGCGACCTCGGCGGCGTGACCATCGCCTACGATGCCCTGCAGCACGATCTGATGAACAAGAAAATGACCCTGATCGACGGATTCACCCAGGATCAGCGTTTCTTCCTGAACTTCGCCACCATCTGGCGCAACAACATGCGTCCCGAAGCGCTCAAGGTGATGCTCAATACCAATCCGCATTCGCCGGCAAAGTTCCGCGCCAACGGCGCGCCTTCGAACCTGGACGCGTTTGCCCAGGCGTTCCAGTGCAAGAACGGCGACGAGATGGTTCGTAGCGGCGACAACAAAGTTACGATCTGGTAATCGTTCACGGACCTGCGCCATGAAGACGGCCCGGGAAACCGGGCCGTTTTTTTTGCTTCGTCACCGGTAGAATCGCTCGCTAGACCCGCGAGGATTTGTTGATGACATTGGCTATTCGCCCCCTGATTGCCGTCCTGTTGATCAGCTTTGCCTCCGGGAGCTTTGCCGCGCCGAAGAAACCGGCCGTGTTGCCGCCGCCGGCGGCGCCCGCCGCGTGCGCCGATTTCTACAACCACGTCAATCACCCCTGGCTGCTCACCCACCCGCTGCTTGACGGCGCGCAGAGCTACAGTCGCTGGGACGAACAGAATTCACTCGCCGAACAACGCACGCGCGACTTGCTTGCCAGGTCCGGCGCCACCAATCCGGGCGTCGCCTCGAACCTGCTGGCTGCACTCGTCGCCAGCGCGCATGACCAGATCAATCTGGACCCGGCCGCGCACCTGGTGGCGCAGCCGTTGCTTGCGCAGATCGATGCCATGCGCAAGCCGCGCGACATCCCCAAGGTCATTGCCGCGCTGCATGCGGCCGGCGTGTCGGCGGTGTTCGGCTTCGATGCGCTGCGCGATGCCCAGTCAGGGCAAGCGCGGCTGTGGTTCTATCCGGGCGGCTTCGGGCTGCCGGATCCCGCCTACTACATCGCCACCGACCCGGAGTTGCAGCGCGGCGTCGGGCTGTACCGGAATTATCTCGGCGAACTGCTCGGGTTCGCTGGCGTCAGCGAGGACAAACTTGCCGAGCAAGCCAACTGGGCCTTCGTGATGGAGCAATCGCTGGCCCTCTCGATGGGCCCGGCCACCAGTGAAACCTTCATCATCGATCCGGCGCAGAAGAACAGTTATCCGGCGCGCGTGATGACCGATTTCACCAAGGCGCAGGGACTCTCGCCGACGCAGATCAGCGTCCAGCAGCTGGCCTTCTTCCGGGCGCTGGACACCATGCTGGAGAAGCCTTCGGTTCCGCAGTGGAAGGCCTACCTGCGTACGCAGGTGGTCCATGCGCTGGCGCCGGCACTGGCCAACGACCTGCGCCGGCCCTACCTGGCTGCGCTGAACATGGTCCCGGCAGGCGCCGTCGCCACGCCCGCGTCGGAACGGCTCGCCGAATTGACCCGGCGGGAGGTGGCGGAATTGCTGAGCGCCGCCTACGCGGAGAGCTACCTGAGCAGCGCCGACCAGCAACGCGCCGAAGCGATCGCGGAAGCCGTCCGTGCCGCCATGGGCCGGGCGCTCGAACGCGCTGCCTGGCTCAGCCCGGAAGGCAAGGCCGCCGCCCGGACCAAGCTTGCGGCGATGCGGCTGGCCATCGGCAAGCCGACCGACCCGACGTCATTCGCCGGCTTAACCCTGGACCGGACCAGCCATGCCGGCAATGTCCTGGCGCTACGGCGCTGGAATCGCGCGCGATCCCTGGCCCGCCTGGGTGGCGCGCCATGGCCGTCATCGCCGGTCAGCCAGGCCCAGCCTGCCATCGGTTACCAGGCTGGCGAGAATCAACTCATCGTCAGCTCAGCGGCATTGAGTCCGCCGGCGTTCGACGGCCTGTCCGCCGCCAGCAGCTACGGCAGCCTTGGAGCGCTACTGGCGCAGCAGATGAGCCTGGCCTTCTCCGATTTCACCGGCAACGACGGCTTCGCGCTGGCATCGCGCCAGGCCGGCCTGATCGCGCAATACAGTGCCTACCCTGTTGCCGGCATGGCCATGGTCAACGGCGTGCGCATGCAGCCGCAGAACGCCGCCGACCTGGCGGCCATGGAGATTGCCTGGGACGCGTTCAACGCGCAGGGCGCGGCGGACCTGATCGCGCAGCAGGAATTCTTCCGCGCCTGGGCTGCGGTCTGGGCGCGCCAGGACACGCCATCGGCGCTGGTGGCGGCACAGTCGGTGTCGGTCTTCGCGCCCGCGAAGTGGCGCGTGAACGGACCGCTGGTGAACACGCCGGCCTTCGCGCAGGCGTTCGCCTGCAAGCCCGGTCAGGCGATGGTCAGCGGCAACCCTGTATCAATCTGGCGCTGACATGCTCGAATTTCGTCCCGGCCAACGCTGGTTCAGCAGCGCAGAACCCGAACTGGGTCTGGGCACGGTGCTGCGCCTGTCGGGGCGCCAGGTGCAGATCGTCTTCACCGGGTCGGGCATGCTGCGCAATTACGCGATCGGCAGCGGCCCGCTGCTGCGCGCCGCGTTTCGTCCGGGCGACCGCGTGCACATCGACGGCGTCGGCAAGGTCGTCGAACGTTTTGAAGTCGATGGCGGCCTGATTCGCTATCACTGCGGCGCCGAGTGTTTCGCCGAAGGCGAACTGGACGCCGAGCAGCCGGTGTCGCAGGCCGACGCCCGCCTGCTGGCCGGACGCCTGGACCGCAATGACCGGTTCGAACTCCGGCGTGAAATGCTCGAGCGTCGGGCCAGGGCGCGCGCGCACCCCGCCTGGGGCGTACTGGGCGCGCGTATCGACTTGATTCCGCACCAGCTGCGCGTGGCCGAAGTGGCGGCCGAGCGGCGCATCCCGCGCCTGCTGCTCGCCGATGAAGTCGGCCTGGGCAAGACCATCGAAGCCTGCCTGATCACCGCCCAGCTGATCGCCAACGGTCGCGCGCGCCGCGTGCTGATCCTGTTGCCGGAAAGCCTGGTCAACCAGTGGTTCGTCGAATTACTGCGCCGCTTCAATCTGCCGTTTTCCATTTACGACGAGGAACGCTGCGAGTCGCTGGAAATGGGCGAGCCGGGCGGCGACGGCGCAGGGCGGAATCCATTCGACGACGAACAACTGGTCATTGCATCCGTCGATTGGCTGTCTACGCACGCCAAGCGCGCAACGCAGGCGCTCGCCGCGTCCTGGGATTTGCTGCTGGTCGACGAAGCGCACCACTTGACCTGGAGGCCGGATTTCAAGAGCCCTTCGTATGCGCTGGTCGAGGCGCTGGCCGCGCAGACACCCGCCTTGTTGCTGCTGACCGCGACACCGGAGCAACTCGGCCTCGGCGGCCATTTCGCGCGCCTGCGGCTGCTCGATCCGGCGCGTTACACGGACCTGGAGGCATTCATCGCCGAACAACGCCATTACGTGGAACTGTCGGCATTGGCCGAACGCCTGCTGGCCAGCGACCGGTTGACCGCCGGCGACATGGAAACCCTGGCGCCCTTGTTCCCCGAAGAAGGCGACAGTCTGTCGCAGCGGCTGGCGCGGATCGCCAGCGGCGACCCGCAGGCTCGCGATTCCCTGCTTGCCGATCTGATCGACCGCCATGGCACCGGTCGGGTGATGATCCGCAACCGTCGTGTCGCCGTCGGCGGCTTCCCGCAACGCATCGCGCACGTGCAAATCCTGCCCGGCAACGACGACCTGGCGTATCCGGGCAAGCTGCACGCCGAATTCGAGCATGACCTCGGCGACCTGCACGACGAACCGGCGCACGACTACAAGAACGACCCGCGCACCGACTGGCTGCTGGCCAAGCTCGATGCGATCGCGCCGGCAAAGGCGCTGCTGCTGTGCCGGACCCGCGCCAAAGTGCAGGCGCTGGAGGAAGCGCTGCGCCTGCGCAGCGGCTTGCCGGTCGCACGTTTCCACGAAGACATGAACCTGCTGCAGCGCGATCGCAACGCCGCCTATTTCGCCGACCCGGAAGGCGCCCGGCTGTTGATCGCGTCCGAGATTGGCGCGGAAGGACGCAACTTCCAATTCGCCCAGCATCTGATTTTCTGGGACCTGCCCTTCCATCCGGACATGCTCGAGCAACGCATCGGCCGCCTGGATCGCATCGGCCAGCTCGGCGAGGTGCACCTGCACGTCGCGGCGGTCGCGGGCAGTCCGCAGGAAGTCTTGCTGCGCTGGATGCATGAAGGCCTGGATGCCTTCAGCCATGTCGTCGCCGACGGCCGCGAGCTCTTGCGCCGCTTCGGCGAGGAATTGCTGCAACTGGTCGAGCAGGATGTCGACGCCCGCGACGCCGCGCTCACCGGCATGATCCAGCGCTCCCGCGCCACGCATGCCGAACTTGCCCAGTTGATCGCGCAGGGCCGCGACCGCCTGCTCGAGCTCGGCAGCCGCCGTGGTATCGCCGGCAGTGCCCTGCTCGCCGCGTTGCAGGAAGACGATGCCGAACAAGTGCTGGATGATTACCCGCTACGACTGCTGGAAGCCTACGGCATCCACAGCGAGCCGCTCGGTCCGCAACTGTGGTTGCTCGATCCCGAATACCTGACCATCGAAGGTTTCGAGGAGCTCAAGGGCGGACCGCGCTCGGCGACGTTCGATCGCGCCACGGCGCTGGCCCGCGACGACCTGCTGTACCTGCGCGCCGATCACCCGATGCTGCTGTCGGCGCAGGAAATGCTGGTGTCGGGCGAAACCGGCAACGCGGCTTTCCTGATCGACGACAGCCTGCCGCCACGCAGCGCAATCCTGGAAGCGGTGTACGTCCTGGAATGCATTGCGCCGCTGCGCTTGAATGCGGAACGTTTCCTGCCGGCGTTGCCGATTACCGTCGCCATCGACAGCAAGTTGCAGCTGCGACCCGAATTTGCGCCCAACGAACGCGCCAGCGTCCGCGCCGGCGACCGTCAGTACGATATTTCGCCGATGCGCAAAGTACTGGCCGCCCTGATTCCGCCGATGCTCGAACGCGCCCACGCCGAAGGCGCGGCGCAATGCGCGCTGCGCGCCGACGCGGCGATCGTCGCGGCCGATGCCCTGCTCGGCGCCGAAATACTGCGCATCGAAGCGCTGGCGCGGGTCAATGCCTCGGTACGCGCCGAAGAAGTCCAGGCGCTGCGCGACGAACGCGAACAACTGCTGGCCGTGCTGCCCAATGCCCGACCAAGACTGGATTCACTGCGCCTGGTCACCAGCACCGATTTCCTGTCGCTGCGCCGCTGAGGTTCAGCGCACCAGACGCGGCCTCGGCGGCCGGCGCTTCTTGAATGGCGGCTCGCCGCGCCAGTAGCGCAGCAGCAGCCAGCCGAACAACATGCCGCCAAGGTGCGCGAAGTGGGCGATGCCGGCAGCGGTGCCGGTAACGCCGAGCACCAGCGAAATCACGCCGAACGCGATCACCAGCGTACGCGCCGACATCGGGATCGGCGGAATCAGCAACATCACCCGCTCATGCGGAAACAGCAATCCGTACGCGAGCAACAGGCCAAGCACGCCACCGGAGGCGCCGATGGTCGGGAAGGGGCTGGCGCCGGCGTTGATCATCAAGGCATTTACTGCGAGCTGGGTGAGCCCGGCGCCGATGACGCAGGTAAAAAAGTAGATCGCAAAGCGGCGTTGGCCGAAGGTGTATTCGATGCGCGCGCCGAATTGATACAGGGCCAGGCCGTTGAAAAACAAATGACCGATCCCGCCGTGCAGAAACGCATAGCTAACCAGCTGCCAGGGCTGGAAGCCGACCGTCAGCGGCAGCCCGTCGGCGCCGGTGCCGACGGGAAAGTCTCCCCAGGGCCAAAGCGCGAACGGCACCAGCAGCGTTGCTTCGCCCAGCGCCCACTGCAACAGAAAGCCTACTGCCATCGCCCAGAGCAGGCCCTTGGTAACCGGTGGTAATGGATTCACGTCAAAGCCCGCTGGAGACAAGGCGCCAATGATAGCGTGCCCCGCCCAAGCCCCGCCCCCAGTGTAGGAGCGGCTTCAGCCGCGATTGCTCTTAAAATTCCACCCCCACTCACTTCACCGGCGCCCAGATCATCTCGTCCATCGTGGCCGCCGCGCGCTGCCCGCGCACTCTTCCATTCTCGATCCGCACGCCTTCCGCGCGCAGCCGCTGTTGCTGCTCGGCGAATTGGGCATGGTCCGGCGGAAACGCGATACGACCGTCGGAACGCAGGATGCGATACCAGGGCAACTTCGGGTCGTCGTTTTCCGAGAGCATGCGCGCTACCAGTCGCGCCCGGCCGGGCAGGCCGGCGCGGCGCGCTATCTCGCCATAGCCCGCGACCTGGCCGCGGGGAACCGCGCGAATGGCGGCGAGTATCTTCTCGGCGGCAGACTTTCCGGGCATGCCGGTTTAGGATACGTCAGTCAAAGGCAGGAAAATCATGCAGAACTTCGAAAAAATTCGCAGCTCCATCCAGGGCAAGTACAAGATCACCGCGCGCGATCCGTACATGGTCTGCGTCGAGCTTTCGCTGGCCCAGGGGCGTCGCCACCAGAGCATCTTCCTTGCTGAAATCGAGGACGACGACGGCCGCAAGTATCTTCGCGTCAGCACCGTGATTGCGCCCATGACCGGTCTGGATGCCCGGCGCATGCTCGCATTCAACTGGCAGAGCCGCGTCGGCTACATGGCCATTGGCGAACTCGATTCGGTGCCCTACCTGCAACTGTGCGAGAACCGTCCCTACGACAGCCTCACCGGCAGCGAAGTCGACCGGCTGATCCTGGAAATCGGCGGCACCGGCGACAACCTCGAGCGCATGCTCTCCGCCGGCGGCGACCTCCTGTAATGTTGGAGCGGCTTTAGCCGCGATAGCTCTTCGCGACCTATCGCGGCTAAAGCCGCTCCCACATGTTTTGAGCTATCGCGGCTGAAGCCGCTCCTACACACACACAAGGCTTACGCCCAGCCGAGGTTTTTGAGCAGGTGCACCAGCGCCCAGGCGATGCCGCCGGCGGCGGGGATGGTCAGGATCCACGCCCAGACGATGCGTTCGATCACCGTCCACTTCAGCGCGCGTGGATTCTTGGCGAAGCCGACGCCCATGATCGCGGTGGAAATGCTGTGCGTGGTCGACACCGGCATGCCGAAATGGGCGGCGACGTAAAGAATGGTCGCCGAACTGCTCTCGGCCGCAAAGCCGTTGATCGGATGCAGCTTCACCATCTTGTGGCCGAGCGTCCTGATGATGCGCCATCCGCCCATCGCCGTTCCCGCGGCCATGACCAGGCCGCAACTCAGGATGATCCAGCTGTCGATATGGTCCTTGCCGCCATCGGGGTGCAGGAACGCCAGCCAGCCCGGCAGGTTGTCCAGCGTCCCCGACGCCTGCGCGCCGAACAGCGCCAGTGCCACGATGCCCATGGTCTTTTGCGCATCGTTGGTGCCGTGCGCCAGGCCCATGTAGGCCGCGCTCAATATCTGGGCCTTGCCGAAGAAGGCATTGACCCAGCGCGGGCGAGAGATTCGCGCGAGCCAGCCGCCGGTATTGTTCATGCTGCTGATCAGGGCCATCAACAAACCCATGATCAGCATGCCCAGCAGGAAACCGGCCATCGGCGAGGAAATCATCGGCACGACCACTTTCCAGAAAATGCCCGAGTTCTTGCTGAAGCTCGCGCCGGCCTGCGCCCAGATCAGCGCTCCCCAGTTGTTGTCCGCCGCGGCCAGCGCGGCGCCGCACAGGCCGCCAATCAGCGCATGGCTGGAGGACGAAGGCATGCCCCGCCACCAGGTGAAAAGGTTCCAGATAATGCCGCCGATCAAGGCGCACACAAGCACCTGGGACGTGACCACGACCACGTCGGTATCGACCAGCCCGGAGGCGATGGTCTTGGCCACGGCGGTGCCGAGGAAGGCGCCGATCAGATTCATCACCGCGGCCAGCGTGACCGCCTGCATCGGTGTCAGGACCTTGGTGGCCACCACGGTGGCGATCGAGTTGGCGGTGTCGTGGAAGCCGTTGATGAACTCGAACACGAACGCGGTCAGGATGACCAGCAGGAGCAAGGTAAGCACGGGCCCGCTCCTAGGAGTTCTTCAGCACGACCTGATGCACCACATTGGCTGCATCCCGACAGCGATCGATGGCTTTTTCCAGTAGTTCGAACAGGTCCTTGAGGATCAGGTAGCGCATCGGGTCGGATTCGTTCATGTAGCTTTCCCGATACAGCTCCAGGATCAGCCGGTCGGCCTCCGATTCAATCGCCTGCATCTTGTCGTTGAGCCGCTTGCTGGTGTCGATGTTCATACCTTTGCGCAGCAGGCCGATCATCTGTTCGATCACCTCGCAGGCGCGCTCGAGCATCACCGCGCGCGAGGTGAAATCCACGTCACCCAAACGCGGGGCAGCCAGCATGTAGCGCTCGGCGAACTTCTCGACGATCTTCGGAATCTTGTACAACGCGCTAGACAGCGCATCGATGTCCTCGCGCTCCAGCGCCGTCACGAAGGTATTCACCAGCTCCTGGCTGATTTGCGCGGCCAGGTCCTTCTCGCGCTGCCGGGCCGCCGTGAATTTCTCGAGCGAACGCTGGACCGGCGTCGCCCCGAGCAACTCTACGAGCGCCCGCGTGCTCTCCCGGGCGGCGGCCGCACTGGCCTCCAGGAGGCCGTAGAACTTGTCGCCCTTGCCGAAAATGGTCTGGAGAGAAAACATGCGGAATTCCTGAAGATTGGGCCACGCCCGGGCAATTTGTGACGCGAATATTACACCGGAAGCCCCCGCCACTCGCGAAATGGCCCGGCGCGGGCCGGACCGGAACCACGGATCGAGCATTCCGAGGGTGAAAATGGCGGTCGGTGTATCCTATGCAGCCGACACCCCTGGATTCGCTCAACCCATGGCTGCCCTCGCCTTGCGGCTCGTTGCCCTGCTGCTGCTTTGCCTGCCCCTGCCCGCTTTCGCCGCCGAATCCGCAGCCACCCGCGTCCTGGACCTGACCTCGCACCCGATCGGCCTGGCGGCGTTGGCGATCTTCGTGATCGCCTATGTCCTGGTGGTCCTTGAGGAGAAGATCCACCTGCGTAAATCCAAGCCGGTCATGGTCGCCGCGGCGCTGATCTGGCTGTTGATCGCGATTTATGCCGAAGGTTCGCCGGCCGCTGGCCCGGGCTTCGCCGCCGAAACCTTCCGGCACATCTTCCTGGAATTCTGCGAGCTGTTCTTTTTCCTGATCGTGGCGATGAGCTTCGTCGGCGCCATGGGCGAGCGCAACGTGTTCGAGTCCCTGCGCGCCGAGCTGGTGAGCCGCGGCTTGAGCTACCGATCGCTGTTCTGGCTGACCGGCGTGATCTCGTTCTTCATGTCGGCCCTGCTCGATAACCTGACAACTGCCCTGATCATGTCCGCGGTGATCCTGGCGGTGGGCGCCGGCAATGCCCGCTTCATCACGCTGGCCTTCATCAATCTGGTCGTGGCGGCCAACGCCGGTGGCGCCTGGAGTGCGTTCGGCGACATCACCACGCTGATGGTGTGGCAGGCGCAGCGGGTCGATTTCTTCGAATTCTTCGCCATCTTCGTGCCTTCGGTGGTGAACTGGTTCATCCCCGCCTTGTGCATGAGCTTTGCGCTGCCGGCCGGCAAGCCTGCGCGCAAGCGCGACGACGCCGACGTCAAGTACGGCGGCTGGTTCGTCTGCGCGTTGTTCGCGTTCACCATCACCCTGACCGTGTCGGCGAAGCAATTCCTGCACATGCCACCCGTGTTCGGAATGATGGCCGGGCTCGGCCTGCTGAAGCTCCAGGGTTTCTTCATTCGTCGCCACGAGAAGCGGGCGCATGCGGGCAAGGACGCTGGCGAACCCTACAATGTGTTCGCCATCATCGCCCGTGCCGAGTGGGATACCCTGCTGTTCTTCTATGGCGTGCTGGTTTGCGTCGGCGGGCTGGCGACGCTCGGCTTCATGCAGCTGGCCTCGGTGCATCTGTACGGCGGCCTTGGTTTCACCTGGGCCAACGTGATCATGGGCGTGCTGTCGGCGATCGTCGACAACATCCCGATCATGTACGCGGTACTGCAGATGGCGCCGCCCATGGACCACGGCCAGTGGCTGCTGATCACCCTGACCTGCGGCGTCGGCGGCAGCCTGCTTTCCGTGGGCTCGGCGGCAGGCGTGGCATTGATGGGCGTGTCCAAGGGTCAATACACTTTTTTCGGCCACCTCAAGTGGACCTGGGCGATCGCATTGGGCTATATCGCCAGTATCCTTGTTCACTTGTGGCTTAACGCCAGTCATTTCACCGGTACCTGAGCAAAAATGTACGCACTATTGCTGGTCATCCTGCTGATCGTCTGCAACGGCTTCTTCTCGATGTCCGAGATGGCCGTGATGACTTCGCGCAAGGGCCGCCTGAAGGAAATGGCGCGCGACAGCCGCGGCGCACGCAAGGCGCTGGAGCTGGCCGAGCATCCCGAAGGCTTCCTGTCCGCCGTGCAGGTCTGGATCACCCTGCTCAGCCTGGTCACCGGCTACGTCGGTGGTCAGTCGCTGGGCAATAGATTGGTCGAGCCGATCAGCCATTTCCTGCCGATCGTCGCCAAGTACGCTGTGTTCATCAGCACCTCCATCGGCTTTCTGCTGATGGTGTTCCTGTCCGTGGTCATCGGCGAGCTGGTGCCAAAACGCCTGGGCACGCTGCGTCCGGAGCTCGTCGCCAGCCGGGTCGCCCTGCCGATGCATTTTTTCGCGACCGTTGCGCGCCCCGCGGTGCTGCTGCTGGCGGCAAGCACGCGCTTTTTCCTGCGCCTTATGGGCCTGGCCTCGCTGTCCGCGGAGAAGGTCACGGAAGAAGAGATCCGGCACCTGGTCACCGAGAGTCATGAGCAAGGCGTAATCGATGAGGACGAGCGCAACATGCTCAACCGCGTCTTGCGGCTGGGCGAGCGCAGCGCCGATTCGTTGATGACGCCGCGCACCCGCATCATCTGGCTGGACGCCGAGGCCAGCATCGAGGAAAACCTGGCGACGATGCGCGAAACGCCGTTCTCCCGCTACCCCGTTTACCGCGGCAGCGACACCGACGTGATCGGCATTCTCGAAGTCAAATCGCTTGCCGGGCGGATCAGCGCCGACAACAACGACCTGTTTCGCGACATGCGCCCGGCCTTGTTCGTGTCCGACTCCACCAATGCGCTGAAGCTGCTGGAGATCTTCCGCGAAGAACAGCAACCGATCGCACTGGTCGTCGACGAATACGGCGACATCCAGGGCATGGTCGCGCTCAACGACCTGCTCGGCGCCGTGCTCGGCCGCGCCCAGGCCACCGAGAGCAGCGATGACGAGCCGCTGGTGGTCGAACGCGAGGACGGCAGCTGGCTGGTCGATGGCCGCCTGTCCAGCGAGGACCTGCGTGAAATCCTTGGCCTGCACGAACTGCCTGGCGAAGACGAAAACGACTTCACCACGGCGGCCGGCATGGTCATCGCCCGCTATGGCCGCATTCCCCATGCCGGTGAACATTTCGATTGGCGCGGTTGGCGCATCGAGGTCGTCGACCTCGATGGTGCGCGGATCGACAAGCTGCTGATCGCCCGCGCTTTGTCCGGCTCCACCGGCGAGGCCTGAGCCGGCATGTTGCGAAGGAAAGGACCGAAGGCGAAACGGCCTACCCCGATCACCACGCGAGCGTTGGTCAACGAGCTCGCCGAAGGCGATCCCAACGACGTGATGACGCTGGAAGAACTGCTCGATCGTTTCAGCGAACGCAGCTTCGGCCTGTTCTTGCTGATCGTCATGCTGCCGACCTTCATCCCGATCCCGGTTGGCGTCGGCGCGGTCAGCGGCGGGCTGTGTTCGCTGATCGGACTGCAGTTCCTGGCGCGCCTGGAACATCCCTGGCTGCCGCGCTTCGTCGCACGCCGGGAAATCCATCGCTATCGGATGATCAGTTTTCGCAACCGCATGGGCAAATGGCTCGACCGCATCGAGCACCTGACCAAGCCTCGCAATCTGGCCATCCTGGAGCATCCGGTCGCACACGCTTTCACCGGTTTCCTGCTGGTCGTGCTGGGGATCCTGTTGTGCCTGCCGCTGCCGCTGACCAATTATCCGTTCGGCCTGATCCTGCTGGCGTTTTCCTTCGCCTTGATCGAGCGCGACGGCCGACTGATGCTGCTGGCCTGGGCACTTGGGCTGGCGGAGATCGGTTTCGTGATTGGCTTTTCCAGCCAGATCGTGACCTTGGTCAGCGAGCTGTTTTCCTAGGCAGGCCGGTGCATCAGGCCTGGAACTTGGCGGCCAACTCGTGCGCCGACATGGGCCGGCCGAACCAGAAGCCCTGTCCCTGATCGCAACCGCGCTCGCGCAGGATGTCGTACTGCCCCTCGGTCTCGATACCTTCGGCGACAACCGTGATGCCGAGCGAATGCGCCATGGCGATGATCGCCGTGGTCAAGGCCAGGTCATCGGGATCGCGCAACACGTCGGCGACGAAACTGCGGTCGATCTTGACGCCGTCCAGCGGTACCCGGCGAAGGTGGCTCAGGCCGGAAAAACCGGTGCCGAAATCATCGAGCCAAACCTTGACGCCGGTGGCGCGCACGCGCGAGAGCAGCGCACTGGCTTGCGCTTCGTCGACCAGGACGGCGGTCTCGGTCAGCTCCAGGTGCAGCTGGTGCGGCAGCAAGCCGGAATTGCGCAAGGCATTGCCGACCACATCGGGCAACTCGCCGCTGCGCAACTGCCGGGGCGAAATATTGACGGAAACGAACGGCTTGTCGCCGGCGGCAGGCCGCCACAGCGCGGCGTCCTCGCAAGCCTTCTCGAGCACGTTCCGGCCCAGATTCTCGATCAGCCCGCTCTGTTCGGCGACCTCGATGAATACGGAGGGCGGCACCATGCCCAAATGCGGATGCTGCCAGCGTAACAAGGCTTCGGCGCCGCGGATCCGGCCTTCGCTCAAGCTGTAGATCGGCTGGTAGGCAACGCTGAGCTCACCGCGATCCCAGGCGCCGCGCAGGTCTTGTTCCAGTTGCACGCGCCGCTCGACGGCCTGGTCCATGGCCCGGCTGTAGAAGCGATAGCAGTTCTTGCCAGCGACCTTCGCCTGGTACATGGCGATGTCGGCGTTCTTGAGCAGTTGCCCGGCATGGTAGGCATCGAACGGAAACATGGTGATGCCGATCGAGGCGCCGAGGAAAACCTGTTTTCCGCCGAGCAGCAAGGGCCGTTCGATTTCTTCCAGGAGCGCCTCGGCCAGTCGCGCCGAAGCGGCGCGGATATCCTCGGCCATGTACAGCACGATGAACTCGTCGCCGCCGAAGCGGGCGATATCCGCCGCCTGCGCGCCGAAGCGCTCCAGGGTCAGCCGCAGCCGCACGGAAAGCTGGCTCAGCACTTCGTCGCCAGCCTCGTGACCGAGCGTGTCGTTGACCCGCTTGAAGTCATCCAGGTCGATGAACAACAGGCCGAGTTCGCCGCTGCTGGCGTGCAGAGTCAGCAGGCGATCGTCGAGCAGTTCGCGAAACGACAGGCGATTGGCCAGTCCGGTAAGTGGATCGGTATAGGCCATGCGCCGGATGTCGCGATCATGCTTGGCCATGCCGGCGCGCATGCGGGAAAACGCACGCATCAGGTCGCCGATTTCGTCGACGCGCCCGGACTCGGCCGGTAGCGGCAACAGATGTCCCGGCTTGTCCTCGGTCATGATCCGACCGAGTCGGCGAATCGGCTCCAGGAGCCGCCATTCCAGCAGATAGACGATCGCCGCGCCAAGCAGCGACATCAGCACCACCAATCCAATCGTCCAGCGATTCTGCCGCTTGCTGGCCGATTCCAGCTGCGCGGTGATCGGCTCGAGAATTTTCGACTGCGCGGCACTCGGCTTGCTGGCGACCAGACCGACGCGCACGCCGCCGATTCTTTCGCCCGCCGAGTGCACGGGCATGGCAACGTCCAGCAACTCGTCCGTCCATTGCGCTTTCAGCGCGCCAGCTTGCAACGCGGCGTCGGCCAGGGGATCGACCATCGGCCGCCCGATATGGCTGTTGTCGTCACCGGCATCGACGATCCGGCCATCCCGGTCGAATACGATCACGTATTGCACGTCGGGTTGTTGCAGGGTGGTTCGCGAGATCAAGGCGACCCGGCTGGCGTCGCCCTCGGCCATCGGTTCCGCGATGCTACTGGCGAACCGCGCCGCCAGCCGCTGACCACGATCGAGCAATCCGTCCTTTGCCAATTGCCGGATCGCCGCATTGGAAAGGGCTATTACCTGCTGGTGACTGACTTGTTCGCCGTGGCGAAACGTGGCGAACAGGGCGAGCAGGAGGATCAGCAACGCGAGCAGGACCGATACCAATTGTCCGCGCAGGCTGCGCAGGAAATTTCCGGCCGACTTGCTCACCCCTGTTTCACTCCGATTACTGCGCTTTGCTGGGCGTTAGCCTAACCGAACGCCGCACGGTGCGCACCGGTCACGACTTCGGGCGCGAGCGCAGCAAGCGCTGCGTATCGGAAAAAATCCCGCGCAGGATGCGCAGCTCACGGGGATCGGGCTGGGCGCGCAGGAACAGCCGGCGCAGGCGCTGCGTGACCATGTCGGGCGCCTTGCCTTTGTGGAAATCGATGTCGTCCAGCAGGGTACCCAGGTGGGCGAAAAAACTTTCCATTTCGCCGTGCGTCGCTGGCTGTTCGTCGGGATCGCCGGCCGGCGCGATCGCGGCAGGTTCGTGCGCCAGCCTGGCCACGCGCAATTCGTAGGCAATGACCTGGACCGCCGCGGCCAGGTTCAAGGAGCTGTAGTCGGGGTTGGCCGGGATGCAAATCGCGGCATGGCACAGCTGCAGTTCGTCGTTTTCAAGGCCAGTGCGCTCGCGTCCGAACACCAACGCCACCTGGCCCGTCGCCTGCGCGTCCAGCAAGCGTTGGGCGCCCTCGCGCGGCGTCAATTCGGGCATGGGCACCGTCCGATGCCGGGCGGTCGAGGCTAGTACCAGTCGACAATCCGCCACCGCGCTGGCCAGGCTCGGGTGGATCTCGGCCACATCCAACAGGTCATTGGCGCCCGCAGCGAGCGCATAGGCCTCGCGGTCCGGAAAGCGCTCGGGCGCAACCAGGCATAGCCGGCTCAGCCCCATCGTCTTCATCGCCCGCGCCGCCGAGCCGATGTTGCCCGGATGCTGGGTACCCACAAGCACAACCCGCAAAGTCTCACTCATCCTCCCATGATAATCCCTGTAGGAGCGGCTTCAGCCGCGATGCTCTTCTCCACTCCCGCCCCCCCCCCACCCCTACC
>Ga0209211_10001564_pt1 | contig 43061 bp, 43 predicted proteins | sample RifGroA2_FD_183992 | JGI IMG/M metagenome (GOLD analysis project Ga0209211, IMG submission 183992) | Groundwater microbial communities from Rifle, Colorado, USA - Groundwater A2 (SPAdes) (version 2) | ecosystem: Environmental > Aquatic > Deep subsurface > Groundwater | place: Rifle, Colorado...
TCTATCTCAAGCGAATAGGGCCTCCTCCTTCCAAGAACCAGGAGATTGATGAGCCATAAAAATGCCACCAAAAAATATAATACTTTAATCTGCGACAATCCTCTTTTCTCTTTTGCCATCCTTATGCGCAAGATTACTGCGACAATCAGCAGAACACATTGCAGCAGCACTAAGATGAAATGCGATCTTGTAACAAAAGAAGCTAAAGACAGTACAACAGCAATAGTATGCCCTACAAACAGCATATTTTTGTTGTTGAATCTTTTCCAGACAGAGCTGAATATAAGATAGAATATGCCTATTGTACTGAGATATCCGAGAGGCAGTATGAAAAAAGGCATCACCAAATGCCTTGGAAGGAAAAAATCAAATGCTACCGTAGAAAGCAGCACTAAACTAAACAGGAATCTCATCACATAAGACAATCCGAAAAAGAGAAATGCTCCTCTGAAATATTTAATGCCTTTATATTTTGTCAGCTCATAGATTTCCTTTGTCTTGAAATAAATAAGAAAGCAAAATATTACAGCAATCAGAGTAAACCCTAGCTCTATGCCAAACATTACAGGGTCAAAAAAACTCATCTGTGGAAATCCTGCCATAATAACCGCCAACTCTTGCTTGTATATCTCTTAAGTGCAATTATACTTTAGTGGTTTACTTAATACTAATAAAAGTATAAGCTAATTTCTATTTAAAGGTATATAAAAACAATGGATTTCAAGTCCATCTTGCTTATATAGTCTCCAAGAATAGATTTTAGAGAAGAGTAAATGGATAGTAGAGTAATAGAGATGATAAAATGGAAAAACAAAATACCATAAAAGATGCGATTGCAGTTTTGATATTGCTTGTTATAATCAGTGTGATTATCGTAGCCTATAATACATATTAAGGGGAATAAAGAATGGCAAAACAAACAAAATCAAGCAATTCAATAATTCGTTTAGAGAAAGTCTGGAAAGTCTATAACATGGGAGAAGTTGAAGTTGCTGCATTGAAAGGCATCACTATAAACATAAAAAGAGGGGATTTTGTTGCAATCACAGGTCCAAGTGGCTCTGGAAAATCAACCATGATGAATCTTGTAGGTTGCTTAGACATCCCAACTAAAGGCGCAATATATCTTGACGGACATGACATCTCTGAATTAAGCGAATCTAAATTAGCAGCCATTAGAGGCAAGAAGATTGGCTTTATTTTCCAGCAGTTTAATCTTTTGCCTACACTTACTGCATTAGAGAATGTTATGCTTCCTTTAGAGTTCCAGGATATGCCTACAGAGGATGCAAGAAAGATAGGAGTGAAAGTTCTTGAAAGAGTTGGATTAAAAGATAGATTAGATCATTTTCCTTCGCAGTTATCCGGCGGCCAAATGCAGAGAGTTGCAATCGCGAGAGCATTGGCTATAAACCCTGAAGTATTACTTGCAGATGAGCCAACAGGAAATCTTGACAGCAAAACTGGCTTAGATGTTTTAGATATGATGAAAACTTTATGGAAGAAAGAAAATAAGACAATCATACTTATTACGCATGATATGAACATTGCATCACATGCAAATACACAAATTAAATTAAAGGATGGGCTAGTAGTTTAATTATTAAGAAATTATTTAATAATAATGTATAGACAAATTAATAATTTTTATAGGAGGGAGTTAAAATGAAAAAAAACATCTTAATTTTAATATTAGCAATTTTAGCAGCAAGCATTATTTTATCTGCAAATATAGTATTTGCAGCAGATACACCAATACTAAAAGTTTCTTTGCTAAACCAAGACCCTGATCCTGCGCAGTCAGGCAGTGAAGTTGAATTAAGATTTAAGGTTGAAAACATTGGGCAGGGAACTGCTAACAACTTTGAGCTTGAACTTCTTCCGCAATATCCGTTTACCTTAGTTCCAGGCGCAGAAGCTATATCTAAACGTCCTGCGCTAAACGCATTTGAAAGTGGAGATAATGCAGCGATAATAAAATATAAATTAAAAGTAGATGCTAATGCTCAGGAAGGAACTAATCAAATTAAAGTAAAATATAAATCAACAAATACTGGTGAAGGAACACAGGAATTTGATGTTTCCCTCTCTTCAAAAGATAAGATTGAAATTTCTAAAGTAAGCAAAACCAAGATAGAGCCTGGCAAAGAGACAGAGATAGCATTTACATTGAAGAACATAGGTACAACACCTTTGAAGAATATTGCATTTTCCTGGAGCGAAAAAAATAACCTGATACTTCCAGTAGGATCAGACAATCAGAAATATGTAAATACATTAGGTATCGGAGAGAGCCAGGATTTAGTGTTTAATGTTGTCACAGGCACAGGGGTTGCGGCAGGATTATATGCTCTGACAACAAAGATTGAATACCAGGACAGGTCAACAACTTCAACTGTAAATTCTAATATTGGCATAGTTGTCGGAGGAGAGACTGATTTTGATATCACTTTTTCTGAAAGCAGTCTTGGGCAGACTTCATTGTCTGTTGCAAACATAGGAAGCAATCCTGCATTATCTGTAACAGTAAGAGTTCCTGAGCAAGATAATTTCAGGGTCCAGGGAAGCACTGCATCAATTGTAGGCAATCTTGATATGGGTGATTATACGATAGTGTCTTTCCAGATTGCTTCAAGAGCTACAGACAGAAACCAGAGCGCAAGGCAAGATGGTACAAAACAAAGCAACAGAGATACATCTTCTATGACAGAGGCACAAAGAGCCCAGATGAGAGAAAGATTTGCTAGCAGTAATGGTAATACCAATAATAAATTAAGAGTGTTGATAGAATATACTGATACAACAGGCACAAGACGAGGAATAGAAAAAGAAGTCCCTATACAGTTCAGCAGTTCAAGTGGTCAGGCAGGCGCTGCAGGAACAACAGAACAGTTTTCTAGAGGAGGAACTGCGCAACAGAGCTTCCTAAGTGATAAAAGAGTCTATATTCCATTGATAGTGTTAGCACTTGGGCTTATAGGTTATCTCTTTCACAACCGAAAAGAGTATACAGCTAAATTAGCTAAACTACTGAAAAAATAAGAATTAAAATAAAAATAAGATAAAAGACTGCAACAGCAAAAAGATATCAAAAAAACCGATAAAACATGAGACTCGCAAAATCACTGAAGCATGCATTGAATATACTGCTGCATAGCAAACTTAGAAGCTGGCTGACAATAATTGGTATAGTCTTAGGGGTAGCTGCAGTCGTATCAATTGTCTCAATAGGCCAAGGCCTACAGCAAAATGTGCAGAACAGATTGGGTGGATTAGGCGCAGATATCTTAACAATTTCACCAGGCGGCGGAAGAGCAGCTGCTGGATTTAGAGGAGGCTTCGGAGGTGGAGGAGGTGCTGCTGGTGGTTCAACAACCCTCTCCACAACATCAAAAAATCTTACCATCAAAGATATCCAAGTCCTAAAATTAATCAATGGTGTAAAATACATCCAGGGCATTGTCTCAGGACGAGGAGAGACTTATTACCTGAGCGAAAAAGCAACAATTTCTATTGATGGTGTAGATCCTTTAGTCTGGAAAGATATGACAACCTCAGAGATTGCAGAAGGAAGGATACTTGGGCCTTCAGACTATGGAGTTGTAGTGGTAGGCAGCAGAGTGGGAAAAAACACATTCAAGCAACCCTTGGCATTAAACAGGATTCTTACGATTGAAGGAAAGGCTTTTAAGATTGTAGGCATCATAAAAGAAGCAGGAGGCGGGGATGATAACAAAATCATAATGCCTATTGCTGCAGCCAGAGATACATTAGATGATAAAGGCGGAGATGATTTTAATTCAATCATTATAAAAACAATCAACGCTGATGTTGTTGATGCAGTTATGGCAGAAGCAGATTCTAAATTGATGATTTCAAGGCATCTTACTTCAAAAAGAAAAGACTTCAGGATAAACTCAGCAAAAGCAACACAGGAAAGATTGGCAGACATAACAAATACACTGACATTATTCTTAGGAGCAATTGCTGCTGTTTCATTGCTTGTAGGCGCAGTTGGCATAGCAAATACAATGTTCACTTCTGTGCTTGAAAAGACAAAAGAAATCGGCATAATGAAAGCCATCGGCGCAAAAAACAGGGATATCATGCTAATATTTTTGTTCAATGCTGGGTTTGTCGGGCTAGTCGGCGGTCTTATTGGGATAGGCTTAGGCAGTATTGTTTCTGCTCTTTTGCCAAATATAGGATTAAGGCTGATGGGCAATGGTGGCGCAATCTCCACAGTTATTAAGCCAAGCCTTCTGGTATATTCGATGTTATTGTCAATTACAATAGGCATGATAGCAGGTGTCATTCCTGCATATAGGGCTTCAAAGTTAAGGCCAGTTGATGCTTTAAGATACGAGTGAAATGAGTAAGGCAACGCTAGGAATGAAATGACTATACACTTAGATACAAGTGAAATAAATAAAGAAAAAATCATGAAATATTAGTTCATCCATCATATTTTCCCCACCTGCAGCAGAATGTTTCGATACAACTCACCAACTTTTATTTTTGCTGCGGGGGGATTATTTCTTAGATACTCGCCAAAAACATCAGAAAAACCCTATCAAAACAGCAATATTTAAAAACAACCATAGGTTTTTGGAGTTATAAGAGTATATCTTAGGTTAAAATAAAGGTGAATCAAAATCGCAAAGCTAAGAAAATTCAACGCATATAGAAGGTTAGAACGACCTTATACTAGAGTAAGCAAATACAGAAAGAAGAATTTCATCAAGGCAAACCCTGCTATAACCATAGCTAGATTTGTTATGGGCGAGCAAAGGACAGACTATCAATATACTCTTAACTTATTGTCAAAAGAAGATCTGCAGATCAGAGCAAATGCTTTTGAGAGCGCAAGACAGACTTCCAACAAAGTTATGGAAGAAGTGCTTGGAAAAGCAGGCTATTTCATCCAGATAAGAAAATATCCCCACCATATTCTAAGAGAAAATCCATTAGCTTCTGGCGCAGGCGCAGATAGAATGAGCACAGGTATGGCAGGCGCATTTGGTAATCCGATCGGTCATGCTGCACAAGTAAGACGAGGAGAAGCATTATTTACTGTCAAAGTTAATAAAAAAGATTTAGAGCTTGCAAAAAAAGCATTGCACAGGGCAGCTTACAAGCTTCCAAAATCTTGCTTTATTGAAATAATTGAGAATAAGTATTAAATAATATTTTTAAATCATTTCTAATATTTTTAGAGTTATACACTTTCTAAATTAAATTAATCAAAAGTTATTTATACTCTCTTTAATTTAAATAAACTTAGCTAAATGAGTGGTAAGAGGAGTAGATAACATGACAGAACTGACAATAGTAGTAGTATTTATAGCTGGCTTAGTGAGCTTTCTTAGCCCTTGTGTACTTCCCTTGATACCTGGATTTCTTGCTTATCTTTCTGGAACAACTGTTGCTGATTCAAAGAATGCGAGATTGAAAGTCTTCCTAAACAGCGTTGCGTTTGTGCTTGGTTTAGGATTAGTATTTGCCACGCTGGGTGTATTGCTCAACACAATTTTACTGAATGTCTCTTACACTGTGCAAAATTGGCTTGGAAGAATAGGCGGCACAATCATAATTTTGTTTGGCTTATACTTGCTTGGCTTGATAAAAATCCCTTGGCTTGAGCAGGAACATAAGTTAAAAGTGTCAAACAAATTGACAAAAAGAATTTCTAACACATATATTACAAGCTTTGTTTTCGGTGCAGCATTTGGAGTTGGCTGGACGCCTTGTGTTGGTGCAGTTTTAGGAAGCGTTCTTGCATTGACAGTCACGATGCCAGGCAAAGCATTCTTATTGTTGTTTTCTTATTCGCTTGGCTTAGGCATGCCGTTCTTATTGGTTGGGTTATTTACAGCAAAAGCAACTGAAATAATTAAAAGATATTCTTCTGTCCTAAAGTATTTTAATATTTTAGTAGGGATATTATTGATTTTGCTGGGAATTCTGGTGTTCACAAATACATTAAATCTTGTTGCAAATTTAGAGATTCTAAATAAGTGGTTGTTAAAGCCTGTATGAACAAAAAAAATCTAGTTTTATTAGCTGCAGTAATTGTTATAATTATTGCTATATTATACGTCGAGAATTTCAAGGCTCCTGTAGGCGGTAATCCAGATATATCAAATAACCTGGACACTGAATCTGATACAAGCTCTTCTCAGCAAGCTGCAGCTTTGCAAGACACAAACTCCAAAGAAAATAGATATCAGACAAATACTGCAAATAAAATAAATCCTCGTGCAAAGATAATTGCGCAAAAAGAGAAAAAGTTCAAGAGAGCGCCTGAGCTTGTTTCTCCAGACGGATATATAAATTTGAAAAAAGAAGGTTATACAAATTACACTGATAAGATAACAATTGGCGAGCTACTCGGCAAAAAAGTAATTCTCATAGATTTCTGGACATATAGCTGCATAAACTGCCAACGGACTTTGCCGTACATAACTTCCTGGTATGATAAATACAAAGATTCAGGCTTAGAGATAATTGGTGTGCATACCCCAGAATTTGAGTTTGAGAAAAAGTATGAGAATGTGCTTGCTGCAGTAAATAAATGGAAGATAGATTATCCTATTGTGCAAGATAATAATTACTGGACATGGCAGGCTTTCAAAAACAGGTACTGGCCAAGAAAATACATAATTGACATTGATGGATTTATTGTTTACGACCATATTGGAGAAGGAGGTTATACAGAGACAGAGAGAGTAATACAAGGATTGCTTGAAGAAAGAAAAGAAGCGCTTGCATCTGTGCTAACTGAAAAAGAGATGGGAGAGATAAAAGAGATAAATAAAGAAATTTCAGAGCCAGAAGGCATAAAACAAAAGGAATACTCTGGCTTTAGGATATTGACACCTGAATTATATTTAGCAGCTGGAACTAACAGAGGCAATTTTGGGAATAAAGAAGGATTCAGCTTAGGAAATACCATAACATATTCTCTTCCAAAAGATTTTGACATCCATAACTTTTACTTTGATGGAGATTGGCTGAATAACAACGATAACACAGAACTAAAAAGCGCAAATGGAAAATTAGTCCTAAAATTTGCTGCAAATGAAGTCAACCTTGTAGCTGGTGCAGATAAAGAGATTGCTGTAAAAGTAAAGATAGATGGCAAGCCAGTTGAATTAAAAAATAAAGGAGCGCATGTAGAAATTGCAGATAAAAATAGCATTAATGGAATAAATAATGACATAATGAAGATAAAAGCATTTGACTTATACAATATTTATTCTTCATCAGATTATGGCAGCCATGTAATAGAATTAGAAGCCATAGAGCCAGGATTGATGGTTTACAGCTTTACATTTGGATAAAAATTTCTATCGAATATAATCTATAAAATTGCATTAATTTTCTTCTTCCAGAGAATTAGCTTCTAACTCAGATTTGATAATCATCTTCTTCAGGGCATCGGCATCATAGTATTTTATCTTATTCTTATCAAGAAAATCTTTTATAAATGCATCAAATATTGGCTTGTCAATAACATCCTGTTTGCTCATGTAAACGACCATTGGCTTCTCAAACTTCTGCAGCTCAAAGAACAGTTGTTTCTGGTCCTCAAGCGGAAAGCTCTCAGCCAGATCAAACACATAGACCATCATATTTGCCAGATACTTGACTGCAAGAAATGCTTGCTTCTCAATATTATTCATCTTATTAAAACGATTAAGAGTTCCTGGAGTATCAAGCAACTGAAATTTCTTTTTTTTAAACTTGATAGCTGCTTCAAGATATGCAACATTGATGCTCTTTGTTGTAAATGCATAACTGCTGATCTCAGGCTTGCTTCCTGTCAATTTATACAATAAGGTTGTTTTTCCTACATTCGGAAATCCGCAGATAGTTATTGTTGGGATAGAAGTTTTTATCTGAGGAAACTCTCTCATGATTTTCCTTGCAGATTCAAGATAAAGTAATTCTTTTTTGATTTTTTTTACAACAGAAGAGACTCTGCCATAATATTCCTTCCTGTACCCATTGATTGATGTAAAATCTCTAGTCCTTTTGATCTTATCCATATAGAATCTTCTGAAATCAGAGATTCTTTTAACTGCCCAGTTTACTGCCCCAAGTGCATGCTTTAAATCTGAATACTCTAAGGTGCATTTTACCAATTGCTGGTAGAACTCAGGCAGATCATCTATGTTAGGGAACGCTGTAAGGATATGAGACAGATGTTTTCTTAATGTATCTTCAATAGCATCTACTTTTGCCATCTCAATGTGCTTGCTTCTATCAGGATTGCTTAACTTCTCATCTGTAATTTTTTCCCTGTCTAGATTAGCTGCATCATTTGCTCTGCCGAAAGCTATATCTATGTACTTGTCTGCTGTCTCAACCTTGCCTAATCCTTGGAAATTCATTTTAATATTGAAATTATCGACGTATTATATAAAAGTTTAGATAAATAGAGGGTAAAAAATAGAACACAGGCAAATTAAGTAAATCTAGATCATAAGTTAAATATTTAGATTAGAATTATTCAATCTGTTTTTCTTCTATTAATTGATCTATCTCATCTTCACTGGTTTTCTGCTCACCGATCTTCTCTAAGTAAGAAATATCAGCAAAACTCTCTTCTGCGCAGCCTTTGCAGTAAAGATCATTAGTGCCTTTTATCAGAAACTCTGGTTCCCCGTCACAAACAACGCATTTTCTAGGCATAATCCCCCATTTACCCTCTATTATTTATAAATTTTTGCTCAAAACCTGCCTTTCAACTGCTTCAAATATCTTCTCTACAGAAGCAATAACCTGATGCTCAACATAATATTCTGGATCATATTCCCCTTCAGTAATCTCTTCAGGAATTTTTGCACGATTGCTTATCATGTCTGCACCTTTGACTATAACATAGCTTACAATAATCCCAGGCTTTACATTATAGCCTAGCTGCTGCATCCTTTTTGCTGCAGTAACTGCAGGAGAATGTATTTCATAGCTTGTTATCTCCTGCTGCAACTGTGTCCTTATGACCAGCATTTTTTTATCTGCTTTCAGTGATCTTAGATCAATAATGACTTGATTGACATAATCATGTGCAATTTTATGTCCACCATGCACATCAGCAGACAAGATTATCTTCAATACTTCTTCCTGCGTAATCTTTGCAATCTTGCTATAGTTTCTTCTCACTGTCTCAAATCCACGAATCCTTAGATTACCATCATGATCAAGCAATGCATATTTCTTTTTCGCTCCATGCTCTCCTTGCTTTGTCTCGACAAATATCGCTGCTTTGTAAAAATTCTCTAGCTCCAGCATCATGATTTCTGGAAGCTCATCATTAATTCTCTTAACAAATTTAGAGATGTAATTTCTATCATGTTTTTCATTATTGTTATTGATATTAATGTTATTACTTTTTTTATTAGCATTAGCATTATCCAATAAAAAGAACACAGAATCTGTATCAGCATATATCACTTTTAGATTGTTCTTTCCAGCTTCATTCAGGACTTTTTTGATATAATATCTGCCATAAGATGTGACAATTTTTGCGCATTCTAGATTATACCAACGTGCATTAGGAAATCCTAGATATCCGTAAAAAGAGTTAGCTAGCAATTTTAACACATCTGCTCTAGTAGAGAGTGAAGATGGTTTATCTGTTGCACTCGCCTCTCCCAAAATCTGATTGATCCTAACTCTTCTTGTAATGATGTCCTTAGTGACTGCAGGAAAAAAACCGATCTTATTCTTACAGAACCAATGCAACTGTTTTGATGATTTGTCAACAACATCTACCATAACTTCTTGATCTAAACCTTCAAATGCCAAAGATGTTTGCCCTTTGCAGCACTCACAGTCGATTGTGCTTGGGCAGATGTTGTGAGCAGAGATTATCGACGGATACAGACTTCTAAAATCATATACAGCTATATCATGATATAGCCCAGGAACTGGCTCCTGAACATATGCTCCTTGATAAGTTTGCTTGAACCTTTCTCTCAGCTCTTCATATCGTGCTTTATTAGGCACAAGCTCATTTGCTGATGCTGCCTGCTTGATAAGATACCATTCAACTATCTGTGAGATACCCATCCTGTTTACATCATACAATGGAATCCCGATTAATTTCACAAATTCTTCAATAGTTACAAGAAGTTTTTCACACAACAGATATGCAAGCATTGAATCATTTAGACAATATTTGGCAAGCTCATCTAGCTCCTCTGGCTTATTATCATGCCAGTATTTTTGCATGGCATCAAGGTCTATGTCGCCTTTCTCCATCCCTATAAGCTCTTTTGCAGCTGAGTTCAAGTTAAGCTCTTCTAACTCAAGAGTATGCGCTAGAACTTTTTTTATAAAAGCATAGTTATCTATATGGATTATGCCTGTGATATGAGATTCATTTTCTGCCCCTCTCCTGATATTAATGCCTGAATAATCTAAGCCAAGCTCTGTTTTTATCCAGTATTTTTCACATCTTGCTTTGATGTAAGGCAGATCAAACTTGTCGCTGTTATATCCTGTAATAATGTCTGGTTTGTAATGGTTTATTATCTCAATCGCCTTTAACAAAAGCTCTTCTTCGCTGTTTACAAACTCAACATAGCTTAAGCCTGTCCTATAATGTTTTGCTGTTATTACCTTCTGAAAATCTTTGCCGTAAAAAGAGATCATGATGATAGGATTCTTCTCAAAAGAGATTGCCCTTGATTTTGGGTCAACATAAGTTTCAATGTCTAAAGCAAGTATTTTTAGATCTTGGATAAATTCTTCTCCGATACTCTTAATTTTCTGCGCATTAAACACAGGCACTTTTGATTTTCCAATTAAATCGCATTCTGCTTCTGCCAACATGCATGGAGAAATATTTTTATCAATCAGATATCTTCTTGCAAAATTAATGTCATCTTCATATATTCCCTCAATCTGCTCAAATTCATGCTGGTTTGCTTTTATCAAGTCTGTTATCTGTTTGATTGCCTGAACAGTATTGACATACACCTTGACTAATTTCAGCTGCTTGCCAAGAGATTTCTTTTCTACTAATTCAGTATTTGCAACAAACAGTTTAATTACCTGATCTCTTTCTCTTTGTCTGCCCTCTTTGCTCTCTACAGAAATAGTTGCCAGCTTTGCCTTCAATTCCTCAGATTTATTTTTATTTTTTGCTTCCACATAGAAATACGGCCTGAAGCTCTTGTCAACTACACATATCTTATCTCCTGCTACCGTCTTACCATACAAAGAGACAATAGTATAAGTATTTCCATCTGCTTCATTCTTCTCATTCCCAAATACCACATCTAACGGGTAAAACTGTATTTTTATAGGCATAATTGGGATAAAGCAGCTGTATATTTAATATTTTTCGTCGAGAAATGGATATTTAGCGATATAAAAGCAGTGGCGACTGCCAATTATTGACAAACACAAATCCACAATAACTATGCTAAGTTGCGACGGGATACCTTGAACCATTAAGGTAAAGATATTCGTAACAAGGAACTAAGTCAGTGAGCTAACCTATTAACGAGATAAAGAGGAGGAGCAACTTTTCAATATACTATATCAATGTTTGTCTGCAGCCGCCACTGCTTCTGTAAAAATTACTCGAGAAACATCATAGAACCATCTATTTAAGAAATAATATTGAGTAATTAGTATCCAATAAAATAAGTATCCATATAACTCCTCATCTTTATTTTATCATGCTGCCTTTCAGATATCCTTCTTCTGCAGCTGAAATTTCGTCATTGTCAGTTAGGTCATCAATTTCGTCATACAGGTCTTCGTCTGTATCATCTATTGCCATCTCAAGCTCCGGGCTTTCATCAAATTCGTCTCTCATCTTTCCACCTCCTCACAACCAATTCCAGATTTATTTGATACTATTAGTTATAATATGTTTTATTGAGTCTCTTTAATACCTACATCTATAAGAAACTTTTCTTTCAAATTTACGTTTTTGCCGCAATATTTAAATATTAATATAGGTATATTAGATAAAAATGAAGCAAAATTCCAACTTAATGCAAAGTATACAGGGCAGAATAACAGAGATAGCCGAAAAGACTAAAATCAAACTAGACATCAAAGACAAGAAGATAATTGCCTTGCTGGCAGAAGATGCAAGGATGCCATTAGCATTGATAGCAAAGCAGATTGCATTGTCAAGAGACGCAGTTGATTACCGCATCAAGAGATTAGTTGACTCTGGCTTGATAATAGGCTTTGTTCCTGTGCTGATGCTTAAGAAATTCGGCTATTATTGGTTCCATGTTTATCTTTTGTTAGATGAAACACAGAAAGAAAAACAAAATGAATTAATTGATGCATTAAAATCTCATCCAAACATAAGAAGCGTGATGGAATATTCAGACAGATGGGACATTGAATTTATTTTGATTGCTGAAAATGCTGTAGAATTTGATAACATAGTAACTGAGATCATCTCAAATAAAGCAGGAATAATTTTAGAGAAGAGTAAGCTTGAAGTGATAAAATACTATAAATCCATACATATCCCAGATATCTTTTACCGGCAGGTTTCTGAGAATATATCTGAATATGCAAAGCACACAATCAGGAATCCTGGCACAGCTAAGAACATAGGTGAGAGTGATCTATCTCCTGAAGAGACAAAGACACTTTATTCACTAGATTTCAAAGACATCCAGATTTTAAATATACTGAGCAAAAACTGTCGAATATCCACATATAAGATTGCTGAAGAAGTTAATCTAAGCGCAGATGCTATAAGCTACAGGATAAAGCGCATGTTAACTGAAGGTTATATCGAAAAATTTACTATAATATTAAATCTGAGCATGCTAAATTATGAATGGTATACTTTTGCCATCCAGATAAAAACTCTTGACAAAGAAAATGAAAAAAAATTCCGAGAATTTGTGAGAAACAGCCCATATATAATCCGCGCTGTAAAAGTCTTAGGCAGATGGGATCTCCTTTTATATATAGTAACAGATAATTCTGCTGCATTCCATCACACAATCAAAGAGATAAAAAGCAATTTTGCGAATATAATCAATTCCTATCAGACATGGAGTGCATATAAAGAGCACACCTACAACCATTTTCCCAAGATCCTTGAGACCAAATATAAAAAAAAGAAAGTTCTTGTATTTGGAACATTTGACATACTGCATCCTGGGCATCTGCAGCTTTTCAAGGATGCAAAGAAATACGGCGATCATCTGACAGTTGTTGTGAGCAGGAACGCAACAGTCAAGAAAGTCAAAGGTGCTCTTCCAAGATATGATGAAGATGATAGGTTAGAACATGTAAAAGCCATTGATATAGTTGATGAAGTCATGCTAGGAAGTTTAGGAGACAAATATGAGATGATACAGGAGATAAATCCAGATGTTATCTGTTTGGGCTATGACCAACATAGTTTCACAGAAAAACTTTCGAAGAAATTAAAAGAGATGAATATCAACCCTAAGATAGTAAGATTGCAGCCATACAAGGAAGACAAATATAAGAGCAGCAAATTAAAAGAAATGGATAAATAAAAAGTTAATATAATAAAAAAATATAACATATGCCAAAAAACATCATTTCAATAAACAAAGAAATCCAGATAATTGATCTCTGCTTGTACTTAAAAAAATACAATGCTTTAGTTATTTCTGACATCCATATTGGATATGAGGAAGCGCTTAACAAACAAGGCATCCTAATTCCAAGATTGCAGTTTCAGCAGACGATGAAAAGGATAGAGAACTTAATCAATATAACATTGAAAGCAGACAAACAACCTAGATTTGATTTGATCATCATCAACGGCGACCTAAAGCATGAATTCGGCAGGATTTCAGAGACTGAATGGAGGCAGACATTGAAGTTCTTAGACTTTTTATCAGCAAAAACAGAAAAGATAATCTTGATAAAAGGCAACCACGACACAATCTTAGAACCGATTGCGAAAAAAAGAGATATAGAGATAGCAAATGAATATGCATTAGGCAATAAAGGTAGCGATAAAGATTTCGAATACTATTTCTGCCATGGAGATAAGATTCCAAAGACAGAAGCATTCAAGAAATCAAAAACCGTTATAATTGGCCATGAGCATCCTGCAATTGCATTAAAGGAAGATTTGCGTGTAGAAAAGTTCAAGTGCTTTCTGTTCGGCAAATACAAATCAAAAAACATTATTGTATTGCCATCCTTCAATCCAGTCACAGAAGGCACAGATGTGTTGAAAGAGAATCTTTTATCTCCTTTCCTAAAGCAGGATTTAAGTAATTTTGAGGTGTATGTTGTACCTGATTCTGAATCTGTATTGTATTTTAAGAGAATTAGAGATATCTTAAAACTAAATTAAGTTGCATTTACCAAAAGTTTTTTATAGATTAATAATAACCGATAATATATGAAAAAGGTGTTATTGCTGCTTATTCTGACAATCATATTAGTTGGATGTACCCAATTTCAAGCAGGAGATAATTTTGTCGATGATAATATTAAGGTAAGTGATAAAAAAGTTGATAAGCCAATTGATAACAAGAAGGCATCAAACAGCCCAACTCCGGAAATCAAAACAATTAACGAGCCAAATCCAGAAGCTAAATCTACTCCAGAAACAATAACTCCACAAATAAATGATAACTTTCCAACTATTACAACACGCGTCTCTCCTTCCAATCCTAATTTAGGAGAGACAGTTGAATTAACAGTCAGTTCTGAGGATGACATTGGCATAAAACATCTTTCTTTCGAATCAGCAAAAGCCTTTGTAGAGGGTAGCACATTTAAAGTCTTTGAATGTAATCTGCAGAAAACCTGCACAAATACCTGGAAATTAATTCCTGCAGAAGAAGCTACTTATGAGATTTTAATAGTCGCAGTAGATTCAGCTGGACACTCAGTAACTTCCAATGTCAAATTAGAGGTCAATCCTGCAAGAAAGATTGTATCTAAGTGCGGAAACGGATTCTGCAATAGTGAAGAAAACGAACAATCATGCCCGCAAGATTGTTACATAGCTCCTCTATTTGCATGCGCCAACAACATTTGTGAAGGCGGTGAATCATATGAAAGCTGCCCACAAGATTGTGGTGTGAGTAACATTATAGGCACGACACGTGGCGATGGTGCATGTGAGCCTGGCGAAGATATAAAAAACTCTCCTAAAGATTGTACAATAATCAACCCAAAGTGCGGCAACAATATATGTGAAGCTAATGAAACAACAATAACATGTTCTGCTGACTGCGAACAAGAAAGTTCAGTAGAAGAAGCTTCATGCACTTCTAATGCAGCATGTGGATATAAGAAAGCCTGCAAAGGAGGAAAATGCGTAAGCGTGCAGTGTACTAGCGATTCCCATTGCACAGGCTGCAAAAGATGTTCTTCTAATAGGTGTGTGAGCTGCGGCTATGGGTCTGCTGGCTTCTGCACATGTTAATAAGGTATACTAATTTTAAGAAGGTTAAGGATTCAGCAAATTAGTGAAATAAAACCAAAACTATTTAAAACAAATAAGGAAATCACTGAGTAATAAGAGGAATATTAAATAGATTAAGAGGATATATAGAATAAGATTAAACAATACAGAAGGTGAAGCTCATGAAAAAGATACATGGAAGACATAAAAGACTTAAAGGCTTAAGCAGGACAAAGCGTCATGGATTCTATCTGCACAACATCAAACGCCAGAAGCGCCCAAAAACATACCTTACAGAGCAAGCTGCTAATGCTGCAGCTGAAAAGCTTGGATTAAAGAAAGGAAGTTATACTTTAGTTCCAGCTAAAAAGAATAAGAAGCTGATGATAAAAACTTTAGAGCAAAAATAATTAAAATTATTATCTTTTTATGCTAACTCTTCAGGAAAAATTCCAGGCAATTAACAGAGCATATGACGATTATTATAAGTCATTGTTAAGCAAAGGAAAGCTTCTTGTCCGAGATACTTCTGCAGGGATCTGGGGATATGCAAGCGCTTCTATCTGTTTTGAATTCTTCAAGCAGATTTCATTAGATAAATCCAAAAGATTTATTGATCTAGGCTCTGGTGATGGCAAAGTTATTGCTATTGCCTCTTTATTCACAGATTCTGTTGGCATAGAAGCAGACAAAGAATTGTTAGAAGATAGCATAAAGATAAAAGATAAGCTAGTAAAAGAAAAAGCAATTCAAGCAGATAAATGCAAATTGATATGCGATGACTTTCTGAAGCAAGAATATGATCTGTCAGGTTATGACATAATTTTCATCAACCCAGATAAGCTATTTACCTTAGAATTTGAGCAAAAGCTGGTAAAAGAACTCACAGGTACATTATATATTTACAACAACATATTTGCGCCAAAAATGCTCAAGAAAGGCAAGACATACTGGATCAACCAGATGCCGATTATCAGTTATAACAACAATAAAAAGCTGTAAACCCTATACTTTCTATAGAACATATATTTAACTATATACTCCAGTATACAAATCTTTATATAGTTTGTCGTCAATATCCTTAATATAAAGGGTGAATAGGGGGTATCAAATGAGCAACACACTTAAGCAAAATCTAAAGTCAAAAGCCCTGGCAATCGGGCCGAAAACATTTAATCTGCAGATTCTACAGCTTGGAAGAGTTGAGAGGATGAATTTTGAAGATTTCTTACGATTCAAGTTACAAAAAACCAAACAACTGAGCTTTGTTGAGTTCAACAAGATGTGCGGCATTTCAAGAAAGCAATGGGACGCATTCAAAGTTGAAAACATGGACAGAGATGTTGAATGGCTGGTTGAATAAATTTTTATTTTTCTCTATTTATTTTAATTTTTTATTTGTTCTAATTTATTATTCTAATCCAAATTTAATTTTAATTTCTTCCATAAACAACTGCGCCAATATCACCAACATATGAAGTAGCCATTCCTTTGGTAGGCGCGCTTGTAACACGTTCTGATGATTCACGTATATTGGCACTGCCGTCATAGAATGCATCAGACCCTAACAATTTGTAAAGCCTTTGCGCTAAACCATCATCTTTAGCTGCTGCTTTTTTCGCATTATAATTCCCACCCAATACGGCTTCCAATCTATTTACAGGTGAATAATTCCCTGTTCCTGTTGCATACGAACAGCTTGAGCTTGATTTACAACCAGTTGCCATTTTTAAGCACCCAGATTCATATTATCAAAATTGATTCTTAGATTTCCCGATACTAATTCCCTGAACACATTAATAGCCTCTTTGCCAGTTCTAATCAACTGCTGAACAAAATCAAACGCAACATCATGCACACCATTTCTAGCAGGCTTTTCATTAATAACAAAACTTTGCTCAAGATTTGCAATATTATTATCAACAATAGTATTTATCCATGCAATAGAGAATGCAAATGCCTTTGCCTCTTCATTATGAACAGTTTCCAAAGGCTTGCTCATTATATGCCCGATTTCATGGCCAACTGTAAGCATCAATCTGTCAAGCTCTGACTCTAAAACAAATACTTCACTTATCAATCCATGCTGCTTTCTGTTGACAGCAAATCCTTGGATGCCCTCACTCCAGGTTCCATTATTTGCAGTATGCGCTTTCTTTAACTCATCTTTTGAACAGACATTGATTACAATATCATCTGGAAGATCTTCACCAACTAATTTTATGAAAGTTTGTTCAATTATTTGCTTAGTTTCAGAATCAAATTTGCCAACAAATCTCTGCCTTGCTCTGTTAGGATTCAGGAAATCATCTAATGCAGCATGATAGTTTGTTGTTGTTCTATTATTACTTAAGTACAAATTTCCATAAGTCTTATTTTCATTATACTTAACAGGCTGCTCACTATTCAAAGAAGCTTCAATTGTTGCTGATTTAGGAGTATCGACTTCTGAATTATGGACACTGCCAGTTACTTTCCTTTCTAAATTTCCTACATACCCAAAGCTAGAGCTTGCTCTAGAATAACCTACACTATTTCCGTTTCCAACATATCCGCCTAGGTATATCATTTTAATTCCAAAAAATTGAGACAAGGTCACAGCTCTGGTTTTAATTAGTGTCTCAACTACGACATATGAATCAACTAGAACAATATAACGCTATCAAGGATTTAAATAAGCTCAAAGCAAAAGCCAGGTAAGTGCGACAAAAAGGTCATATATTAAATAGCTATGGATTTGTTGATTATCTAGAAATAAATATATAGAAAACATTATATAATAATTAATTATTATCATAAAAAATGACAGTCAAGATTCTAGCCACAGGCGGAACATTCGACAAGGAATATGATGAGATAGAGGAAAAGCTAGTCTTCAAAGAAACGCATATACAGGATATGCTAAAAAAAGGAAGATGCGAGATCAAGGTCAGCATAAGGACTTTGATGCTTATTGACAGCTTACATATGACAACTGCAGACAGGCAATTGATCCTTGAAACTTGCAAAAAATCTGATGAGGATAAGATTGTCATAACGCATGGCACTGGCACAATGGAAGATACTGCAAAATTTCTTTACAAGAACATAAAAAATAAGACAATCATTTTGACAGGTGCAATGGTTCCCTATATCTTTGGCAGCTCTGATGGACTGTTTAATATTGGAAGCGCATTATCCTTTGCACAATCTTTGCCGCACGGTGTCTACATTGCGATGAACGGAAGATATTTCAACGCAGATAATGTCACAAAGAACACGAAGACAGGCAAGTTTGAGGAGATAAGATAATCGATTTCTAAGTAATATTAAAGATTATTAAGAACATAACGGATTTAATTCTCTATCTCACACCCAGTTTCTTCATCTTTCTTATCAGTGTCTCATACCTTATCTTAATCTTCTTTGCAGTTTTAGAGATATTGCCATTATGCTGCAAAAGTGATTTGCGCAGAAACTCTTTCTCAAACTCATGCTCTGCTTCCTTCCATGTAAGGTCTTTCACAGGCAATAACTTCAGTATATCTTCGCTTACTGTTGAGACATTCTTGTACATCTCTTCCAGTTTGCCAGGATGGATTATCTGCTTGTAAGCATCTAATGTCCCTCTTAATATTGTATCAACTGCTTCCTTAGTGTAATAATTTGGCATAAGAAGCTCTTTCCTTAATTTTTTGATCTCAATCCCAAGTTCATTTACTGCGCGATGTATGCTTCTTCTATCAACTTTAGTGACATCAGCAACCTCAGATACATTGCCATAATGCGTCTGGATCAGTTTAGTAAAAAACTGTTTTTTGAAGAGTTTTTTTGCTGCCTTGAAAGAAAGCATAGTATTTATATCAAACTGTATCAATGGCTTCGTCTCGATCTTGTCTGAGATATCCTTGTTGAGCTCATCTATCGTAACTCCCAAGAACTTATGCATAGCCAGGTCAATGGCTGGCTTTAATGGCTTAGCCATTACTTTTTCTAATGTTTTAGAATCAAGATACTGCTCATCTGAAGCTTTAATGTCCTGCATAACTTCTTTCTTATCTTTTTTTTCTAGCATACTAAGCTAGTAGCATGGTTGTTATATAAATATTTGCTTAGAAACTGATACAAAAATTGTATCACTTTGTAGTAAAACTGATACAAAAATTGTATCACTTTAGAAAGATTTAAATATCAAATGAGATTAAATGCTTATGAATGGCCATGAAACAGGAAGCGCTGTACTATGTTTTATATGAGCAGCAAAAAGAATTCCAAGAAAACAGAGAATATGTAGAGAGAGAACTGACAAAAAAAGCGATATCTTTTATCAGGCTAAAGCTGCCGATAGTAGTAACTGGGATCAGAAGAGCAGGAAAATCAACGCTATTAAAGATCATTAAAAATGAGCTTCAATTAAAAGAAAAAGATTATTTATATATTAATTTTAACGATGAAAGATTGATTGATTTCTCAGTAGAAGATTTCCAAAAGATCCTGGATTTTGCAAATGAGCAGGGATTTAAAGAAAATTGCTATCTTTTTATTGATGAGATCCAGGAAGTTAATAAATGGGAAAAATGGGTTGACAGGATAAAAGAAAAGCATCCGATCTTGATAACTGGCTCAAATTCAAAATTGCTTAGCAAGGAAATCTCCACAATTTTAACAGGAAGATCCATTAATACCAATTTATATCCTTTCAGTTTTAGGGAATTTCTAGATGCAAAGAAAATAGATATCGCAAATTTTAGACTGGATATAAAACTGCAGGCAATATTAAGAAAAGAATTTTCACTGTTTTTAGATAGTGGTGGAATACCAAAAGTTATTGTAGATGATGACAAACGCCTTCTGCATGAGATTTATGAAAACATAATATATAGGGATATTATAAAGAGATTTAACAAAAACCTTGAGAAACCGATTAAAGAAGCATCTGCCTATCTTTTATCAAATATATCTAAAGAATTAGGCACAAGATCGATGTCAAATATAATTGGAATAAAGAATTTAGCTACTTTAAAATCTATCTTAGATGCATTTGAGAAAGCATTTTTATTCTTTTTTGTGAATAAGTTTGATTATTCAGTCAGAAAACAGATACAGAATCCAAGAAAAGTATATTGCATAGATAACGGCTTTGGAACTAATATCGGATTTAGGTTTTCTGAAGACAAAGGAAGATTTCTAGAGAATCTTGTTTTTATTGAATTAAAAAGAAATGATAAAGAGGTATATTACTATTCAGATAAAGGAGAATGCGATTTCGTCATTAAAGAAGGCATTAAGATTAAAGAAGCCATTCAAGTGTGTTATGAATTAAACGACGAGAATAGAGAGAGGGAAATAAACGGATTGATTGGCGCATTAGATAAATTTAATTTAAATGAAGGATTAATTTTGACATTTAATCAAGATGATGAGCTTAAAGTTGATGGAAAAAAGATAAAAGTATTGCCAGTTTGGAAATGGATATTAGCTTAATTAAGAATTAGATAATACATTTGCTAAAAAAAGAGGTTTGCTTAATGCTAAATAAGAAATCACAGGTAACAGTTGTCATAATCCTAGGCATGATAGTATTTCTTAGCTTGATGCTTGCTATTTATCTGCAGGAACTTTATGTTGAAGGAACATTAAAGCCGCATATTTACACTGGAACTTCATTGCAAGCTCAGTATGATTCCTTAAATGCATACGTTAACTTCTGCCTGAAAGATGCAGTTGATGGGAGAAACAAAGAAGATTCTCCGATATTAAAGATAGCAAGGCAAGGCGGCATTTTAGCGGATTTCAAGGATTTTGTAGAATACAATCCTGACCCAAACTTTTTTACAGATAGGATAAATGTTCTTTGCAAGCAGCAAGAAAACAAGGGATGTGTGCAGAATATCCTGACAAAGCAGCAGATTGAAAATGAGTTAAATGCAAATATCTACCTAAACTTTCTTCATTGCCTCAACATAAAGGAATTTGAGAGCAAAGGTTATGTTGTTGAATATAATCAAAGTAAGCTAAAAATTGAAACTGTAATAGCTAAAGATGACACTAGCTTCAAGCTCTATTATCCTCTCAAGATCAGCTCTCCTGACAACAATGAAGTTACCCTCTCATTAGACCAGTGGTTATACAGAACAAACATACCATTAGGAAGATTATATGACCTTGCGATAGACATAGTAAATGAGGAAGCTACTAACTCATATTTCGACAAAGATGCCTGGATGCTAAAAAACAATGCACAGATAATGATCGAGAAGCACAAGCCATATCCAGATACGATCTACCAGTTAAGGTTTGATAAGAAAGATAAGACACAAAGTAATCCATTATTTAGAAAAAAGAGTATGCAGTTGATGTTTCAGTTTGCAATAAAAGGAATAAGCGCTCCAGGAAAACCATATCCAAACCTAGAGCCTGTCTTAGGCTGCTGCAGTATTGCAAGCACTTGCTTTAAGAACACAGAAGAGCAAGCATGCAAAGATAAGCATGGAGAATATTCTGCAGAAGAGAGCTGCACATGCAATCCAAAATCTGATTACAAGAATCTTACTCAATTGACAAAAGTCTGCACATATAAGAATTCAGTCAAGAGCCATGGCTCATCATGGTGCAGTTATGATGCAATTGCAGGAAAAGCATATGATCTTGTCGGAAGCAGGCATTACCTTAACACATGCATAAATGGTGAAATCATAATTGAAGAATGCCGCGACTTTAGAGAAGAGCTTTGCACAGAGAATACTTTAGTTACTAAAAATTCTTTAAGCCATCAAGAGAACATCACAAAAGCAGCTTGCAGGAAGAACCGTTGGCAGGATTGCTTACAATGCACAGATAAGCAATGCTGCGAAGACATAAATGCAAGAGATTGCATCTGGAAAGATTACCTAAATACAGAGAGAAAATGCCTGCCTTATGTAAGCCCTGGATTAAAGTTCTGGGAAAATGATCCTGCACAATCAAAAGTATGCAATACTGCAAGCCAAAAGACAGAATTTCTCGGATTAAAGACAAACAATGCATGGATAGATTCAACTGCAGTCTTATGCTATGGGGCAGGAGACTGCGGCAACTACAGGAACATTGCTAATGAAATAACAAGATTTGGATTTTATAATACAGATGGAAATGAGCAAGAGTATGTATATCTTGAGAATAATCTGATAAATAACGCAGAAGATTCAGTGATAAAGCTTCCTATAGAGACTGTTTCCCAGCCTTTGCTTGCATCTGAACAGGAAATATTTAAGCAAAGCACAAATTATCCTGCTGCAGAAGAGATTGCAAACGCACTTAAGAATCTAGACACATATAAAAAAGAGCTGTTTGAGAGATATAAGAGTGAAAATGCAAAACGTCCTGCATTGAGCAGATGCGATCTATGGAAAGCCCCTCAAAACACAGACAAATGTTCCTACTGCACAAAAGACTTTTCATCTGGAAGATCATGCTCAGAATATAAATGCAAAAACCTTGGCAAAGAATGCAGGTTTACTTATAATCGCGGCATTCCCCAGTGCAACTCTCCTGAAAATATTGATCTTGTTCCGCCTGCAATTGAACCAGACGACAGAGCTCTTCCAGAAAACTATGCATATAAAAAAGCAAATTTTGGTCCAGAATCCACTCCTTGGTTTAAAGGCTTTGCGATCGAGCCAGAGATCCTACCGCATGAATTGATAAGCTTTGGGATTACCACAAGCGAAGAAAGCATCTGCAAGATGACTTACCTTCCTGAGTCAGACTTTAATCTATTGCCTGCAACCTGGTTTGGAGACACTGCATACAAAACAAGCCATAACATAAGCATAAGGTTGCCAACAAAGATAGAGCTTCCTGAGAATTTCTTTAAGACAAACAACTTAAGCAGTTTAGCTGATCTCTCAAAGCTTCCCAGATTTGCTAACAAGAGAAATAATCTTGCTGCATTGAAGCTTTTGGATGAGTTCAAGCAAGGCAATTACCATCTTTTCATCAAATGCAATGACAGGTTTGGAAATACAAACAGCGATGAATTCTTTATAAGATTTAAGATTATGTCAAGCTTAGATGATATACAAGCGCCTGTTATTTTAGATGCTATTCCGAAAAATAACTCGATTCTTACAAAAGATTTTGAGGTTTTTCCTCTAAAAATTTATGTAAACGAGCCAGCCGAATGCAAAGCAAGCACTATGGACATCAACTTTGAAAATATGGAATACAGGTTTGCATGCCCAACATCTGAATATGATGTAACAGGAATTGCTGCAGGCAGCTATGAATGCAACACAATCTTGCCTTTTGCAGAAAAATACTTTATCAGATGTTCAGACAAGCCTTTGCAGACAGCAGAGTTCTTGCTTGCGATCAACTATAGTCAGCCTAACCTAACAGAAGAAAACTTAAGGATAAATAATAAAGATAATAACCATGTGATTGTTGACGAATCTGTAAATTTTGCCAGCTATTATACACTATTGTCAGATATAAATGCATTAAAGAGCAAAAATAGCAAGAATCTCTTATTATTTAACTTTGATAAGGACATAGAGCTAAGGTTTGGGATAAGTGCAATGCCAGTCTGCAAGATTTCCGATAAAGAAGCAGAATTTGACAAAATAGTGGAAGAATTTATTTGTGAAGCAAAAGAATCCTACAACGCAACAAATCAGAATCCAGAAGCGCCAGCTGAAGTTATAGATTACCTTAATTTTAATTTTACAGAGCCATTCATCTGCGCAAAAACAATTGCACTGCCAGATAATTCCACAACTTATTATATAAAATGCCAAGACAAGAATGTTAGTGAGCAGGTTGCAAATGAGGAGATAAAGAGAAACATCGCAAAAGAAAGCTTTGAATATCTATTGAGAAGATCATCTGGCTTAGAGATAACAAGTGTTCTTCCAGATGCGCAGGCTGATACAATTTCTCCTAAGATTATTGTAAAGGTAGACGGAAATGCAGAGCAAGATAGCATAAGATGCTCTTACAGGAAAACTAGCTCATCGAATTATTACTCACTGCAGCACACAGATGCCGATGAAAGTATATTCTCTGCAAGATTAAGCAACTTAAATAATTTCGAAGAATATGAGTATGACATAAAGTGCACAAATAAGTATGGGGATATTGCAACTTCAAGCGCAAGGTTTACTGTGATTGTGAGCTGACAAACCTAAATCTAATCTTCTATCTCAGTATCCACACAGGCCTATAGAATGTCCTTTTGACATCATCATTCTCTACTACTATTTTTGCTAGATATTCTCCTGCTACAACATCTCTAGGAAGATCCAAGAAAAGATAGACGCCTCTCCTATGATCATTAAGGTCATTGACTTCATCTAAGTCAAACAGATCGCTTCTTGTAAACAGGTCAAGCTCATCAATAGTCAGAGACACCCGTAAATCATCAAGATCGCTTTTTGCAAGGTTCTCTACAACAACTAATGCAGATAAAGTATCCTCATATGGATAAACAACCCCATAATCCCCTAGATAGAGATGCTTTACTTTTAGGTCTTCCCTGAGCAATGATCTGGCTTCTGAGATTACAACTAAAGAAATTATCATCAATAATGCGATTAATACAGAGAATAAGCTTTTAACACCTTTTTTTGCCATGATTCCACCCTCTTTTAAGATTACACTTTTTTTAAGATTTAATTTTATAATAATTATCTACCAACTTATTTTGAGTATTTTACAATAGTAATAATTTATTTGTTTAAATGTTTTATGTTTTTTTGAAGAACACTAAGGATTAATAATGTAATATCAGAAAGAATAGAATGTATTTACGAGCACTGCGCCTCTAATAACACCTTCTTATTCAACACTTTTGTTGCATTGAGAATCTCTACACCTAAAAGCTTTCCTTTATCATCAAAATCAAGGATGATGTTCTCATTCAATTCAATTGTCTTCTTTGCTTCGCCATCTTTTAGAGGCTGATCTAGATAGATGTATGCTGCATCAACTTCCTTATCGTATTCGAGTTTCATAGTTTACATAACGGTGATTATCTTTATATAATTTTCTATTTCAATGAACTTAATCCTTACAGCCCTATGCTTTACGATGCCTGCAGCCTCTTTTGTGCCGTCAAAAGATTTTTTGATATACATCGCATGACTTAGAATGTGCTCTATCTCCAGCTCAGTCACTCCTCTTTGTCTCATCCTCTTTTTAGCATGGTCTGAGTAAATGATATCCATATCTTACTAATAGAATATGTTATTGTTTAAAATATTATCTGTTAGTATATCTATTAAATTAGCAATCTATTTATACCAAAACGTTTTTACTCACCTCATGTTCAATCTATTAAAGAAGCAAAAAATAATCTCTCTTACAACAGATTTTGGAGTTCAGACACGAGGCATTGGAATAATGCACGGCACTATCATGAAGCTATGCCCTGATGCTAAGGTAATTGATCTGATGCATGGCATCCCTGATTTTGACCTAATTACAGGAGCAAGAGCTCTTGAGACAGTTTACGATCTGCCGATTGGCTGCCATGTTTGCGTGATTGACCCTGGCGTTGGAACTGAAAGGCGCGGAATAATAATACAAACAACAAGAGGAGATTACTTGATTGGTCCAGATAATGGTGTATTATTGCCTGCTACCAAATTTTTGAACGGCATAAAGAAAATTGTTAAGATAACTAATACAAAGTACATGAATAATCCTGTCTCTCCAATCTTTCATGGAAGAGATGTATTTGCCCCAGCTGCTGCTCACTTGTTAAATGGTGTTAATATTAAAGAATTTGGCTCAGAATTAAAAGAGGAAGAATTAGTCAAAGCGCCTTATGATGAAGCAAGTTTAAAAGAAGATTCAATCAACACAATTAAAGCTACAATCATAGATGTAAACAAATTTGGAAGCTTCCACCTTAATATAAACCATGAAACATTTGATACTTTCTTGACAAGAAATGAGCGCAAACTAGGAGATAAGCTCATATTATTATTTAGAAAAAAGAAACTCCTTGTTACAATAGCAAATACTTTTGGTGAAGTTGCTCGAGGCAAAGAGCTTATAATGAAGGATGATTATGGAAGAGTAGAAGTTGCTATTAACCAGGGAAGCTTTATCGCAAGGCATAAGGTAAAAGTTGGAGATAAAGTCACAATTAAGGCATAATAACTTCAGAAAAGAACTAATTTCCCTAAAACATTTTCTTGCTTGATCATTCCAAGATTTTTGCTAGTATCTGACCATGATACTGTACCAGAAACAAGATAAGAATCATCCTTTCCTTTTTTGATCTCTTTCACTTTCTTAACAAAGATTTCATCATACTTAGTCTTAAAGACAATATAATCGCCTACTTTAGGGTTCAACAATCCTGTTGCAAGATATCTTTTTGAAGGTATCAGCTCTGGCCAGCAGCTTTCTCCGTATACTTTAACAGTAAATAGTATTCGTTTTAGTTTATCAAGTATATTTTTCATAGTAAAGCATAATATAATAAATATTTATTCTTGCTAATATAGCTTATCAGTAATTTCCTTATACGCTTTATACCTTTCAGGCACTCCTTTTGCTTCATAGAACATCTTTGCTATTTCATCCACTGCATCAAGCAATTCTTTTGCATGCTCTGAGCAGAACTCCTGCTTATTTGTTGAGCATAATTTAGTTGCTTTCCAGAATGCTTCATGCAATTTTGGGAATTTCTCAAGATGTGCAGACTTAAAGAAATCAGTCCATAATATAGAAAGCTCATTTTTGCAGAGCTGTGCCTGCTCTTCTTTTGCGTGTATTCTTCTCACAACCCTGTTAGTGTACTGCAGTAATGCAGTTTTATCTGCAGCTGCATCTTTAGTATTTTTAGGAACTTCAAGCTCTTCAAGCTGTTGTGTCATCCTTGCAACTGTCTTTGCTGCAATTTTAGCAGGAGTTGGGTCATAGATACCACATGGAACATCACAATGCGCGTTTGCAGTAACTGTTGGCAATAGCTTCATAATCTGATTTTTTAATGCAGTGTTTATTTTTGATTTCATTTTCCTCATCCTCCGATACGATATAAAAATTAGTTTATTAATAGTTTGTTCATTAACATACTATTAACTATAGTTAAGATAATTGCTAGAATTTATAAAGTTTATGTGAGAGAGGGCTAATTATCCTTCCAAGAACTTCTTCAGCTTCCCAAGACCTTCCTCTATCTGGTCAACATTAATGCCAGAGAATGCCATCCTGATATATTCCTGGTCCTCTGTTGGTAATCTTTTGCCGAAATGGTCTCTTGTAGTAAAGGAAACTCCAGTCTTCTGCAATGTATCTACCCTGAATCTTGCAAGCTCTTCCTTGCCTTTTTTATATCCTAATCGTCTAACTGCAGCTGTCACATTTGGGAACAGATAAAAAGCGATCTCTGGCATATAGCATCTTACACCATCTATATCATTCAATAATTTGACTGCAACATCTCTTCTCTGCTTAAGGACTTTAACGATTTCTTTATGTCCTGATTGGTCTCCTTTCAATGCTTCAATTGCTGCATACTGTATGAAATGTGTAGAGCAGCTTTCATCATTCACATTCAATCTGATAAATTGGTCAATTATCTCTTTTGGACCAATAGCTGCACCAAGTCTCCATCCGGTCATTGCAAATTTTTTAGAAAAGGTATAAAGAATAACTGTTCTTTCCTGCATTGCTGGCAAAGAAGCAATGCTTTTAGATTTGCCTGAATACCTTATGTCAAAATACGCTTCATCACTCAACACAAATAGATTATTATCGATAGCCAATTTAGCTATTTCTTTCATCTCTTTATCATCGCTTTCGCATGCCAATGGATTCTGACCATTATTATAGATAAGAGCTTTTGTTTTTTTAGTGATCAGACTTTCCAACATTTCAAGATCGATCTTAAACCCTTTCTCGCCTTCAACATAGCCATAAGGAACTGCTTTACCTTTGTGAAATTCTATCTGGCTTTCATAGATTGGATAACCTGGAGTCGGATAAAGAACTTCCTCACCTTCTTCCATAACTGACATTATAAATTTGCCGATAGATGGCTTGCCGCCTGGCTGGATTGCAACATTTTCCATAGAATATTTTAATCCACGCGCTTTTCCGATATCTTCAGCAAGTGCTTCTCTTAACTGCTGAATACCTGCGCTTGCGCAATACCCAGTCTTGCCTTCATTCATAGCTTTTGTAGCTGCATCAATAATATTCTGCGGAGTTTTTATATTCATATCTCCCAGATGCAACGGATAGACTTTATTTCCTTTTGCTGCATAAGCTGCGCATTCTGCGCTGACTGCAAATGCTGTTTCTGTCCCTAAACGAGACATTCTTATTGCCGGTTTAAAAATTGTAGTCATATCTAACACCCTCTCTTAAAATTGTTAGTGATTTTTTATATTTATTAATTTGAATTATTTTATTTAACTATATTTTACTTAACTATATCTTGCACTTCCATTGTTCCAACGAAACTCTATTCACTAAATTAGGCGGCACTTTACATTGCACTGCAGCAACCACATTCTCTGCTGCCATTGTTGCCATCTTTGTCCTTGTTTCGATTGTTGCGCTTCCTACATGCGGAACGATAAGAGCATTGTCTAACTCTTTCAATCCTGGTGCCATTGCTGGCTCTTCTTCATAAACATCTAAAGCTGCACCAGCAATCTTTCCTTTCTTAAGCGCTTCAACAAGAGCTTTTTCATTGATAACTGGTCCTCTGCTTGTATTAATCAATATTGCTGTATTCTTCATCAATCCAAATTCTTTTGTTGAGATCATATGTTTTGTCTGGTCATTCAAAGGAACATGCAACGTGATAAAGTCTGCTTCTTTTAACAACTGATCAAAATCAGCATACCTTGCACCAAGCGCTTTATCTACTTCTGGTTTTGGTCCATCATGCTCATAATATATTACCTTCATGTTAAAGCCATTGACTGCTCTTTTTGCAACTGCGCTTCCTATCCTTCCAAGACCGATGATTCCAATAGTCTTGCCTGTGATTTCATGCCCCAACATCAGCATAGGTCCCCAGCCTTTGTATTTTCCTGCTCGCATGAACTTATCACTTTCAACTAATCTTCTTGCTGCGCACATCAATAATGAGAAAGTCAGGTCTGCAGTAGTATCTGTCAATACACCTGGAGTATTAGTCACAGGGATAGAATATTTCGTAGCTGAAGAGACATCAATATTGTTATAGCCAACAGCATAGTTAGCGATTACTTTCAAGTTTGGATTAGAAGCGATTATCTCTTCATCGATGTTATCAGTCAATAAACACAACAGGGCATCTTTGCCTTTGATACCCTTGATTATCTCTTGTTTTGTAAGGACTCTGTCATGTGAATTTACCTCGACTTCGCAGAATTTTCGCAATAGGTCTAATCCTGGCTTTGGAATTTCCCTTGTTACAAATACTTTTGGCTTTTTGATCTTAATCACACCCTTTTTATTATTTTTTAGATACTTCACTTACTATTTATCTGCCAGATTTATTTTTATCTGCCAATTTACCTAATGCCTTCACAACAGCCTCTTCAACCAGCTTAGGCGTATATTGTATCAGCTCTTTATGTGTATATTTGCCTGTTGCTGTTGGGAGAATAACATCAAAGTATTTATATGTTTTTTCATAACCATGGCCCACACTACCTGGAACAGCTATAATCTTTTTCCTGTATCTCTTTGCTATCTTAGCAATCCCGACAGGTGCCTTATTATGCATGCTCTGCTTGTCTAATCTTCCTTCACCTGTTATAATCAGATCACTTTTCTTGATAACTTCTTTAAGGTTCAGTATCTCACTTATGATTTCAACTCCAGATTCAAGCTTTGCATTGCAGAAAGCCCTTAACCCAAAGCCTAATCCACCTGCTGCACCAGAGCCCGGAAGTGATGCTACTTTAGACTTATTATGTGCATTAGCAATATTCCTCAACGCTTTGTCCAGAAACTTAACCTCTGATTTGCTTGCGCCTTTTTGATGCGCGTATATATGTGCTGCTCCATGCCTGCCGTATAACGGATTGGATACATCGCATGCAACTAAGAACTTGATTTTTTTTAATTTAGGACTGACATTGGAAGTATCGATTACTCTGACATCTGATAATAATTTGCCACACATGAATGCATTGTGGTTAACACTTTCACCATCTTTATTCAAGAATTCCACACCAAGAGCTTGCGCCATTCCGCAGCCTGCGTCATTTGTTGCACTACCTCCAATTCCAACGATAATTTCTTTTGCTCCTCGCTTAATTGCATCAAATATCAGCTCACCTACACCATAAGTCGTTGTGTAGAGAGGATTTCTTTTGCTTTCATGAACCAGAGTCAATCCTGCTGCTTCAGCCATCTCGATAAATGCAAGATGCTGATGATGTGTCTTATCGTAAACAAAAGCATATTTAGCTTTTACTTTATATCCTAACGGTCCAGTAACATTTTTGGAGATTATTTTTCCTTTCAGGTCAAATACAACTGCCTCTATTGTACCCTCACCACCATCTGCCATCGGCATTATCTTGATTTGAGAATGAGGATAAATTTTTTTCACTCCTTTTGCCATAAAACTAGCTACTTGTTTAGCAGAGAATGTTCCCTTAAAAGAGTCTGGAGCAATTAATATTTTCATTTTAGATTATCACTAATTTACTGATATTCCTAATTTCCAACTAGAGTTATAATTTCAGTATTTAAGAATTGCTATTTTCTTGGAGTTAGATTTATATACAATATACGCTTACTTTACCCAATATAAATATTATCAAGAAATGAGGTGAGAATATGTGTTTGGCAAAATTATTGAAAGGCTATGATGGATGGTCAACATTAAGCCTAAGATTGGTGATAGCTGCAGTTTTCTTGTTCCATGGCAGCCAGAAATTATTTGGTGCATTTGGCGGAGGAGGAATTGCAGGAACAGCAGGATTTTTTGGTGGAGTTGGAATACCATTGCCACTTGTAGCTGCATGGCTGGTTGGTTCAGTCGAGTTCTTTGGTGGACTAGCTGTATTGTTAGGAGTCTTTACAAGATATGCTGGTGCATTGTTATCAGCAGTAATGGCCGTAGCTATCCTAACTGTGCATCTGAAGAACGGATTTTCAGGCGGTGGTGGATTTGAGTTTCCATTGATGGTATTAGCAGGAACACTCAGTTTGATATTATCAGGCCCTGGAAAAGCTTCATTGGAGAAGACGCTTTGGAAGAAGGAGCTGTAAGACGATTAATTTTTTATTTTTTTTATTATTTTATAGTTATTTAATATATCTATACAAATCATAAAAGGATCCAGGATTAAGTTGAAAACCTATACTACCATAACCTCGTAAAGGTAAAATATCTTAGAACTAATTGAGACCAGGCTCATTACCGTAATCTGCTAGGACATGATATTGGATGACCTAATCTTTGACAATATGATTTCCGTAACTGAGAGTTACAATACTTATTACTACAACAATCAGAATCATAAATATTCTGGTCAATACATTTAGAGACACAACTACCATCTGAAGTGCATACTGGTTGAGGTTGAGAAGTTGGTTGAGATATAGGTGCTTGTGGAGAAGTTAATAATGCATTTTGCCTATTATTAGAACTACAACAAACATATTTTTTACCGCAATCTGGTGCTTTTCCAGAAATACGGTTTGTTCCCGAAGGACAAATATCCCTAAAACATTGACCACCGAGACCTGCGCAAGCTATAGCTTGTCCAGAAGCAGCATTCTTAGCATCTGGCGGCACACAGCTTATAATAATTAATGAGAATACCAATATTGCAATTATCAAAATCAGATTTTTATTGAATTTCAAATACAACACCTTTTTTAATCAATAATATACGAATCATATATTAAGATAGCAGATAATTACACCAAGTATATAAATATCCATATTCACAAATGAGTAGTACAATAATTAAATCCAATAATTGATTAAGAAAAAAAAGCCAATTATAATTCAGGATACAGCTCAAACCCTTTACTCAACTCAACAATATCCTTTCTAATGTTCGCGAGAACATTCTTGTCAGCATAATTATCAATCACTTTCACTATGCTTTTTCCAATCACTTTCATCTCGCTCTCTTTCATTCCTCGAGTTGTAACTGCAGGAGTTCCTAACCTAATACCGGAAGGATTAAATGGAGTTGCTGGCTCGTAAGGGATTGTGTTCTTGTTGACAGTTATGTTTGCTTCATCCAAAGCAATCTGAATTTCTTTTCCTTTGCCAGTCAAACCTTTAGTTGTCAGATCAATAAGAATCAGATGGTTATCTGTGCCTCCAGTAACTAATTTTACTCCACCCCCCATTAGCTCATCTGCAAGAGCTTTTGCATTCTTAACAATCTGTTTGGCATAATCCTTAAAAGATGGCAAAAGAGCTTCTCCAAATGCAACTGCTTTTGCTGCAGTCACATGATCATGTGGACCGCCCTGGATTCCTGGGAACACATTAAAGTCAATCAATTCAGCTAGATTCTTTTTCTCATCTGGCCTGTATTTTTGTTTCAATTTATCTTCTTTCTTGCACATAATAATTGCGCTTCTTGGACCGCGTAATGTTTTGTGGGTTGTTGTTGTCACAACATCTGCATATGGCACAGGGCTTTCATGCACTCCTGCTGCAACTAAGCCAGCAATGTGCGCAATGTCTGCAAAATGATATGCACCTACTTCATCTGCAATCTCCTGGAATGCTTTAAACTCAAGCTTCCTTGGATATGCTGTTAATCCTGAAAGAATCATCTTTGGCTTTTCAGCAAGAGCTTGCTTTCTGATCGCATCCATGTCAAGGAATTGTGTCTGCTTATCGACATTATAAGATATGCACTTAAAGAGTTTGCCTGAAAAATTAACCGGAGATCCATGTGTAAGATGCCCTCCTGAACTTAGATCCAATCCCATAAATTTATCTCCTGGATTGAGCAATGCAAAAAAAACTGCCTGATTTGCTGGAGAACCAGAATATGGCTGGACATTGACATGCTCTGCACCAAATAATTGTTTTGCTCGAGAAACTGCAATATCCTCAATCTCATCGACAAACTGATTTCCCCCATAATAACGCTTGTGAGAATAACCTTCACTGTATTTGTTTGTAAAAATACTACCTAACGCCTCAAGCACAGCCTTAGAAACAAAATTCTCGCTAGGAATTAATTCAACGCCTTCATTCACGCGCTGCCATTCCTTATAGAACACAGATGCTACTTCTTTGTCTTGCCTTTCTAATGTTGAAATAGACTTCATTTGTTTCATCTAGACACCCCTATAAGATTTTAACATCCATTTACTTAGTTATATTACCAAATAATAACTAAATACCATAGCTAAAATAAGAAACTAGAATTATACATCATTTAAATGTGTTTTGGAAAAAGAAATATCTAATTCTTAAATTACTTACCATAAATCTTATATACATTAGTTGACTATTAATATCTATGAAGAACAAAACCGCAACAGCCATAAAAAAGAAGCTGAGGCATAGGATAATAGAAAGAATAAAGCAAAGATTAGGGATGACAGCTGCAATAATAATCCTTGCTATCTTGATAATCTCTGCTGTTCTTTTCTTTCTCGGCATCCGTATAAACTTCCTGTTGAATGATGAGCTGGTAATTGACTTAAAGCCATTAGACAGGTCTATCTTGCTGCATTACAATGAAACTGCTGTGTTAAACTTTACAATTACAAACAAGAACTTCATGTTTTGCAAAAGCTATTGTGAATACAAGCTTACAGATTTGAGCAAGAATATGATAGTAGAAAACACTGATAAGATTCCAAGCAGACTTTTGAAATCAAAAGAAACTCTAGCGCTTAGCTATGACTTAACTTCAGCATTGCCTGGCTCTGGGCAGATATTATATTCTTTTGAAGCAACCTGCAATAACATAAAGAGTTTTCTCTGCAGCACTGATGAGCAGCCAAGATATAAGACATCTTTTATAACATTCAACTATGATCTTACAGAGCAGGAAAAACTGTATAAGCAAACTCTGAGGGAGCTTCTGACAAACTACACTAAAGAGTTAGAGAATGTAGAGGTATTAAGCCAGCAAAACAGCATCTTGCTTTTCACTAACTTGATGAAGCCATTCTTAAAACCTGATGAATTCAACAACACTGATGCTATGCAGGGCAAGATTCCAGAAGAAAGCAAAGAGCTTGCAACTGAAAGCTATATTTTAGACAGCTCACTCATCTCCTTAAATAAGCAAGCTTCATATTTTATTGATTTGTGGCAGGAAGAACAGTACACTGAATTAACAGGTGAATTTTCTTCTGCAGAGCTAGAATCATTCAAAAATGAGCTTGAGCTGCATAAGAACAGCCTATTGAGAGTGATAGAGACCCATAATTTACTGGCATTTAAGATAGACCAGGAATTAAATACATTAAAAGAACTCAGCGAAATCCAAAATTATTACAGTCAAAGAAATATGACAGCTAAACTGCAAAACATTAATGCTTACTTTAATCAGCTAAAGCTGCTATATGAGAATTTCAATGGCAAGAATTTTGAGAGTTATAGCTATATTAGTGAGAGAATAAATACAACTGATAGCTTATTTTCAGAGCTTAAAGCCAGATACGCTGCTGATAAAGAGCAAGAAAAAAGCTTAGGCATAGAGAACATTAGAGATTTGCTGCACCAAATTAATTATCTGGAAACATATATTGATACTGAAAACACCGCAAATGATACTGACAAAATTAAACTGACAGTGTTTGAATTTAACAAGACAATAACTCCATGTACTGAACTCCCACTTTTTATTGAGCAATTAAGATTGCTAGAGAACAAAACTACATTTACATCAAACAATATAACTTATTTTATAGCAAACACTTCTGAATATTTGGAAAATGCAACATTCAACCAGACTATCCCAAATGCAGATGTTTATCTAAACAGGTTTTGCAAAACAACAGAAAAAGAAGAATTTAATGAAACTAACAATACATTACATGTCCCAAGACAAGAATTATTTTTGATAACATCCCTAACTCCAGAAAACTTACTGCCTTCCATCTCATTCACTCTCTCAGAAAACGAGCCAAGATGCTGCATATTTGGAGAATGCAAAGCCTGCTGCACATTTGAAACATGCGCAGATGATCAAAGGACTTATCCTATAATCTTCCTGCATGGGCATTCATTTAACAAAAAACTTTCCCCTGAAACTTCAATCGCTGCATTTGCAAAGATGCAGCAAAGATTACAGGAAGAAGGCATAATAAACGCAGGAGAGATCACTCTTGCAAGCAGCAGAGATGAGACAGCTTTTGGCGAGTATGGAAGAGCAGGAATCCCTGTTTCATTAAGAACAACCTATTATTATATAGGCTTCTTTGACCTAGGAAGATATCATATCACAACACAGAAATCTGAAAAAATAGAGAACTATGCATTACGATTAAAAGAGCTGATTGAGTTGGTGAAATATAGGACAGGCGCAAAGAAAGTCAATATTGTTGCGCATAGCATGGGAGGATTAGTTGCAAGAGAGTATATTGCATTGTTTGGTGATTCTGACCTTAACAAGCTTATCTTGATAGCTGCACCAAATCAAGGCATCCAAGGAAAAGTTCAAAAGTACTGCAGCTTCATAGGCGCAGATAAGGAATGTGAAGACATGGCTGCAGACAGCATATTCCTGAAGAAATTGAACGACAAAAACACACCAAAGAAAACAAATAACCTCTTCACAATCTCAGGCACTGGCTGCAACATGGACTCTGGAGAAGGAGACGGAATTATTTATTTGGATGATGCAAAGCTTGAAAATGCAAAGAACTTTATTGTTGAAGGAAGTTGCAAAGATAGTTTAGGAGTTGAACTGCATAATGACCTATTAGATCCTGAGTTATATCCTAAAGTTTATGATATAGTTAAGCAAGTTCTGAAAGAATAGCAAAACAAATATATAATGTAATAAAAATAATTATCTATCATGTTTTAGCAATCTCCACATCATCACACTTCCAACCAATAGCATCAAAATATTAAGTATCTGCCCCATAGTGAGCCAGCCAAAAAAGAATCCAAGCTGCGAATCTGGCTCTCTTACAAATTCAATCAAAAAACGAAGAATTGCATATAAAATTATAAAACTATAAAACAAAAATCCATCTGGCAATTTCTTGTATTGAACGCTTGCATTCTTATCTCCTTTTTTTCCTACTCTAATCTTCCTATCTTTGAGCCACCACAACACAGCAAAAATAAACAAATTCTTTGCACTCTCATACAATTGCGAAGGATGCCTATATCCAGAAGCATCCTTGAACTTAACTGCCCACGGCAAACTTGTTACTCTGCCATATAATTCCCCATTCATGAAATTCCCTATCCTCCCTATCATCAATCCCAATGCAAGAGGAAACATAGTAACATCTGCCATCTTGTAGAAAGTAATTCCTTTGTGCTTTTGCTTTTTGATAAAAAGCAAGCTCGCAATACTTGCCCCTAAAAATCCACCATGGAAACTAAGTCCGCCATGCCAAAGCGCAAGGATTTCTAAAGGATTTCCTAGATAATAAAGTGGATTATAAACAGCTACATAAACCACACGCGCACCTAGAACTGTTCCAACAATAAGATATATCAGAAACTCAGCCACATCATCGCTTGTCAGATTAAGATGCCTTTGCTTTGCAAGATAATTTATCAAAAAGTAAGCGATCACAAAGCCTGCTACATAAAACAGACCATAATACCTTATTTCTAATGTTCCTAGACGAAACAATACTGGGTCAATGTTGTGGATGAACATAAATATAAATGAAAATTCTCAGATATAAATACTTATTGCTACCAAAAGCTTTAAAATCTCAGCTGATTACATTAGAGGAATGCCAGACATTGCATCATTTGCAGCAAACAACCCAGTATTGATCATGATTCTGCTCACCATAGTCCCATTTCTGGAGTTAAGAGCTTCTATCCTGTACGGCATCTTCAGCACAAACTTACATTGGTCAACTGTATTTTTGGTGTGTGTTATTACAAATATTCTGTTAGGCCCTGTATTGTATTTTTTCTTAGACAAGATAATGCACATCTTTTTGAGAGTAAGATGGATCCATAAATTATACACAAGAATTGTTGAGCGCCCAAGAAAAAAGATACATGAAGCAGTTGAAAAATACGGAACTTTAGGAGTTGCTGTGTTTATCGGAATCCCATTGCCAGGCACCGGAACTTACTCTGCTGCAATTGGAAGCTATCTCCTTAATCTAGGATATAAGAGATTCTTCATTGCAAATATCTTTGGAGTATTAATAGCAGGCACAATAATGACACTTGGAGCATTATCAGGAAGCTCTGCATTGAGTTTTATCCCGCTTATTGACACCAAAATCGCTCTTGGAATTACAAGTATCCAGACTCAAGCATTGACTGTTGTGATGAAACTTATAACACACGCAGGTAATATTGTCTCGATACTTCTAATAGCTTTAATAATCTACTTATCTTTCAAAGAGAAAAGAAAACACCTAAAGACTGCATTGCTAGGAATTATTGCAAGCGCAGCAATTACATATCTGTTAAAACTAGCTATTGCACGCCCAAGGCCTTTTGAATCATTGCAAATTGCAGCACTAGTCCAGGAATCTTCCAAAACTTCATTTCCTTCAGGCCATGCAACAACAGCATTTGCTTTGTTTGCATCCATCAACAGGCATTTTACACCAAAAGTTACAAAGTATTCATTTTTAGCATTTGCTATATTAGTATCATTCAGCAGATTATATCTTGGCGTCCATTACCTAAGCGATATCATCTTTGGAGCATTGCTAGGTTATTCAGTAAGCTATCTGATTCTAAAGCTCGAAGCAAATAAGAAACTGCCATGGGAAAAAAAATAAAAGAAAGAAAGAAGAATAGAATAAAATTAAAGCAAGAAAAGAACAGCAATGAAGAGGATAATGCTGAGCTAAGTAGAAAAGAGAGTAATACTGCACCTAAAGTTGTTTTAGAGAAAACTGAAGCAAACTTCACTTACAAAGATTACGAATTTGAAGTAAAGAGAAAGATGTTCCACATAGTGCTTGGATTTGGGGTTGTTGCTTTATTTTACTTTAATATATTTGACGCATCCAGATTGTTATTGCTGATCTTATTTGGATTAGTTGTCTGCATTGCTGCAAAATACTATAAGATTCCAGGCATCCAGTATATGCTTGATGAGTTTGAGCGCAAAGAGAACCTGAAACACCTCCCAGGCAAGAGCGTAATCTATTTTCTCGCTGGTTCATTGCTCGCAATCGTTATTTTTCCAAAAGACATAGCTGTTGCTTCTTTATTGATCCTTACGATAGGAGATGGAATCTCGCCGATAATAGGCATGAGCTATGGCAGGATAAAGCACCCATTCAGCAACATCAAATTCATTGAAGGCAGCATTGCAGGCGCTGCATTTTCCATAGTTGGGATAATGCTGTTTGTCTACTGGGGTTACATAAACATAACATTTTTCGAAGCATTTTTAGCAAGCTTTGCTGCAATGTTCTTTGAAGGCATTGAATGGCAGCTCCATAGAGATCTGCAGGATGATAATATCATTATTCCGTTAGTTAGCGGAGAGGTTATTTATTTGATAAGATATTTTCTATAATTACAAGATTTTTCAGCAAATTATTTAAATGATGTAGCAACATACAAAATTACAATGACCTACACCCAACTAAAATCCCAACTCTTGAAAAAAGAAGACCCTTTCACAGAGATTATTGGGCAGAATAAAGTAAAACAACAGCTGAAAAGCGCATTGATAGCTTCAAGAAATCTCATAATAGTAGGAGCTCCAGGCATCGGTAAGACAACATTAGCAAAAAATGTCCATAACTTACTGCCAAAAGATAGTAGTTTTGTAAGAATACAAGGATCTCCAGATCTTACAGTTGAAGATTTATTGGGAGACATTGATCCAATTAAAGCATTGAAGTTTGGACCATTAAGCAAAGAAGCATTTAATCCTGGCAAAATCTTTAAAGCAAACAATGGAGTTCTTTTTTTCGATGAGTTAAATAGATGCCCGGAAAAATTACAAAATTCACTTCTGCAAGTCCTCCAAGAAAAAAAAGCAACTATAGGAAGTTATGATGTGGATATAGATGCAAATTTTATTTTTATAGCTACAATGAACCCTGAAGATTCTTCTACTGAAAAATTAAGCGACGTTCTATTGGACAGATTTGATATAATATATATGGGCTATCCTGAAGATATTGAGTTAGAGAAAGAGATAGTTACAACAAAAAGCACCAAAATTGACGCAGTTAAAGTTGATGAAAAGCTTCTAACATTGATGACATACTTCGTAAGATTGTTAAGGGAAAGTCCTGACTTGGAGAAAAAGCCAAGCGTAAGAGCAAGCATGGGATTATATGAAAGATCACAGGCAAATGCATTACTAAAAAACAAAAAACAAGTTGACTTGGAAGACCTAAAAGAAGCAATCCTCTCTGTCTTAGCTCACAGAATAAGATTAAAACCAAGTGTAAGATACTTAAAATCTACTACTGAATTCATAACAGAAGAGTTTGAAAATGTGCTGAAGAGCAATGCAGCAAGGGAGATCAAAAAAACAAGTGATGGTCCCTAGTGATACTGCTGTTAAGCTGCAGGAAGAAAAACTAGAAGAAGCATTTGAAATTTCTGGCAAATTAAAGTTAGATAAGATCGGCGAAAAGCTGATGCATTCTGTATTGGAAAATGATAAAGAGACTATTGATAAAGGCAAAGTCATTAAAGATGCAATAAACCAAGGAGTTGGTGCATTTAATCCTGACATAATGTTTGAACAACTGGTAAAGAGTTATAAGATTGCAGAAAATCTGTATGGTCAAAAGATCCTAAGGGCAATTTCTGGTTATGATGCATCTTATATTGATAGAAACATAAAGATCCCAGAATTTCAGCGCGAACTAAAAGACAGATTAAAAGAAGGCGTACAGAAATTAAAGGATGATAAGCTAATTGACAAAGAAGGAAACATAAATGAAGCAGGCATTGAATTAGCGACTATTGCTCTTTACATAGAAGAACTTGATAACATCTCGCCAAAAGGGGATTTTGGAGAAAGAGTACATAAAAAAACTTCAGTTTACGGAGAGAAAGGAGAAGCAAAACTATTCAAGAAAGGCAGCAGATATAAGGATATTTCTGTCAGGCAGACTCTTAAGATAGCTGTCAGAAGATCGCATGAAAACATAATCACTGAAGACATAAGAGTGCATGAGAGAGAAAGCCGAGGTAAGACATATCTTGTCTATGCAGTTGATGCTTCAGGAAGTATGCGCGGCTCAAAGATAGATGCAGCAAAAAAAGCAGGAATTGCTCTTGCATACAAAGCAATTGATAACAAGGATAATGTTGGGTTGATTGTCTTTAATACAGATGTTAAATCAAAGATCTATCCGACTAATGACTTCGATTTGTTGTTAAAAGAGATTGCAAAAGTACGCGCTGCACAGGAGACTAACATAGTTGATATGATAAAAGCAGCAATAGAGATGTTTCCAAATGAACACATAACAAAACATCTTATCATATTAAGCGATGCACTTCCTACAATTGGCAAAAATCCAGAGGAAGATACATTAAAAGAAGCAGCAAATGCAAAAGCTGCAGGAATAACAATTTCTATAATCGGCATTGATTTAGATGCTCACGGCAAAAAGCTTGCAAAAAAAATTGTTGAGATAAGCCAAGGCAGATTATACATCGCAAAGAATATCGAGGAAATAGATAAGATTATTCTGGAAGATTATTATAGTGTTGTATAAAAGTATTAATAAATATAATCTTTATTTTACTTAATTAAGCTGCTAAATTATAATTATTATTTGTTAGCTTATCTTTATTTGCTAACTTTTCTTCCTTTCTCTGCTCATTTTCTTTCCCGGCTAGATAATCAAACACATCATCCAGAGTTATTCCGCAATTCTTTCTCCAATCATCAAATTCACCAGGCTTCCATATTTCATACCAAGCACCGCATCCAATTAATTCTATATAATTAGTTGCCCCCATAAGTTTTCGATAAAATCTAGACAAATGCATTTCATTACCATGAAAAAACAATGGAACATCAGGTGTCTCTGTTGTTCTAGAATCCATTTTCCATTCCTGAATATCTGCATTATTAGATAAATAAAATTCTTCTGGAAACAAAGCAATTATCTTATGCTTATCTATATCTCCCCTTACTGCATACCAATTGATATTTGTACCTTCACGCAACTTAATTATTGCTCTGCGATCATCTCCTACTTTATATCTTCGCATTCCAATAATATGGTCTTCTAACATTTATGCTGCCTCTCTTCGATTACTAGTTAAGTTATTTAAAATAGGTTCATCCAATAATTGATCAAATAAAATAGGCTGTTTCACACTATAATCATTTCTCAATCTGATTATTTCCAATGTATTAGTATTACCCTGCAAATACTCCATCATTTCTCCATATACTATTCTTTCTATACGATTATGGTCTGCATTTTTATAATGCCATTGTTTAACTATTTCTGCGCCTTTTGGAGTGTAGATAAATGCAATGATACCATATCTTCCATTTGCTTGCTCAATATATTTGACATACCCTCGTAGATTATGGCTTGTATCTCCATCGATAATAATAAATTCACCTGCAAATATATCATCAATACTCAGAGCTCTAGTAAGATTGCATATTCTTCTGTGTTTTTGACCTATGATCTCAGGCTCTCGTAATGGATCTACAAGTTCTAATATCTTTTCAAATGACATTTTAATTAAAGATAATGCAAACGGTTTAAAAATCTTGCCATTTATTACTACATATAGATAGTCACAATTATTTTAAATAGATAATGTACTTTTACACCAAATATGAAGCTCCTAGCATTTGTAGACTTACACGGCGACCCAAAAAGCCTGAGAAAGATAGCAGATAGATCAAAGAAAGCAGACATCATTATCTGCGCAGGTGATTTGACAGTCTTTGGCAGACAGTATAGGGATATTTTAGAAGCGCTTAACTCATTAGGCAAACCTGTTTTTATAATTGCAGGCAACCATGAGACAGATGAGCTGCTGAAAGATGCTTCTTTTGGATTGATGAACATAATACCGATAGACAAGCGCATTCTTGAGTTTGGCAATTACATTCTGATTGGCTATGGCGGCGGCGGATTTTCTTTGGTTGATGAAAGGTTTGAGAAGATTGCAAGAGTGTTTGGAAAGCGATTAAAAAACTTGCAGAAAGGATCAAATAAGGCAAATAGCTCAGAGAGCAAGAAGATAATTCTTGTTACACACCAGCCTCCTTATGGCACAGATGTTGACTTGATACATGGTCAGCACGCAGGCTGCAAGAGCTTTACTCGTTTTATAAGAGAGGTTCAGCCTATTTTGTCAATTTGCGGGCATCTCCATGAGACTGCTGGCAAAAAAGACAAGATTGGAAAAACTGTGGTTATTAATCCTGGTTGGCAGGGTGTGATATTAGAAGTATAGAATTAGTAGGTGAGATTAAATGCTAAGAGTAATATTTGATACTAATATTTATGGACTCTTATTACAAGAAAGAAATATATTTTTACTAGAAGAAAAGATAGAGCAAGACCAGGAATTTGTAGTATATGGCTTTTCATTAATAAGAAAAGAGTTAAGAGATAT
>Ga0209211_10001565_pt1 | contig 43040 bp, 46 predicted proteins | sample RifGroA2_FD_183992 | JGI IMG/M metagenome (GOLD analysis project Ga0209211, IMG submission 183992) | Groundwater microbial communities from Rifle, Colorado, USA - Groundwater A2 (SPAdes) (version 2) | ecosystem: Environmental > Aquatic > Deep subsurface > Groundwater | place: Rifle, Colorado...
CGCCGGCAAAGCCCGCATCCACACCGGCCAGGCCATCGGCCTCGTCGCCGGCGCCATCGAACCGGGCGAAGGCAACACCGGCATCAAACTCATCGCCGCCAAGAACGACATTGACCTGCAAGCGCAAAGCGACGAGATGAAGTTCATGGCCAGGAAAGACATGAAACTCGTTTCCGCCACCCAGCACATCGACTTCGCGGCGGCCAAGAAGATTCACCTGGCCGTATCGGGTGGGGCGAGTATCACCATCGATGGCGGGATTACCGTGCAGTGTCCGGGGACGATTACGGTGCAGGCGAGCAAGAAGAGTTTTATGGGGCCGGAGAAGGGGAGTTATACGTTGCCGGCATTTCCGCAGAATGTGTGTGTCGAGTGCATGCTGGCAGCAGCGAAGAGCGGCAGCCCGTTCTCTGCGCCGTCGGCGGCATAGCGCACGCCATGTATTTTGCCGTCAATCCCTGTTCCCCCGGCCTGCCGGACCAGATGCTCCGCATGCTGGCCCAACTGCGCGATCAGCATCCGGCCGCGCCCAAACACTGTTACCTGCTTATCGATGCCAGCTTCGACCAAGCCCTGCCCGTCACTTTTCCGTGGCGCCGCACTGTCGAAGGTTCGCTTTATGACGGCATGAACCTCGAAGGGCTAAAGGCGGTCGCGCCCCACCTGATCCGGCTTCCTGACGACACAAAAAGACAGCATGTCTGGCTGCAACAGTTGGTCGATGCCTGCGCTGGCAAACCGATGCTGAGCATGCTGATCAGCGCCATTCCCGCCGAACAACTGAAGCAACATTTCAAACCCTACCTGGTGGCACGTAGCGATGACTCGCTCGAATGGCCGGTCCGCTGGGCCGACACGCGCACCCTGCCGGGCTTGATTGGCGCGCTGATCGAGAAAGAGCGCCAGCACCTGTTGTCGCCGCTGTATGCTTGGGTCGCCGCCGACCGGCAGGGCAAAATGATCGACTGGAAAGGCGAGGGCAATCCACATCCGGCACCGGCCGACTTTGATTGCTGGCCGATGGATGACGGGCGCTTCTCTCGTTTAGTCAGTGAGGCCGAGGCGGATGCAGTCATTGGAGCCCTGCATGACACGCAACCTGACCTGTTCGATATGCGGGAACCAGATGCCAATCATGCCTGCGTCAAAAGGCACTTGGTGATCGCCAGCCTGAACGGCATAGAGGGCGCCGGCCAACGCCAGCATTTAGCCATGCTGGCGTTGTCACTGAAAGACGACTTTATCGAACATCCCGCAATGCAATCCATGCTCAAGCGCACCCGCGAAGGCGCAAACTACGCCGCCGAAGTCGCTGCACTGCCCGCGGACTTTTGGCAACAGACAGATAGGAGAACCTGAGATGAAATGGATATTGGTACTCCTGACCGCACTGAGCCTTTCGGCTTGCGCCGGCTTGGACAATGAATCAACCAGCAAAGAGTCTACAACTGACCCTGCTCAAGTAGGCATCGTCAACCACACTGGGAATTACATTTACTCGGCCAGTGTTAATGAGGCAGGCGGGGGGAAGATGTCAGCATGGAGCGCTGGGGTAGCAAATATCTGCTGCACCTCAATTCCCCGCGTCTGGTATCCCGGTATGAAAGTGCGGGTTCGTTGGAATATGCCAATTGGACGCATGGACGTTATTAAGGAAAAAATTGTTGAGGTCGAGAAATACGAGGAGACCGGGAGCGTGTATTTGCATTTTTTCCCGAACGACGAAGTCCGTGTGGTTGTTACCAGTATCGCCGGTTTTAGTTCCGAGCATCCAATCCCTCCTCCCGTCAAACCTGCCAAAGCTCAGTAATTCGTCATGTCCATCAACGCCACGCCTGAGAAGGCACCGTATCCGGTTGCAGACTACCTCACCTCCAGTGCGCAAGAACGTTCAAATGCCCTATTAGCCAATTGCGACAAGGGAAACTGGCTACGTTGCCAGCCGAATTTTGGCAACAGACTAAAAGGAAAAAGCTGAAATGAAATGGATATTGGTACTCCTGACCGCACTGAGTCTTTCAGCTTGCGCTGGTTTGGAAAACGAAAAAACCAGCAAAGAGTCTGCAACTGACCCTGCTCAAGTAGGCATCGTCAACCACACCGGGAATTACATCTACTCGGCCAGCGTTAATGGGGCGGGCGGTGGGAATATGAATGCATGGGGGGCTGGGATTGGTAGCGTTTGTTGCACCGCAATTCCGCGCGTCTGGTATCCCGGCATGAAAGTGCGGGTCCGTTGGGATATGCCAGTGGGTCACACACATAACGTCAAAGAAAAGACCGTTGAAGTGGAGAAGTACGAGGAGACCGGGAGCGTGTATTTGCATTTTTTCCCGAACGACGAAGTCCGTGTAGTTGTTACCAGTATTGCCGGTTTTAGTTCTGAGCATCCAATCCCTCCTCCCGTCAAACCTGCCAAAGCTCAGTAATTCGTCATGTCCATCAACGCCACGCCGGAAAAAGCGCCATATCCAATTGCGGATTACCTCCAGCCCAGTGCGCAAGAACGTTCAAATGCCCTATTAGCCAATTGCGACAAGGGAAACTGGCTGCGTTGCCAGCCGAGTTTTGGCGACAGACTGAAAGGAAAAAGTTGAAATGAAATGGATATTGGTACTCCTGACCGCACTCAGCCTTTCGGCTTGCGCCGGCTTGGACAATGAATCAGCCAGCATCGAACCGGCGACTGCTACCGCCCAGGTTGGGGTTGTCAATCACACCGGGAATTACATCTATTCGGCCAGCGTCAATGGGGCAGGCGGGGGGAATACAAATGCATGGCACGCTGGAATAGCCAATATGTGTTGTACCTCGATTCCCCGTGCCTGGTATCCCGGCATGAAAGTGAGGGTCCGTTGGGATATGCCAGTGGGTCACACACATAACGTCAAAGAAAAAACCGTTGAAGTGGAGAAGTATGAGCGACCAGGTAGCATCTACCTGCATTTTTTCCCGAATGACGAAGTGCGAGTAATTGTCACCAATATAGGTGGTCCTAGTTCGAAGCACCCTATCCCACCCCCCGTCAAACCCGCCAACGCTCAGTAATCCGTCATGTCTATCAACGCCACGCCAGAAAAAGCGCCATATCCAATTGCGGATTACCTCAAGCCCAGTGCGCAAGAACGTTCAAATGCACTATTAGCCAATTGCGACAAGGCAACCGACCTGCCCTGCAGTATTCCAGTGAATGTCGGCCTGTTCTTCGACGGTACGAATAACCATATGGAGCGCGACCGCGACGGCAAACGAGAGCCTGTGCCATGGACAGATGATGAGCTTAGACAAGCCAAGAAGGACGCTCGTAAAGCAGGCAGAGACCCGGATGAGGTAAGAGGTCCACCACCGATACCCAGTTTTCGACTGAAGCAAGAGCAGTACAGTCACAGCAATGTGGTGCGACTTTACGAGGCCTACTCTCAACAAACCACAGAAAGTTATTACCGTTTCTACATTCAAGGCGTGGGTACGCCATTTGATTACATTGGCGAACCGACCGAAAGCCAGGAAGGCAAGGCCTTTGCCAAAGGCGGTTTGCCGCGCATCGTGTGGGGGATATTTCAGTTATTGAATGCTATCCACCTCGCGCTGACAGGTAATGAATCGGCGCTTTACGAAGACGATGAAGTCGGCAAACTCGCCCAAGCCTACAGCAATGAAGTCGGCCGGACAGAGCCCGGCTCAGACGACAACAAACCCCTGACCCACGAGGCGTGGTTCGAGCCGCACATCGCCAAATTGAAAGCGGCACTGGATGCGAAACCCAAGCCTAAAATTTCCTCGCTTACGGTTTCCGTCTTTGGATTCTCGCGTGGTGCAGCCGAAGCAGTGGCCTTCTGCCACCGCTTTGACCGCTTGCTTGAAGGCGGCAAGTTGACTGGGATTGCTACACGCGTGCAGTTCCTTGGGCTGTTCGATGTGGTTGCCTCGGTAGGCGGCTCGGCTTCGGTGTCGCGTACGATGCCTTTGCCCGACGCCATTTTCGATGGCCACTGGGATTGGGCCAACGATGTCGACGAAGCGCTGCCGGGTTCTGTAGAAAAATGCCTGCACCTGATTGCCGCGCACGAATTGCGGATGAATTTCCCGGTGACGCAGATTACTGGCGCCCAGGAAGTGATGATGCCCGGAGTGCACTCAGATATTGGTGGTGGTTACGCTCCGGGCGAGCAAGGCAGAAGTCGGAATGGCCAGGCATCATTGTTGTCGCAGATTCCTCTGGCCTTCATGTACAAAGCGGCGCTGGCCGCCGGGGTGCCTTTGGTTCCGTTCAGCAAACTGGAGTCGACCACGCAAGACGACATGCTTGTTGACGCAAAGCTTGCCAAATCCTGGGAAGCCTATACCGCAGCCCTTGGCAAGGAAGGTCGATTGCTCAAGAAACACATGGAGCTTTACTACCGTTGGCGTGCCGCTCGACTGGAGTCGCTCGACACGACGGAAAGCTTCAAGGCGGCAAGCCCGCAAAGCCAGAGCGACTTGCTGGAGGCCAACAAGATGCTGGCCGGTGACCTTGAAGCCATTCGCTTCCGGCGTGATGCGCCGCCAGTGTTTCCGGGGGAGGAAGCAAAAGCCCCGTATGGTCGTGCTGACGAAAGCCGGATGAACCAGTGGCACAGGGTCAGGGCCAATAATCGCGAATCACTCGACAGTTGGGAGCGATTTGCGCTGCCTTTTTTCGAAAAGCCAAACCCCTTGCCGCCCGAGGTAGAGGCCTTTTTTGACGACTATGTGCATGATTCCTTCGCCGGCTTCTACTATGCCGGTGCCGTGACCGAGTTCGACAAGCGCTGCTCGGTAGTCAAGGTGATGAAGAAGAAACCAGAAGATCGCAACAAGTTCGAGGCAGAAGTTGCAGAGGTCACGCTGAAAGCACAAGAAGCCAAGCGCAAGCAGGAAGCAGGTGAAGCGTTGACTCATGAGGAGGAAAACCTGCTCAAGGATGCCGAGAGCGGCACCCCTTATCCCATCATGACTGATGCGGATGCAGACGACATGACCTCGGGTATCGACAAGGCTGTCTTCCTGCAAACCGATTCACGGCGAGAGGGTGGGGGCTACATCATCCGTCGCGGTTACTACCCACATAATGGGTTTTTCTTCCGCAAGAGCAAAAATGAAGAAGAGCTTGAGGAAGCCCCCAAAGCGCAAAACCTGACGCCAGCCCAGAAAAAATCAGTGGCAGCAAAAGCAGAAGTCGAAGCTGAGAAGGCTCCGCTCGAAATGGTCTGGAGCGACAACCTTGAACGCGATATCGCCGATTTGCGTAAGGAAGAAAAGGAAAGCGAGTACGCCTGATTGGCTACGCCCGGTACATTGAAAAATTCATTTTTCGCCAAAATTTCCGGTCGACCGTAGGAGTCTCGAAATTCCCCGCCGCCTGCCGGCCAAAGAAAGTCCTGGGTGTTGAAGAGGACGACAAGGCATCGCCCACGATCCTCCTCTGATTGCCGCTACCGCTGAATTTTCGCTTGCCAAAAACCGGTTACTGTACAAAAATACAGTCATCGATTATTAGCGGAGGCCGGCCATGAAACTCACGCCACGTCAGCAGGAAATTCTTGATTTCATCAAAAACACGCTGGAGGTGCTTGGTGCGCCGCCGACGCGCGTGGAGATCGCCAGTGCCTTCGGTTTTGCCTCGCCCAATGCGGCGGAAGATCATCTCAAGGCCCTGGCCAAGAAAGGGGCTATCACGCTTGAGCCAGGCTCGGCGCGCGGCATTCGGCTGGTCGAGCAGCTTGGCCTGCCGTTGATCGGCAGCGTCGCCGCCGGTTCGCCGATTCTGGCTGTCGAAAATGTTCAGGGCCGTTATGCCTTCGATGCCGGCATGTTTTCACCCAAGGCCGATTTCCTGCTCAAGGTGCGCGGCACGTCGATGATCGACATCGGCATGTTCGACGGCGACCTGCTCGCCGTGCACAAGACCAATCAAGCACGCGACGGCCAGATCGTCGTCGCACGCATCGACGAGGAAGTCACCGTCAAGCGTCTGGAGCGTAGCGGCGGGCAGATCAAGTTGATCGCCGAGAATCCCGATTTCCAGCCGATCATCGTCAATCCCGAAGAGGTCGAATTTGCCATCGAAGGCATCGCCGTCGGCCTGATTCGCGGAGCCGTCTCGAAACTGTCATGACCCCGATGCCGTTGCCGGTTGCCTTGGCGGATGTGCTGGCCCGGGGCGATGTCTGGCGCGGCGACACGCTGGCCTCGCTGCCGGAAAGCGCGGTCCCGAGCGGCCATGCCGAACTCGATGCGGAATTGCCGGGTGGCGGCTGGCCACGGGGAAATTTGACCGAAATTCTCGTTGACCGTAGCAGCGTCGGCGAAATAAGCCTGCTATTGCCGGCGCTGGCCCGCCTGTCGGCCGATGGCGGCTGGCTGGCACTCGTTGCGCCGCCGTGGTTGCCGCATGCCCCGGCCTGGGCTGCAGCCGGGGTGGTGCCGGAGCGGCTGGTCGTCGTCCAGGCAGGCAAGAGCGTTGGCTGGAGTGTCGAACAATTGCTGGCCAGCGGTGGTTTTGCCGGCGTGCTGGCCTGGCCGGAAGCGAACATCGATGCCCGTGCCTTGCGCCGGCTGCAGGTGGCGGCCGAGGGGCGTTCGGTTTTTGCCTGTTTATGGCGGTCGACCGTAGCGGCCGGAGTGCCGTCGCCGGCGCCGTTGCGCCTCATGTTGAATGCGGCGGCTGGCGAGGGCGACTTGTCGGTGCGCATCATCAAACGGCGTGGCCGGCCGGTTTCCCGGCCGCTCGCCTTGTCCATACCTCGTCCTGTTCAATTTGCCGGGAGAAACTCGCGTGCTGTGGCTGGCCCTGCACTTTCCCTTGTTGCCGCTCGAGGCCCTGCCGCTGCGCCAATCGCCTAGCGCGGTCGTGGCGCGCGGGCGGGTGCTGGTGGGCGATGCCGAGGCGGTGGCGGCGGGTGTTTGTGCCGGCCAGAAGCTGTCGACGGCGTTGGGCCTGCAGCCCGGACTCAGCGTTTTCGAACGCGGCGCTGTCCGCGAAAAGCAGGCGCTGGACAGCCTGGCCTGCTGGGCCGGGCGCTTTACGCCAACGATCAGCCTGGTGTCGCCGGACACGCTGTTGCTCGAAATCGGCGGCTGCCTGCGTTTGTTCGGTGGCGCCGAGGCCATCGTCGCTGATGTGCTCGCCGGCTGCGCCGAACAGGCCTATTCGGCCCGCTGGGCGGTGGCGCCAACGCCGCTCGGGGCACATTGGCTGGCGCGCTTCGGCGACGGCCGGATTCATGTGGAGCCGGCCGCCATGCACTCGGTTTTGGCCGCCTTGCCGTGTGGAATCCCCGGCTGGCCGGATGAGGTGGCGAACCGGCTCGCATCATTCGGCCTGCGGCGACTGGGCGATCTGCGCCAGTTGCCCGGTGCCGGTTTGCGGCGGCGCATCGGCAACGGGCCGGTCGATGATCTGCTGCGCGCCTGGGGCGATTTGCCCGATCCGCAAAAATCCTTTGTTTTTCCGGAAAACTTCGCCATCGCCATCGAACTGCCGTCGCGGGTCGAGCATGCCGAGGCGCTGGTTTTTGCCGGCCAGCGTCTGTTTGCGGCCCTGGCCGGCTGGCTGCATGGCCGGCAGTTGCTGGTCCGCCGCTGCTCGCTGCAACTGACCCACGACGATGGGCCGCCGACCTCGCTGGCCCTCAATTTCGCCGAACCGGCCGCCGACGAGGGACGTTTCGTCCGCCTGCTGCGCGAGCATCTTTCCCGGCTGCAGCTCAAGTCGCCGGTCGAAGCCTTGCGTTTGCAGGCCGACGAGATAGTCGACAAGCCTGGCGCCAGCGCCAACCTGTTCGAACAGGCAACGGCCGGCGAGGGCACGCTGGCCTGTCTGGAGCGGCTGCGTGCCCGGCTCGGCGAAGGGGCGGTGCAGGCGCTCGGCGAGATGGCCGATCACCGGCCGGAATGCGCCACACGGGCGCATGAAGTCGATTTCAATTTTGGCCGTTTTTCCCGGTCGACCGTAGGATCGCGAGAACTGGCAGGGAACAGTCACCGAGCGCGCCCACTGTGGTTGTTGCCGACGCCGCAAGCCTTGTCCGAACGCGCCGGCAGCCCGCAATGGCACGGCCCGCTCAAGCTGCTGTCGCGCGCCGAGCGTCTGGAAAGCGGCTGGTGGGATGAAGGCGAGGGCGGAGCGACCGGCGATGTGCGGCGCGATTATTTCGTCGCGCGCAATCCGCTCGGCCAGTGGGCCTGGGTGTTCAGGAACGCCGACGGCTGGTTCCTGCACGGCCTGTTTGCCTGAGCGGACGCGGGTGAACGCATGTCCTTGCCGGATTACGCCGAGCTGCATTGCCTCTCCAATTTCAGTTTCCTGCGCGGCGCCTCGCATCCGGCTGAACTGATCGAACAGGCTGCGGCACAGGGCTACGCGGCGCTGGCGCTGACCGACGAGTGTTCGCTGGCCGGCATCGTGCGGGCACATCAGGCGGCGAAAGAGGCCGGGGTCAAGCTGATTGTCGGCAGCGAAATGACGACGGTCGATGGCCTGAAGCTCGTCTTCCTGGCCAAAAACCGTGAGGGCTACGGCAACCTCTCGGCGCTCATCACCCTGGCCCGGCGGCGGGCGGAGAAGGGCGCCTACACGCTGCAACGGCACGACCTCAATGTCGTCTCGCCGAACGGCGCGGTGCCCGACTGCCTGGTGCTCTGGGTGCCGGGCGAGGTGGCGACGGTCGAGGATGGACGCTGGTTGGCCGAGCGTTTTCCCGGTCGCGCCTGGATTGCCATCGAACTGCACGCCGGGCCGGACGATGCGGCTAAGCTGGCTGATCTGCAGGCGCTCGGCGAGCTGTGCGGCCTGCCGCTGGTCGCCGCCGGCGACGTGCACATGCACGTCAAGGCCCGCCGGCCGGTGCAGGATGTGCTGACCGCGCTACGCCTCAAAACGACGGTTTTCGAGGCTGGCTACGCGCTGTTCCCCAACGCCGAACGCCATGTCCGCACCCGCCTGCGCCTGTCGCGCCTCTATCCGCCCGAATTGCTGGCCGAAACGCTGAACATCGCCGAGCAGTGCCGCTTTTCGCTCGATGAACTGCGTTACGAATATCCGGAAGAAATCGTCGAGGCCGGTCATACGCCGACCTCCTGGCTGCGCCACGAGACCGAGCGCGGCTTGCTGCGGCGCTATCCGCGCGGGATTCCGGACGACGTGCGGCAGCGCATCGAGCACGAACTGACACTGATCGCCGAACTCCAATACGAGGCCTATTTCCTGACGGTGTACGACATCGTCTGTTTCGCGCGCAGTGTCGGCATCCTGTGCCAGGGGCGCGGCTCGGCGGCCAATTCGATCGTCTGCTTCGCGCTCGGCATCACCGAAGTCAGCCCGGATCGCTCGGGCATGCTGTTCGAGCGCTTCATCTCGAAGGAGCGCGGCGAGCCGCCCGACATCGACGTCGATTTCGAGCACGAACGCCGGCCCGAGGTCATTGCCTACATTTACCAGAAATACACCCGCGAGCGGACGGCGCTGGCCGCCGCGCTGATCACCTACCGGACCAAGGGCGCGCTGCGCGACGCGGGCCGGGTGCTTGGCTTCGAAACCGCACGCATCGACGCCCTGACCGCCTCCCTGGCCTGGTGGGACAAGCGCGAACAACTGCCCGAACGCTTCGCCGAACAGGGCCTCGACCCGGCTTCGCCACGCGTCGAGAAATGGCTGTGGATCGCCGGCCAGTTGCGCGGTTTTCCGCGCCATCTGACCCAGCACGTCGGCGGCTTCGTCATGTCGCGCGGGCCGCTGGCCCGGCTGGTGCCGGTCGAAAATACCGCCATGCCCGAGCGCACGGTGATCCAGTGGGACAAGGATGATCTCGACGCCGTCGGCCTCATGAAAGTCGATGTGCTGGCGCTCGGCATGCTGTCGGCCATCCGCCGCATGCTGTCGATTTTGGGCAAAATTTCCGGTCGACCGTGGGATTTGAAGGATATTCCGCCGGAAGATCCGAAAACCTACGACATGCTCTGCCACGCCGACAGCATGGGCGTCTTCCAGGTCGAATCGCGCGCCCAGATGGCCATGCTGCCGCGCCTCAAGCCGCGCTGCTACTACGATCTCGTCGTCGAGGTGGCGCTCGTCCGGCCCGGGCCGATCCAGGGTGACATGGTGCATCCCTACCTCAAGCGGCGGCAGGGCAGGGAGCGCATCGAGAAAATCTCGCCGGCCGTCGATGAGGTGCTCAAACGCACCTGCGGCGTGCCGATTTTTCAGGAGCAGGTCATGCAACTGGCCGTCGTCGCCGCCAATTTCACGCCCGGCCAGGCCGACCAGCTGCGCCGCGCCATGGCCGCCTGGAAGCGCAAGGGCGGCCTCGAACCCTTCGAGCAAAAGCTGCTCGCCGGCATGGCCGCCAACGGCCTGCCGGAAAGCTTCGCCCGGCGCATCATCCAGCAGATACAGGGCTTCGGCGAATACGGTTTCCCCGAATCGCACGCCGCCAGTTTTGCGCTGCTCGTCTATGTCTCGGCCTGGCTCAAGCGCCACCATCCGGCCATTTTCCTGTGCGGCCTGCTCAACAGCCAGCCGATGGGTTTCTACTCGCCGTCGATGCTGATCCAGGATGCCCGGCGCCATGGCGTCACCGTCTTGCCGCCCGACGTCACGGTCAGCGACTGGGACAGCAGCATCGATGAAAGCGGCGCCGTTCGCCTCGGCCTGCGCGAGATCAGCGGCTTCTCGAAAGCCGTGGCCGAGCGCATTGCTACGGTCGACCGGAAAAAATGCCCATTTTTGAACATTGCCGATCTCAGCGCACGCGCCGGTCTGCAGCGCCGCGACCTCGACCAACTGGCCGCCGCCGACGCCCTGCAGAGTCTGGCCGGCCACCGTCGGCAGGCGGCCTGGGCGGCCGGCGTGGAAAAACCAGTCGCAGCGGTGCAGGGCGATCTCTTCGCCGGCACCACGATCCGCGAGCCGGATGCCGACCTGCCCAGGCCCAGCGAAGCCGAAAACCTGATCGCCGATTACCACAGCCTTGGCCTGACCTTGCGCCGTCACCCCCTGGCGCTGCTCCGCCAGCATCTGTTCGAGCGCCGCTTCGTCACCGCCGCCAGCCTCAAAACCGCCGGCCATTGCGCGCTGATCCGCGCCGCCGGCATCGTCGTCGGTCGCCAGCGGCCGGGCACGGCGACCGGCATCGTCTTCGTCACGCTCGAAGACGAAAGCGGGCTGGTCAATGTCGTCGTCCATCCGCAACTCGTCGAAAAGCAACGCCGCGAGTTACTCGGCGCGACACTGCTCGGCGTCTTCGGGCAACTGCAGATCGAAGGCGAAGTCGTTCATCTCGTCGCCAAGCGCCTGGTCGATCTCTCCGCCTGGCTCGGGCGGCTCGAAACGTCGAGCCGGGATTTTCACTGATCGGAAGGGGGGGCAGAAACGGAAAATTGTTTGCATCGAAGCGCGCGAAAATGGCCGCAAGCCGGTTTCGCCGGCCTATTCGTCCACGCTGCTCCGGGCTTTGACATAGCGCTTGCAAGCCTCGCGCAAGAATCTCATCTGGCTTTTGAAATTGGTGCACCCTTTGCACATGGCCAGGTGCATTTCCAAATGCATTTTCTCTGACAACGTCAGTTTTCTGTCCTGCGATTCGGACAGCAAATGGGTCACTTCCTTACAGCTCAGCATGGCTGCTCTCCAGCAGAAAACCAGTTTGATTCCAGACAACGGCGCAAGCCGTTGCGCGCCCGGTGCAGGATGACATTGCAGTTGCTGGTCGTGAGACTCAACTCCCGGCAAACCTCGGCGGTCTCGAACTCAAGGAATTCGCGCATCATGAAGACGCGGGCCGTGTTTTCCGGCAGGTGCTTGAGGCAGGCATCAAAGACCTCCCAGAAGCGTTGTTCGCGCAGCGACTCTTCCGGATCGCCCCAGTTGCTCGGCCGGGAACCCGGCGACCAGTGGGCATTGGTCTTGAACAGCGACTCGAAGGCCTGATCCAGACTTTCCTCTTCGGCCGACAGCGCGGAGACATTGGTGGTGCGTACCTGCAGGCGGATCAGATCGACGATCTTGTTTTTGAGGATGGCAAAAATCCAGGTCTTCAACGCTGATCGACCGGCAAATTCCCGGGTGTTATCGAGGGCGGCGACCAGCGCCTCCTGCACCACATCCTCAGCCTGCGCCTCATCCCGAAGTTGCAGATGGGCGAACTTGATCATGTCGCGCCGGATCTCCTCGAGATACTTGTCGTCGATCAGCGGATTCACAGCAGCCTTCATGTCTTTTCCTCATTGCGGTGCATTTCGTTGCGCGCGGCACTGTAACTGGATACGCAGTAAGGCACCAGATAGTTCAGGCCGACATGAAACCAGGAGAGCGGCAAGCCATCAAGCAGCCGGCCGCCCTGATTGATCAGGTTCAAGATGGTGCCGACGACAATGGCCACCTTGATCGCCGCCTGAACGATGGCGCGCTTGAAGGCTGTCTGCAGGAGTGTGTTTAGAAATGCCATACGTATCCCATGTTGCTCATGCCAGCAGGGCGTGAGCCGATTCGCGGACCAGGCGGCCGATCAACTCGTTATCGGCCTCCGGTTCGACATCTAGCGGTGTGCCCAGCTTGCCGGTCGGTTTGGTGACCAGTTGCCCGGCTTCCAGCGCCGTCACATATTCGCCGGTACAACTGCGGCAATAAACATGATCGCCGGCCTGCTGCCCCTTGCGCAGGACCAGCGTCGGGCCGCACATCATGCATTCGTGCAGCGGAATGCCCTCATCGCTGTGACCGACAATATGATCCAGCGCACCTGCCTGTCCGAGCGCCACGAAGCGTTCGCCAAAAGCCCGGTCGAACTGGCCGCCGAGATTCTCCTCGATGATCGCCAGGGCTTTCTCGATCGGCATGCCGCGACGATAGGGGCGGGTGCTGGTCATGGCGTCGAAGGCGTCGCAGATGCCGACGATGCGCGCATCGAGCGGAATATCGGCGCCGGCCAGACCGCGCGGATAGCCCTTGCCGTTCGGCATTTCATGGTGCGCCCGGATGGCCGTTTCGGCGAGCCCGGCCAAGGGGTGCCCGGCCAGCATCCGCCAGCCGACATCCGGATGCGTCTTGATGACTTCGTACTCGGCATCGGTGAGGCGGTCTTTCTTGTTCAGGATCTGATCCGGGACGCCGACCTTGCCGAGATCGTGCAGGAAACCGCCCAGGCTGATGCGCGCCACATCGCTGTCCGGCAAATCGAGTTCACTGGCCAGCAAGCGGGAAAACCGGGAGACCCGCCACAAATGGCCGCCGGTGTATGGGTCGCGCGCCTCGACCATCCAGGCCATGACGAGCAGGCTGCGCAACAGGTCTTCCTGGTAGTTCCCCTGGCTTTCCTGGCCACCGAAAAGCTGACCAATTTCCTTAAGCAGGCTCATGTTCCTCTCCCATTCCGGTTTCCGGATTGAGATCGTACTGCCTCATGAAGCGCCGGTCGATCCAATCCTTCCATTTCCAGGCCCAGCCACCACTGGCCGAGAGTCCGCCCCAGGACAGGATGGCCTCCCTGGGGCCGGTGGCCAGCAAGTAAAGGCTGCGCTTCTGCGGTTGGTAGCCCAGCGGCGTCAGGCCCTTCAGCGCACGATTCAGGTTACTGGCCAGAACCGGGCCGGCGCGCACGGCATAAACCCCCGACTTGGCATGCGGGGCATCGATGCGCGATGCCACATCGCCGGCGGCGTAAACCTCCGGGTGCGAGACGCTTTGCTGCCCGTCCTGCACCGCAATGAATCCGTCTTGCGCCAGCGCCAACCGGGAATCGGCCAGCCAGGCCGCCGGCTTTACCCCGGTGGCGGCGATGACGCAATCGACTGGAATGGTTGTGCCATCGCTCAACAGAAGGCCGGATGAGCATCCCGCCGCATAGCCGCGGACGACCTCGATCCGACGGCGCGCCAGGGTGTGCGTGACCCGCCTGACGATGCCGGGGCCATGCCCCGGCAACAGATCCGATCCGGTGATCAAGATCACCTCGACGTTGTCCGCGCCCAGTTCGAGGTTCAGTCGATAACGGGCAGCCAGCGCCAGCTCGACACCTGCCGCACCGCCGCCAACGACGGCGAGACGTGCCTTTCCAGCTTGCTTGAAGAGATCGACCTGCTGCGTCCAGTCGACCACGAAACTCTCGATCGGACGGATCGCCAGCAGCCGGGCGCCGGTGGCGGCCAGGCAAGAGGCGTCGACCTGGGCGCCGGTATCCAGCGACAGGACATCGTAGGCGACGTCCCCGGAATGCAGGGTGTGAATGACCCGCCGCCTGGCGTTGAGGCCACTCACGCTATCCTGGATGAAACGGACCTTGGCGGCCTTGAGCAGCGGTCCGAGGGCGGCGGCACATTGATCCAGGCGGTAATGGCCGGCCATCCACCCCGGCAGCATGCCGGAATAGATCTGCCGGGCGTAGGGTGAAATCAGCGTGACCTCGACGCCCGGCCATGGATGCGCCGCCAGGGCCTTGAGAACATGGAGATGAGCATGGCCGCCGCCGGCCAGGACCAGCTGTTTCATGTGAGCGTCGCGATCTGCGGGGCAAGGGCGCCGGCGTCCGGGAAGAGCTCCGCCAGACGCTCGAAGTCCGCCTTGCGGTCGACATCCCACAACGGCGGAAATTCGTGCCATCGCCATTTCATGGCGGTCAGGCGAGCCCGGGTCTGGGCCATCACCCGTTCGGTACTCCAGTCCACCGCGTGGAATGCCTGTCGGCCGGCTTCGCGCATGCCGATCAGGACATAGCCGCCATCTTCGGCCGGCACGACCGTCGCGTCGTGCTGCCGCAAGCTTTCTGCAGCCTGGCGCAACAGGCCGGGCGTCAATACGGCGCAATCGGTGCCAATGACCAGGGTTCCTGCGCTCGTCGACGATTCGGCGATGGCGGCATGCATGCGCTCACCGAGGTCGCCAGCCGGTTGGCGGCGCAAGGCCACCGTGCCGAATGCACGGCAAACGGCAAACTCCGGGTGATCGATGTCCGGGGTGCACCACAAGGTGACCGGTCCCAGGTCGGCGACCACGGCAGCCGCCACCGTCCGCTGCAATAACCAGCGTTGCAGGGCGGCAGCCCCATCGGCGCCGAGGTGCGGAATGAGCCGCGTCTTGGCCAGCCCGGCAATCGGCGCCTTGGCCAGAATGGCAATCTCGATACGCGGCGCGGTTTCAGGTTTCATGAGGGATGTATCCATACGCTCGTGCCAGATCAGTCGGGCTGGCGCCGAGGAAAAAGCGCAGTCGCAGCCACCACATCGTCAGGATGGTGCGCAGCAGGCCATGTTTTTCCCAACGCCGGCCCGAGGTCGTGACCTTTGCCTTCAGGCAGGCCGGCCGTGCTTCTTCTCGCATCCAGCCGGAAAACACGATGTCTTCCATCAAGGGAATGGCCGGGAATCCGCCGTGGCGCTGGAACGCCTCCCGCGTGACGAATATCGCTTGATCGCCGGTCGCGATGCCGGTCAGGCGCGAGCGCCAGTTCATCATGAACGCCACCAGGCCAAGCCCCCTGATCGAACCTTCAATGCGCACGTCGAAGCGACCCCAGCAGGCGCCGTCGTCGATGGCCGCGACGATCAAACTCGGGGCAGCCGATGGCAAAAGCGTATCGGCGTGAAGAAACAACAAGACGTCTCCCGTGGCCAGTGCTGCCCCGGCATTCATCTGCCGACCTCTGCCGCGCCGGGAGCTTGTCACGCCATCGGCCAGGGCGCGGGCGCGCTCTGCCGTTCCGTCGGTGCTCCCGCCATCGACCACGATGACTTCCGTGCCTTGCCGGCGAAAGCCTTGCAGGCGTTCAAGCACTGGAACAAGGCCTGTGGCTTCGTTCAGCACGGGGATGATGATGGAGAGTGCGGGCGTATTCATGATTTTGTCTATTAGTCGTTTACCTGTCCGGTTTCTTACAGTTGAGGTCGGTTATTCGTGATCGGGCAGGCCTCTTCGCTTTCGACAAAACGGAAATCCGCGAAGCCGGCATGCGCCTCTTCGCCGGTGTTGTCGGTATCCGAAGCGATGGCCAGCCCTTGCAATTCGCCACCGATCTCGCCGAATGCCTGGTGAAAATCGGCCAGGACGTCCCGTCGTTCCTGCACCCACCTGCCAGCCAGCCCGGCGCCGGAGCGCAGCACCAGCATACGCGCCCGATCGGTATAGGCGTTGTTCTGCAAGGTGCCGATCGGGTGACGGTTGTCCCAGATGTAATTCAAGGCCGCATCGGGCACCTGGCCGCCGTAGATCGCGCGCGCCAGACGCAGCTTGGTTCGGGTGGCAAAACCCAGTTGCTCCGGCGGCACCGCAAAGGTCAGATAGACCCGGGCGGCGTAATCGTCGCCGGATTTGCGGGTCATGTCGGCGGAAGCAACAGGTGCGTCAATCCGCCATTGCCAGCACAAAATTGGCGTTTTTTTCAGGTCGACCGTAGCAGGCCGTCCGAGCAAGGCCATGCTCTTGCTGGCCGTGGCCTCGATGGCCACCACGCCGTCCCATTGGCGTACAGCGTATTGGGTCGGTGGAACGCGCTGGTCGAGATGTTCAATTTTCCACGGGGCGGGAATGGCGCCATCCGTCGCGCTGAATCGACCCAGCCAGAGTGGATCGGCCCAGGCAGCGAAGGGAATGCCCAGGGCGACCACGCAGGCCAGAAAGCGAGTGTTCATGTGATGGCCTCGATCGGTGCCGCCTCGTTCAGACGGTCGGCCCAGTGCAGCTGGCGGTACTCGAATCCATGTTCCAGCGTCGGCTTGATCACCTGAAAATAGGGCGACACATCGAAATCCCGCGGCACGAACAGGCTGTGATGGCGAATCCGCAGTATTTCCTCGAGACAGCCCGGGCAATCCTGACGATCGGTGGCGCGCAGTTCGATACTCGGCAGGATGGGATAGCGCACCGACTGGAAACATTGCGCGATCAGCGTCGAGCAGATGGCCCGCGTCGGGTCGCCGCTACCCAGCGCCAACATGCGGCGTCGCCAGCGTTGCGGCACGGGTGGCGTCGGAATCAGGTAACGGGCCAGGTCGAAAACGTTCTTCAGGTCGTACTGCTGGCCAACCCGTGCCAGTCCGTAGTCGATGATGCGTTGCCGGTCTTCGTCCGTCAGGCCGACAGGCCGGCAGATGCGGCAGTGCAGGCCATCGAATTCGGCAAGTTCGACCAGGCGGACGCCTTCGATGATGTCGGCCTCGACGAAGCAGAGCGGCGTTCCGCCCGGGCCGATCTGCCCGGCCGCCTCGCCGATGTAAAGCGCCGCATGCGACCAGGTGGATTGGGTCAGATACTTGATCGCCACGCTGACCCGCGTTTCGCCTTCGACCAGCAGCACATCTCCCGGCCGTAGCGTTTTTTCCAGAAGCACCAGCGGCGTTGGCAGCGAGGCGCCATGGCGATGATGCGGCTGGCTCAGCCAGCGCCCCAACCAACTACCGACACGTCGCGCCAAGGGATTCATCGCTTCTCCCTAACGACGTCCGGACGTGGCGCTGTCGTTCAGGCGCCAGTCGTAGGCGAGGAATTCCAGCTTGTAATCGCCCTGGCGAATCCGCTCCTGAGCGGCCGGTGTCTTGGCAAGTTGCGCGGCATAGCGGCCAAAAGTGGTTTTGAGCGAGGCGAAGCCCTGGTGTCCTTGTTCGAAGTCCTTGCCGTACCAGTCAAAAATCTTCGAGACCTGCAGTTTTCCACTGGCAACATCGAAGCGATTGCGACTGCTGTCGGCCAGAAAGCGGCGCATGCCGTCCTCCAGTTGGCTGTCCAGGTTGTCAGCCGTGAAGGCTTCGGCGCGCAGCATCGGGCAACCGATCGAGGCGCAGACGACGGCGGCGTGGATGCGTGGGTCATCGAAAGCGCCCGGCGCCCGGATAAGACCGTGCTCGATTTCATCCAGCGCCAACTCCTGCCCGAAGAGCGGAATGAATTTTTTCTTCCACGGCGACTGGAAAAGGCTGCCAATCTCCTTGATTGATTCGAGATCGGGATACTTGCCGAGAACCAGTTCGACTGTCCAGGCGTTGTAGGCGTTGATCAGGAAGGCCAGCCGCCGAGCCTTGGGCCACTGTTTGTATTCTGCTTCCGGGATGGTGGAAACAGTCTTCAGCCAGCTTGCCAGGCGGGCCCGGTCGGCCGCCACGCCGCGGTAGTCGAGCCGGCTCGAATTGCCGTCCGCCGCGACCTTGACGTGTTTGGCAAGCAGCGCATTCCACTCGCGGTAGTCATGGTCGAAGGCCGATGCCGGGAGACTGGTCAAGGCGAAGATGGTCAGCAAGCCGATTTTCTTGATGAACGACATGCGATTTACCCCCGGCGCCAGGTATGGAAGCGTTCGACCCAGGCCAGCAGTTTCTGCGGCGCATGCGCCTTCTTCCAGTTGCCGGCGACGTACTTGTTGGCCTCGGCCAGCGTCGGGTAGATGTGGATGGTGCCGAGGATCTTGTTCAGCCCGATGCTCTGTTTCATGGCCAGCACGTATTCGGCGATCAGGTCGCCGGCATGCTCGCCGACGATGGTGACGCCGAGGATCTTGTCCTTGCCCGGCACGGTCAGCACCTTGAGGAAGCCATGCGCTTCGCCGTCGGCAATGGCCCGATCGAGGTCGTCGATGTCGTAGGTCGTAAGCTCGTAGGGAATGCCTTTTCCCTTGGCATCCTGTTCGTTCAGCCCCACCCGGGCGACTTCGGGTTCGACGAAGGTGGCCCACGGGATCACCGAATAGTCGGCCTTGAATTTCTTGAATGGGTCAAAAAGGGCGTTGACCGCGGCATACCAGGCCTGATGGGCGGCGGTATGGGTGAATTGGAAAGGACCGGCGACGTCGCCGGCGGCGTAGATGTTCGGGTAATTGGTTTGCAGGAATTCGTTGGTGTCGACGGTGCGACCGGTCTGAACCCCCAGTTCTTCGAGACCGAAACCCGTGAGGTTGGCGGCGCGGCCGACGGCGACCAGCAGACCGTCGAAAGGAATGCGCACATCCTGCCCGGCGTGCTCGGCGATCAGGATCTTCTCGCCGTTTTCAACGATGAACTGCTTGGCGCGGTGATCGACCAGGACGTCTATCCCTTCCGCCCGAAACCGCTGGGTGACCAATTCGGACACCTCGGGGTCTTCACGAATCATGATGCGTGGCGCCATTTCCACCTGAGTGACCTTGGCGCCAAGCCGGGCGAAAGCCTGGGTCATTTCGGAACCGATCGGGCCGCCGCCGAGTACAACCAGGCGCTGCGGCAATTCGCGCAGATTCCAGACATTGTCCGACGTCAGATAGCCGACCTCCTCGATGCCAGGAATCGGTGGCACGAACGGCCGTGCACCAGTGGCGACAACGATGCTGCGCGTCGTCAGGCGTTGGGTGTTGCCATCTTCACGGGTGATGTCCACCTCCCACGGCGAAACGATCCTGGCGCTGCCTTGCACGACATCGACGCCCAGTTCGGTGTAGCGCTCGGCCGAATCATGCGGCTCGACCGTCTTGATCACCGCCTGCACACGCTTCATGACATCGGAAAACTCAAAACGGGCGCTGGCTGAAGCGATGCCGAATTCCTGCGAGCGGGTGACATGCGACAGGAATTTGGCCGAGCGGATCAGGGCCTTCGATGGGACACAGCCGGTATTCAGGCAATCGCCGCCCAGTTTGTGCTTTTCGACCAGGGTGACTTTGGCCTTGACGGCGGCAGCGATGTAGGAAGTGACCAGGCCGGCGCTACCGCCACCGATGACCACCAGATTGCGGTCGAAGCGCGCCGGCTTCTTCCAGTTGGCGAATACCTTGTTCATGCGGACGATCTCCACGATTTTGCGGGCAATCAGGGGGAAGATGCCAAGCAGGACGAACGAGCCGAGCAGGGCCGGCGAGAGGATGCCTGACAGCGAATCCAGCCGTGCCAGTTGCGTGCCGGCGTTTACATAGACCACCGTGCCGGCCAGCATGCCGAGCTGGCTGACCCAGAAGAAGGTGCGCGCCTTCATCGCTGTCAGGCCGAGCAGCAGGTTGATCAGAAAGAAGGGAAAGACCGGAACCAGGCGCAAGGTGAAGAGATAGAAGGCACCTTCGCGGTTCACCCCCTCGTCGATTGCTGTCAGACGCTGCCCGAAACGCTGGATCACCCAGTCGCGCAGCAGGAAGCGCGACATCAGGAAAGCCAGCGTGGCGCCGATGGTCGAGGCGAAGGAGACAATCACCGTGCCCCAGAGCAGCCCGAATACCGCACCGCCGGCTAGCGTGAGCAACGCCGCGCCGGGAAAGGAGAGGGCGGTGGCAATGACATAGACGACAAAGTAAATGGCCACGCTGCTCAGCGGATTGTTGGCCTGAAAAGCCTCGATAGCGGCTTGTTGATCCTTGAGCGTCTGCAGATTGAGGTATTGCCCGAGGTCGAAGACGAAGAAACCGGCTATTGCCAAGCCAATCGTCAGTGCCAATGCCAGCTTGCGAAGTTGCATGAAATACTCCCTGTGGTTTCACGACCAGGGGTAAAAGGCTCCCGGCTTGAACATTAGTCGGATGAGCAGGCGATTTCTTACGTTAGCCGCCATGAATTTGAGTGCACCCAGCCCGGAAATCCGAACCTGGCGTGGTTGATGCTCATTTATCCATGCCGTCTGCTATTTTCATGTGGGTTATTTGGACGAGTCAGACGACCCACTTCGGCAATGCCGATAAATCCCCTATCTCGCCATCGGGCAGTTCGGGGATGTGTTCCGCCGCCTGGCCGAAGCGGTTGCACCACAGGACCCGGAAGCCGAAGGCCTTGGCCGAGAAGGCATCCCAACTGTTTGATGAAAGGAAACAGATTGCTTCCGGGGGTACCGAGAAGTGACTGGCGGGGAGTTGGTAAACCGACGGGTGCGGCTTGAAGATGCCGATCGATTCGACCGAGAGCACGACATCGAGCATTTTTCCCAGTTTTGCGTTGTTGACCGCAGCATCGAGCATGGCCGGCGAGCCGTTCGAGAGAATGGCCGTTTTCAGGCCGGCATCCTTAAGCGCTTGTAGCGTGGCCGGCACTTCCGGGTAGGCGGCGATGCTCAGATAGAGATTCATCAGGCGTTCACGCAGGCCGGGCTGCTCGATCTTGAGGGTGGTCAGCGCAAAATCGAGCGCCTCGCCGGTGACTTGCCAGAAATCGGCATGATGCCCGGCCAGCCCGCGCAGCCAGGTGTATTGCAACTGTTTCATGCGCCACAGGTCAGAGAGCGCCTGCCAGCCTTCGCCGAGGGCGTCCCGGGCGCCATGGGTGACGCTGGCGACATCGAACAGGGTGCCGTAGGCGTCGAAAACGCAGGCTTCGATACCGTCAAGTTTGGGTTGGTACATGGTCTTTCCCTTCAGCTGGTTGGCGTGGCTTGTTCGAAATTGTGCACCCTGGCAACGAATTCGTCGGCCGCTACAGACGGAAAACCGCGACCGAACCCTGCAGGCCGGCGCCCGTGGCAATCAGTTCGCCGGTGATCGTGGCGACTTGCTCAGCGGCTGTCTCATTGGCTTTGGCCATCTGCGCGATCTTGCCGACATTGGCCGCGATGGCTTCGCTTTCGCGGGCCTGGCCGGCCACTTCGGCGGTCAGTTTTTCCAGGCTGTCGAGCGAGGACTGGGCGCCGTCGCGCAGCGTTTCGAGCGGCGCGACGAGGCTGCGGATCAGCGTGTTGCCTCGTTCCATGCCGGCCCTGCCGGCTTCAATGTTGTCCGTCGCCGCGGCCGTTTGCTGGTTGATCGAGGCGATTACCCGGTCAATCCGCGTCGTTGCCTCGCTGGTCCGTTGCGCCAGTTTGCGTACCTCGTCGGCGACGACGGCAAAGCCGCGCCCGCTTTCGCCAGCCCGTGCGGCCTCGATGGAGGCGTTCAGGGCAAGCAGGTTGGTCTGTTCGGCAATCTCGCGAATGACGCCAACCGTTCCCGCGACATCCTTCGCGCTCTGGTCGAGGCGGCCGACCGAACGGGCCGATTCGTCGACGGTTTCGGCAATGTGGCCGATTTCGTCGGCGGCCACGACAATGGCGCTGGCGCCTTCCTGGGCCAGGTCGTGCGCCTTGATCGCCTCGTCGCGCACGCTTTGCATGCTGTTCGCCATCGCGGCGATGCTGCCGGAAAACTGTCCGGTCGCCCGTTCTATGTCAGCGGCCAGTTCGCTCTGCTGCCGGGAGCCGGCCTTGACCTCACTGGCCGGTTGCTGCAGTTGATCGGCTGCCGTGCCGACGCGGCCAGCATTGGCGAGAATGTCGCCGATCAGTTGGTACAGACGATTGCGCATGTGGGACATGGCGCCGAGCAGCTGGCCGAATTCATCGCGACCGCTCGCCGGCACCTCGCTCGCCAGATCGCCGCCGGCGATGCGCTCGGCGAAATCGATCGCCTGGCCGAGCGGGCGGGAAATCCGCCGGGTCATCAAGGCCGACATCAGGATGCCGAGCAGGAGCGCGGCTAGGCCGAGGGAGAGCACGATGTAGAACGATTCGTGGTTGATTTGCAGCGTCTGCACCTGACGCATCTGCATCGACTCGCGCTGCTGTTGCGCCATGTTCGCTGTCTCGGCCAGCAAGGCATCGAGCGCGCTGCGTGTGGCGCCGGTCATGCGCTGCGTCGCCAGGGCGCGGTCGCCCATTTCCAGCGCCTCGACCGTTTCATCGAGGCGGGTTTCCAGCGTCTTGCGCAGCGCCGTCAGACGTTCCATCGACTGGCCGTCGGCCGGCCCGGACATCAACGGCCGGATGGCGTCCAGTGCCAGATTGATCCCGGCGTTATGGGCATCGATTTTCTGATAGACGGCTTTGCGCTGTTCACGATCTTCCAGGATGAAGAGCAGCAATAGCTGGCTGGCGGCGCTCTCGGCCTGCAGGTTGATGGCACTTGCCAGCTCGGCCCGGCGGGCATCGCCCTCGACCAGCTCACGGGTCGTTTCGGCTAATCGGTTGAAGCGGCTGCCGGCCACCATGGAAATGGCCACGATGAACAGCAGGAGGACAGCGAAGCTGGCGAAAAGGCGTTGGCGGATGGTCATGATGACACTTTCAGGCTGGATGCCTGATCGTGCCGACGTCCGGCGCTACCTGCAAGCCGTCGAGCATCTTGTTGAAGCCGCTGAACAGATCGACGACGGCCATCAGTTCGACAATTTCGGCGTCCTTGCTGCCCATGCCCTTGAGTGCGGCGGTATGGGCCTGGACACAGTAATCGCAGCCATTGGCAGCGGAAACGGCGACAGCGATCATCTCCTTGGTCTTGCGGTCGATCAGCCCCGGCCCCATGACGACCTTGACGCGTTCCCAACTGGCTTTCAGATAGGCCTGATGATGGGCGATGGCCTTGAACATCGCCGGAACAAAAGGCATGCCGAAAGTGGCACGGATGTCGGCATAAATGGCGGCGACTTCGGCGGTCGCGTCGGATTCTTCTACGAGTGCTACGGTCGACATGAATTTTCTCCCAAAAATATAAGAGGCGCCGCAACGGGCGCCTCGCTGCATCCGCTTAGCCCTTGTCGTTCCAGCGACGCCCGGCGAACACCGGGTCGAGCTCGGTATGGAAAAGATGGTTGGCGTAATTGCTGATGGTCTTTACCGACAGCGCAAGCACGATTTCCAGGATGTGGCGTTCGCTGTAGCCAGCCGCCAGAAAGGCGGCGGTGCCGGCTTTCGAAGGCAGGCCGCGGGTGCCGGAAACGACCTTGGTGAATTCGGCCAGCGCAGCCAGTTTGGCATCGCTTATCGGCGTACCGTCGCGGATGGCGTCGGTGACTTCCGGGGCCAGGCCGGATTTCTTGTCGGCCAGGAATGAATGGGCCGAAACGCAGTATTCGCAGCCGTTTTCGCGGCTGATGGTGAGGAAGACCACTTCCTGCTCCGGCGCCGTGAAGCCGGAATCGTTGCGGAAGGAAGCGTAGCCGGTCAGGTAGGCTTCGAGCAGGCCCGGCGAATTGACCATGTTGGCGTACATGTTGGGGATGAAACCGAGGTTGGCCTTGGCGGTTTCGAGCAGCGCCTTGCCCTTCGGCTCGGCACTATCGACGGTTTGGGCGGGCAGGGTGATCTGGTATTCGGCAAGCATGTTTATCTCCTTGGGATGATGTGTACCATTCGGTACAAAAATGGTAAAAAAATTCAGGCAAGGACGGTTAAGGCAACCTCGGCCACGTCTTCGATGGCCGCCGCCGGCAAGCCGGTCTTGGCCATCGTCTTCAAGCCGCTGATGGTGCTGACGACATAACGGGCCAGCACCTCGGCATCTCTGTCGGCGGCGATTTCACCGTCCGCCTGGGCGCGCTCGATGGCAGTGCGGAAGACGCCGGCAAACTGGCGGGCACCTTCGCCGACCAAGTCGGCGACAACGACGTCGCGCCCGGAAAATTCGGTCGCCGTATTCATGATCAGGCAGCCTTTCGGAAATTCGGTCGTTGCTGAATCGCGGGCAGCGGCCAACAGCATGTTGCGCAGAAATTCTTTCCCGGAAGACGTCTGTGCCAGCGCCGCATTCATCCGCTCGACCTGGCGTTCGCGAAAAGCCTTGAGGCAGCGCTCGAACAATTCATGCTTGCTGCCGAAGGCCTGGTAGAAACTGCTCTTTGAAATGTCCATGGCAGTCAGCAAGGCCTGTAGCGAAGTGGCTTCGTAACCGTGACACCAGAACAACTCCATGGCCTTTTGCAGGGCAAGTTGCGGGTCGAATTCGAGAGGGCGTCCGTGGCTCATGCAGCCATTGTGTACCAATTGGTTCATAAGTCAACGAGCAAGGGTCTTGGGTCGCCTTTAACGCCCGCTCACGGCATCGCCGACAATGCCGGCGAATATCGGGTCCAGTTCCCTGGCCAGAACATCGAGATCGGCGTTCTGGTACGGCGCGAAGATGACGCTGGGCGTGCGGTAGCTGACCGAGGTCGTGCCATCGGTGTTTTCGGTGACGTAGATGCGTAGCGGCGCCTCGAAGCCGGCCGGGATGCTGGCCTTCAGCATGCGTACCGCAAAGTCGGGACGGAAGACCATCAGCACGGCGTTGCCGGGAATCTTGATGCCTTTGCTGGCGGCGCCCTTGCTGGCGCTGGCCTGGGCGACCAGCCCCATCTTGTGCTCGGCAATTGATTTTTCCAGACGCTGGATAACGGTATCGAAGGGCTGCTGGCTGTTGACCGTAAGGATTTCGGGTAGTCCGCTGTTACCGGCTGCTTGGGCCGAAAATACAGCCATCCCGAAGACGATTCCGGCAATGACGCTACGCAGGGTGTTGAGACAGGCCATGGAAACACTCCTTCAGTTTCAGGCCGGCAGGGCTGCCGGCCGGGTTGAAAAAATCGGCGCAGTTACTGGCAACGATCTCCGGAGCAAGACACCGCCGGCATGGCGCCCATCTGCCGGCGCATGAGGGCCAGAGCGAGCGCCACGCCGGCCAGCAATGCCGCCAAGACCGCGACAGCATGGACGGAAAAGGTTGGAATGGCGGCCAGCAACAGGGTGTCGTTGCCGCCCGGCACCAGCGTGCCACCGATGCCCATCAGGAAACCGCCAGCCAGTTTTGGCGGCAGTTCACCGAGCTTTGGCCGGCGCAGGCGCAATGCGCCGCGGTGCCATGACGAAAGGAGCATGCCGACGATGAGCGCCGCCAGCAGCAGAGCTTGGCCTATCGCCGGGGCGGGTCCGGCACCAAGCCAGGAAGCCGCCTCGCTGCGCAGGAAGTTGGTGTAGGTCCAGGCACCCTGAACGGCGTAAAGCGTGCCGCCGACAATGCCGAGAACGGCGGCAGCCGATGACAGGCGGTAGCGATTGGCCAGCAGGCGGCCAAGCAGCCCCGAATCGGCAGCGGGCGCACGCCATAGATGGATCGATTCCCAAAACGCCCATAGCCAGAGCAGCACCAGCAAAACGGTCGCCCACGTGCTTTGCCAATGCCAGTCCGTCGCGACAACCTGCAACGAGGTGCCCGGCAGTTCGCTCAGCCAACGGCTCATGCCCAGAAAACCCAAGATCATGCCGGATAGGGAAACCAGCATGCCCAATTCACCATCAGCCAGGCGTTGCAGGGTCGAGAATGAACAGCCGCCATTGATGGCAGCCCCGACACCGAAGATGAAACCACCGGCCAGCGCGGCCCAGAAAGGCAAGCGACCATAGACGGGTTGCGGTTCGATGGCAAAGACAACGATTAACGAACCCGAAACCACCACGGTCCACAACACCGCCTTGGCAAAACTGGCCAGCATGTGGGCCGTGCCCGAGCTCATTACCTCCATGACGGCGCGCACTGTACAGAGGCTGGCACGGTGCGCCGCGAACCCCATGCCGGCGACCAGCACGGCCGCCAGGAGCAAGTGAAGGGTCATGGCGGGGTGACTCGATCAGTGCGTAGCGCAGCGCTTGGCCAGCCAGTGGTCGATCGAAATCACCCCCGGCCCCCGGGCGATCAGCACGAGTAGCACGGTGGCCCAGACGCCGTGGGTCGGGTAGGCATCGGGATAGACGAAGATCTGGATGGTCAGGGTCATGACCAGCAGGGCCAGCGACGAGAAGCGCGTGGCCAGGCCGAGCAGGATCAGGATGGGGAAAACGTGCTCGCCGAAGGCGGCCATCGGTGCGGCCAGTTCGGGGGGGAGCAGGGGCAGCCGGTATTCGCTGCGAAACAGTTCGAGGGCTGAATCCGAGAGGTGGGGCCAGCCCAGTTGGAACTCACCGGAAATGATGTCGATGGCCAGGCCTTCGATCTTGGTCTGGCCCGATTTCCAGAAGATGGCGGCGATCGAGAAGCGGCCGATAAGCGCAATAAGCGAGTCGGGGATGCGCGAAAAAAGACCGACCAGGGTAGTGATCAAATTAATCAGTGAGGCTTTCATGTTGGACTCCTTGATGCGTTCGGCAACGCGGTATTGAGTGCGGTGATGGCCGATTTTTGTAGTAGCAGGCTGAGGATGCCGACCAGATCAAAACTCGGGTCGATTTCGGCTGCCTCGGCTGCCGCATTGCCCAGGCTGGCGCCGGATTGCAATTCGCTGATGAAAGCAGCGGCTGCGGAGGGTATTGGCAGGACTTCGACATCCAGGCCTTTGCGCAGGATGACCGCGGCCTCCTCCCTGTCGGTTGCAACCGAAGCCAGATCCTGCGGTCCCTGATGGGCTGCCCACAGCGATACGACGGCAGTGTTGGCGGCGACCACCGACAGCGACGGATGCAGGGTTACACCCAAGGACGGTAGTTTGGCTTCGTCGGCCAGTGCAGCGGCGATTTCTTCTGTCCCGATACCTGACACGTCAGCCGCGTGATAGGCGACGATGCGGCAATACTCAAGGCGCGCCACGTCGGCCAGGTAAGGCAGGCTGGCAACGGGTGGAAAGCTTTCGATAAAGTCGGGAAAGCCGGCGCCGTAGAAGGCCATCAGGCGCGATTGCGGCGGGTGCGCATAGGCATACTGCCGGGCCATGGCCCGGAAGAATTCTTCGCCGACCAGTTCCTGTGTGACCTCAAAACTATCGGCCAGGGCGTCGATGAGCGAAACGATAACGTTGTTGCGATAGACCCGGAAACGCTGGGCCGGATCCGAGCCATTCCATGCGGTCAACCCGACCGGGGCGGGTAAGTCGGGGTCGAGCAGCGCGGCAGCGAAGGCGTGCTGGCTCATATGAGCACCTCGCACAGGCTGTTTTGCAACAAGCTTTCCGCCTGCTGAGCTTCGGCCAGCAAAACCGCAAAGGCCGGAATGTCGTTGTCACGTTCAATCAGCGTCGGCAACGGGCCGGTGCGTTCGAGGGTGAAGCGATAAAGATCCCAGACCGCTTGGGCAATGGGGGCACCGTGGCTGTCGATGAGTAACAGATCACCGGCCGCATCGAAATCCTGCGCGAAGCCGGCCAGGTGAATTTGCCCTGCTGCCGCCAGCGGCAAGGACTTGATGAAAGCCTGCGGATTGCGGCCATGATTGGTACAGGAAACGTAAACGTTGTTGACGTCAAGCAGCAGCCCGCAGCCAGTACGTCGAACGACCTCGCCGATGAAATCGGTCTCGGTCATCGTGGATGCGGCGAATTCGACATAGGTCGCCGGATTCTCCAGCAGCATGCGCCGGCCCAGGCGTTCATGGACATGGTCGATATGATCGCAGACACGCTGCAGGGTGGCGGCGGTGTATGGCGCCGGCAACAGGTCGTTGAGGAAGATGTCGTTGTGGCTGGACCAGGCCAAGTGCTCGGAAAAAGATTGCGGCTCGTAGCGGGCAATCAGGGTCGCCAGGCGATCCAGATGCGCCTCGTCGAGCGGACCTTCTCCGCCAATCGAAAGGCCGACACCATGGATCGACAGCGCATAGTGGCTACGAATTTGGGACAGGTAGTGATGGAAGGGGCCGCCATCGACCATGTAGTTCTCGGCATGAATCTCGAAGAACCCCAGGTCGGGCAGTGTTTCAAGAATCGTTCGAAAATGCTCAGGCTTGAGGCCGAGTCCGCTACGAGCGGGTAAATCCCCGACTCGTAGCGAGGAAAAGCCTGCTTCTTTCGGCAGAGGATGGCTTACTGTCGTCATGGCAGGCGCTCCGCGTCAGTTCGGGGAAATCAGGCCTTCTTTTCCTTGAATTCGGCGAGTTGACCGTGACCGGTCGGCGAGGTCTTGGAGACGGTCTTTTCGCAAGTACCCTTGGGGACCAGCGACCAGGCGTTGCCTTGATGATCGATCTTCGAGGTGCCGGCGCAGGTGGTGCCAGCGCCTGCCTTGCAATCGTTCTTGCCCTTGAGGGCGACGCCGAAGCATTTCTCCTTGTCGGCCATGTCGGCGGCGGCAACCGGGGCAGAGGCAACCGTGAGGGCGGCGCCAAAGGCGAGGGCGAGGGAAGCGGCGGTCAGAGTCTTGTTCATGGTGGTATCTCCTGGTGAGGTTGGGACAGGGGGCTGTCCGGACAGTCGGTCAATAATTTCGACTGCTGACCATTAGTCGGAGTACGGGGCGATTTCTTACGCCTGATTTGAAAAAACTTTTGCGCCGGCGAAATGCCCTTGGCGTTCAGGCAGCGAACACAAAATTCGGCCCATGCATGATGCGCTGGTAGTAGGAGAGCCAGGCTGGAGAGCCCTCCGGCCAGTTGGCCAGGAAAGCGGCCTGCCATGCGTCGTGGTCGTAGCGGATCGGCAGCGCATGAATGTGCACACCCCCGTTTGTCTCGCCGTAGAGGGCTTCCCCGGTCGGCGGACGAACGCTGATCCGAGTCAGCAAACCGCAGCGCTGGTCTTTGAAGTTCGGCATCCCGGCGGCGCCGTTGTTGATGACCACGCCTGTCGTTTCGCCCAGCGGAAAACGGCACAAGGCGGGCAGGCAAGTATGGGTGCAGGCGAACAGATCGACCCTGGCGCGCCTGAAGGCGTCGACGATCCACGGACGGTTATCCGGATTGTTCAGGGCAGCGACATCGAAGCGCCATCCGGCCAGCGACTCGGCGTCTCCGTGAACGATGCCGACACGACTTGCGCCAACCTGGAAGCAGGCAATCATCGGCAGCGCCGCCAGACGCTCAAGGACGGCTGAATGGTGTGAAGCGGTTTCCTTGAGCCGGGCATGAATCCGGTTGGAACGTTCAACGACGGCACTATCGACGTGCGCCGGATAAGCGCAGCCACAACCGGCCGCATCGCCATCGACACCGAGTTCGGCCTCGACGTTGCCGACGATGGCGTGGTGGGCCAGAACACGGCGATTGATGTCGGCAAAGCCGGCATCATCGACATTGAACCAGTTGAAATCGCCGTTGAAGACGAGGGTGACCGGCCCGGCTTCCAACGCCGCCAACGCTTCGATGGCATCGAGTGCCGGCAAGTTGCCGTAGAGGCCGCCGACAACGTAAAGCGTCTCCGCTTCGATGGCAGACAGACTGGCGATGGCTTCGGCGCCATAACGGTAACGGAGAGGGCAGCTGCGCCCGGCTTGTTCGCTCATGTTAATAACGCCTGGTTTGGATTCGCCGCGGCAATTGGCCAAGGGACAGTCGGCGTCGCCTCGTCCGGGCGATACAAATTGGTCAGTTTTTGGTCGTCGACCGTAGCAATCGGCAAATCGAAGGCGATCCGGCCGTTTTTCAGACCGATGACACGATCGGCCAGCAAGGGCAGCAGGGACGGGTTGTGGACGATCGAGATCAGCGTCGCATGACGCGCGGACTGGGCCAGCAGGTGACAGACTTCGCCGGCGGCGGCCGGGTCGAGCGCCGCCGTCGGCTCGTCGGCGAGAATGAGTTTGGGCTGCTGGACGAGCAGGCGGGCGATGGCGACCTTCTGCCGCTCGCCGCCGGAAAGCCTGTCGGCCCGCGTTGTGGCGCGGGCCAGCAGACCGACGGAGTGCAGCGCGGCGTCGGCCCGGGCGATCTCGTCAGCCGGAAAATGGCGAACCCAGCTGCGCCAGCCGGTGACGCGACCGAGGCTGCCGATCAGCACGTTTTCCCGGGCGCTCAGGCGACCTACCAGATGCAGGCCTTGGTGGATTTGCCCGACTTCGCAGCGCAGGGTGCGCAGTTCCTTGGCCGATGGGCTGCCGGTCAGGTCGTGGCCGAGCACGTCGACCTGGCCATGGGCGGCCGGCATGAAGCCGCTGAGCAGGCGGAGCAGCGTCGACTTGCCGGCGCCGTTGTGGCCGACGATAGCGACACGCTCGCCATGGCCGATGTTCAGCGCGCCGACATCGAGTAGCGCCCGCCCTTCGGCAATGCAGCAGACCTGCTGCAAATGAATGGCGATTTCGCTCATGACAGAGCCTGCCGGATACGCCGGCTCATGGCGTCGAAGGCGGAGACCATCAGGACGATGACGATCAGCACGGTGGACAGCCGTCCCCACTGGAACAGCGAGGTCGCTTCGGTAATCAGCAGGCCGAGGCCGCCGGCGCCGATCAGGCCGAGGATGGTCGAGTCGCGGATGTTGAATTCCCAGACGTAGAGATGGCTGGACACGAATTGCGGCAGCACCGACGGCCAGACGGCATTGAAGAAGACCTGGCCGGGCGTCGCGCCGACGCTGCGCACGGCGTCGATGGCCGCCATGTCGAGTGATTCGATGGCTTCGGCGAACAGCTTGCCGTAGGTGCCCATCGAATGCAGGCCGATGGCCAGGATGCCGGCGGTCGGGCCGAGGCCGACGATGCCGACCAACACCAGCCCGAAGACCAGCGTGTGGATGGCGCGGGCGCTGTCGAGCACGCCCTTGGCCAGCCAGGCCAGCGGCTTCGGCGCCGCCAGGTTGCGCGCCGTCAGCACGGCCAGCGGCAGGGCGAGCAGGGCGCCGAGCAGCGAGCCCAGCGTCGCGATGCGGAGGGTCGTCCAGGTGGCGCGGCCGAGACCGGCCAGGTAATCGGCTTCGACTTCCTGGCGGTTTTCGACGCGGAGGACGCTGCCATCATCGCTCTTGTATTCGAGATTCGGATTGCCGAACCAGACGTCGAGAAAACTCGGGTGGGCGAATTCGCTCGCCGTCTTGACCAGATTGGCCAGCGGATTGCGCCCCAGCGACAGCTCGTCTTCGTGGGCCAGCGTACCGAGGCATGCGGCGACCAGCAATACGTAGATCAGCGTCAGCCCGAGAAAGCCGAGCCGACCGCTGAAACGATCGCCAAAACGGGCCGTCGGGGCGCGGACACTCATTATCTGGCCTGCAGTTTCCCGGTCGCCAGGCCGGCATCGCGGATCGGCTTGTAGAACGCGTTATCGCGACTGACGAAGCCGGTGTAATGCGCCGGCAGCAGCTTGGGGTTGGCCTTCAACGCGTCGCCGGATTCACCGAGCGCGGCCTGCAACTTGCCGATCAGGGCCTTGTCGCCGGCCAGCGCCCGGCTCACGGCAAAGGCGTCATTGGGCAGCGGGGCCGAGGTCCAGATGATCTTCGAGTCTTCAGCCTTGATCAGGCCCTGCTCGATCATCGCGTTGCGGTTGCGATTGTAGTCGGCGCCGGCATCGAGCACGCCTTGGGTGACCTGGGTTTCGATGGCCTGGTGAGAGGTGTGGACCACCTTGCTGAAATACTTTTCCGGCGTGATGCCCTGCGTCATCAGGTAGTGCAGCGGGATCAGATAGCCGGAAGTCGAGCCCTTGTCGCCAAAGGCGAAAGTCTTGCCCTTGAGGTCGGCCAGCGTGTTAATGCCGGATTTCGGGTGGGTGATCGTGATGGCGAAATACTCGGGCTTGCCATCGTAAAGAATTGTCGAAATGACCTGGGCGCCGGCCTGATGATTGGCCAGCACGTAGCCCCACGGGCCGAGCAGGGCAATGTCGGTTTCGCCGTTGGCCAGCGACTTGGCGAGTCCTTCCCAGCTATCGACGGTGCGCAGCTCGACCGGACGATTGAGTTTTTTCGCCAGATAGTCGGCCAGCGGACGATAGGTCGCATCGTTCTTCTCCCGGTCTGGCTGGAAGAGGCCGACGCCGAACTTGAGCGGCGGTTCGGCAGCATTGGCGCCGATTGCTACGGTCAACTGGAAAAAAGCGGCAAAAATGGAAAGTAGTCGGGTGAGATGTTTCATGGAGTGACTCCGGGTGTGGTTAGTCTGCAGCAGCTTGTTGTGCCGATTCGGTTTGCTCCAGGGTAGCGCCGCAACTACAGCCCTGGTCGGTCGCCGTCCTGTGGCGCCGGATTGCCGGAAACCCGGTCTTGATCAGAATTCGAAACTTGTCGCGCATGGAGGCTCTCCGAATGAGGTTAAGCATTAGTCGGGGGAGCTGAGGATTTCTTACAGTTGTTCGAGAAATTCTGAATATAGTGCTGCCGCCGGTGATCGCTTTAGGCGCATCAGGCAACATACCGATCGCGCATAATTTGTATTATGTAAACTTATATAACAAGAAGAAAAAGAGGATCAGTTCAGATCCTCATCCTTGGGCAGCGGCAGGCTCATAACCTGGATGCCCTCGTCCCTCAATTCCTCGCACTCATCCTCGCTGGCATGACCGCGAATTGGCCGCTGTGGTGCTTCGTTGTAATGAATCTTGCGCGCCTCGTCGGCAAACGAGTCACCAACATCTTCGCTATGACTGACGATGGTCTGGATGAGCTGGCGATAAAGCGCCATGGCTTGCGTCCCCACAGGCATCAAAGCAGTGCTGGCCGGCGCCTTTGTCGAAATGACAGACCCCGTGCTAACCGACTCCTCGGCGTGATGCCCCGAAATTGCGACGACCGACGGTACACGATGTACATTGTGGCTATCGCATTGAGGACAGCAGACAAGCCTCTCCTCCAGTTGGGATTCAAAAGCGCCAGCATTCTGGAACCACCCTTCAAAACGGTGATTGTTGTCGCAGTTTAGGTCGTAGATGATCATGTTTTCAATCGTGGTGCCCGGGACGGGAATCGAACCCGTACACTCAAAGAGCGAGAGATTTTAAGTCTCTTGTGTCTACCAATTTCACCACCCGGGCTGGGTGCAATAATTATATCGGCGCCCGATATGAAAAAAGGGAAAGCGACCAGCGCTTTCCCTTTTCTATTTGGAGCGGCAGAAGAGTCTCGAACTCTCGACCTATACCTTGGCAAGGTATCGCTCTACCAACTGAGCTACTGCCGCAAAACCTTGGAGGCGCGAGCCGGAGTCGAACCGACCTACACGGATTTGCAATCCGGTGCATAACCGCTTTGCTATCGCGCCGTGCCTCTTTTACTACTAGAAACCGGATTAACTAAAATCCGGTTTCAAAAAATCTGGAGCGGCAGAAGAGTCTCGAACTCTCGACCTATACCTTGGCAAGGTATCGCTCTACCAACTGAGCTACTGCCGCGCTGAAACAGAGCGCGCATTATAGGCGACACAAGGGAATTGTCAACATTGCCCCCCTACTTTTCTGCAGTTCGTTTAGCAATTTCCGGCCAGGCCATGCGCAAGTAGTAGCCCATCGACCAGAGTGTGAGCAAGGCTGCTATCCAGATCAACCAGTTACCGAATCTCTGCATATCGGCACCAAACAACGGCTGGTAATAAAGAAGGATGGGAATGGCCAGCATTTGTGCTGCTGTCTTGATCTTGCCGAGCATTGAGACAGCGACACTTTTTGCCGCGCCGATCTTGGCCATCCATTCACGTAGCGCTGAAATGGTGATTTCGCGGCCAATGATGATAGTGGCGACGATAGCATCGGTCCTGCCCAGCTCAACCAGAACAATCAGCGCAGCTGCCACCATGAGTTTGTCGGCAACAGGGTCCAAAAACGCCCCAAAGGCAGAGGTCTGATCAAGTTTGCGGGCCAAGTAGCCATCGGCCCAATCGGTCAGGGCGGCGGCAATGAAAATGGCGGTTGCTGCAAGGTCCCGCTCATGGGGCATTGCCCAGTCTGCCGGCAGGTAGTAGATGGCAATCAAGAGTGGTATCGCTACGATACGGAGCCAGGTCAGCAGAATGGGCAGATTTAAGGGCATGGTTCAGTGTAATGCGGAATATATCTTTTCAGCCATATCCCGGCTGATGCCCGGGACTTCGGACAATTGTTCGGGGCTGGCAGCAAGGACGCCGGGCAGGCCGCCAAATCGGGCAACCAATGCCTTGCGGCGGGCGGGACCAATGCCCGGCAAACTTTCCAGTGTTGATGTTTTTCTGGCTTTTCCACGTCGGGCTCGATGACCGGTAATGGCAAAGCGATGAGCTTCGTCGCGTATTTCCTGAATCAGGTGTAACGCGGGGTGGTCCGCCGACAATTGTAACGACTCTCGCCCATCCGGGAAAATCAGCGATTCGAGGCCCGGCTTGCGCCCTTCGCCTTTGGCTACACCGATCATCGGCAAATCGCTCAGCCCGAGATCGGCAAGTGCGGCAAAGGCGGAAGCAACCTGCCCCTTTCCACCATCGATCAAAATCAGGTCAGGCGCAGCGCCCTCCCCCGTGGCAATGCCGTCATAGCGCCGGCTGACAGCTTGGCGAATGGCCGCATAGTCGTCGCCGGGTGTTATGTCACGAATGTTGAAACGCCGGTAGTCGGCATTTTTCATGCGGTTTTCCTGGTACACCACGCAGGAAGCAACGGTGGCTTCGCCCATCGTATGGCTGATGTCGAAGCATTCGATACGAACTATGGATTCCGACAGCTGCAAGGCTTCCTGTAGCGCCGCCAGTCGTTTTTCCTGCTGTACTGTCGCCTGACTGCGCGCCAGAATCGCCAGCTTGGCATTTTGTAGCGCCATGCTGACCCAGGCCTTGTGGGAAAGGCTACGCGCCTGCATCACAGGCACTGGGCGTCCGGCCAGTTCGGCCAGCACGGCTTCGTTTTCTCCCGGCTCATCTTCGGCGGGCATGGGATGAACCAGAAGGCGCGATGGGGCCGGATGCACAGCGTAGTGCTGGCGAATGAAGGCAGCACACGCGTCGGCCGCTTCGGATTCGCTGGCATTGACAGGAAAGAATGGCCGGTCGCCGAGATGCCGACCACCCCGAACCATGGCCAGATTAACGCATAACTGCCCTGCCTCTTTGTGGGCGACCAGAACGTCGATGTCTTCCCCTTTGCTGCTTGAGACAAACTGCTTTTCCTGGACCTGGTGCAGCGACTGAATCAGATCCCGATAGACCGCGGCCTGTTCGAAGGCAAGACGAGCTGAAGCCGCCTCCATCGCCTGATTCAGGCGCTTGGCAACTTCCTGCTGTTTGCCGAGCAGGAACATCGAACCCAGTTGAACGTCTGTTGCGTAATCTTCCGGTGAGATCAATCCGACGCATGGCCCGCTGCAGCGTTTGATTTGGTAAAGAAGACATGGCCGCGAGCGGTTTGCGAATACGGACTCTTCACAGGTACGCAGGCGAAACATCTTCTGCATCAAGTGGATGCTGTCACGGACTGCCCAGCTTGACGGATAGGGGCCAAAGTAATCGGCCTTGCGATCAGGATTGCCACGGAAGAAGCCGAGCCGGGGAAACTCGCCCTTGGTTAGCACAATGTAGGGATAGGATTTGTCGTCGCGGAAAAGGATGTTGTAGCGTGGGGAAAGCGACTTGATCAAATTGTTTTCAAGCAACAGCGCTTCAGCTTCGGTTCGTGTTGCCGTGGTTTCCACGGTGGCGATCTGGCTGACCATGTGGGCGATGCGCGGACTGGAAACATTTTCCCGAAAGTACGACGAAACCCGTTTCTTGAGGTTCTTCGCTTTGCCGACATACAAAACGACACCACCGGCATCCAGCATCCGGTAAACGCCGGGCAATTCGGTCAGCGTGGCCAGAAAGGCCTTGGCGTCGAAACTCATCGTGTGAAGTCAGGCGAGGCGGGACTTGACCCCGGCAAACACGGCCTCGAAGCTCTCGCGGGAAAGCCTGCCTGTGCGCCAGTTGTAGCCACTGCAATGGTAGCTGTCGACGAGAATTCGCCCGTCTGGCAGGGCATGGCTGACGTTGTGGCCGAAAGTAAATTCCTTGAGTTTGAGCTCGTAAGCCCAAAGCAGCGCCTGGTGGGCAATGGCCCCCAGGGCGACGATGACCTTGAGTCTGGGCATCGCAGCCAGTTCGCTCTGCAAGTGCTTGTTGCATTGGCGAATTTCAGCCGTCGTCGGCTTGTTGGCCGGCGGCAGACAACGCACTGCGTTGGTAATGCGGCAGTTGCTCAGTTGCATGGCCGGGTTGGCCCAATGATCAACACCTAGCGGTTTGGATTCGCTGGCAAAACCAAAGCGATGCAACGCGGGGTACAGTAGCTCCCCGGCGACGTCGCCGGTAAACGGGCGACCGGTCCGGTTGGCCCCTTTTTCGCCGGGGCCAAGGCCGACGACGAGCAGTTCTGCATCAAGCGAGCCAAAGGCGGGTACCGGCAGGGCATGCCAATCGGGATCGCGTTGACGAATGTTGGCAAGGTGCTCGGCCAGTCGTGGGCAGGCTGTACAGCAGGTGGGGTCTTGAAATATCGACATGGCGGGGATGTTAGCATGGCGGCCATGCAGCTTCATTGGGACATCTTTTGCCGGGTTATCGACAACTTCGGCGACATCGGGGTTTGTTGGCGTCTTGCCAGGCAGCTGGTGGCCGAGCACGGCCGCGAGGTACGTTTGTGGGTCGACGATCTGAGCAGCCTGCAACCCTTGTGTCCTTCAGTCGCCCCGACGAAGGCAAAGCAGTCCTGCCAGGGCGTTGAAATTCGGCACTGGATCGAAAACGCCAAGGTCGACCGGGTCGCCGATGTGGTTATCGAGGCGTTTGCCTGCGAACTCCCGCCAACCTATTTGGCTTCGATGAGCCAGTCCTCGCACAAGCTGTGCTGGATCAATCTTGAATACCTGACAGCTGAATCCTGGGCGGAAGGCTGCCACTGCATGGCGTCACCCCACCCTTCCTTGCCCCTGGTTAAGTATTTCTTTTTCCCGGGGTTTTCTGAAAACAGTGGTGGCTTGTTGCGGGAAACGGGCTTGTTTGCTGAACGAGACCGGGCAATATCCGGGGCTCAGCTTAAAAAGCCGCTTGAAATCAGCCTGTTCTGCTATGACATGGCGCCGGTTGCCGCGTTGCTCGACGCTTTCCGCGACTCTAACATTGCAGCTGTATGCCATGTTCCGCCGGGCAAACCGTTGGCCGCGGTGCAGTCGCATTTGGATGGAGTTGGGCCATGGCAGCTTGGCGAGACACGGGTGGAGCCGATACCTTTCATGCCGATCGACGAGTTCGATCAGTTGCTGTGGCGCTGCGACATCAATTTCGTCAGGGGCGAAGATTCTTTCGTGCGCGCCCAATGGGCAGGCAAGCCATTCGTCTGGCAGGCTTATCCGCAGGACGACGGAGCGCACCTGGCCAAATTGGAGTCATTTCTTGACTGCTACTGCAAGGGCTTGGATACGCCAACAGAATCCGCTCTCCGCAGGATGTTCGTGGCGTGGAACCTTGGTGGCAATGTCGCGTCGGCCTGGCATGGTTTCGTTAACAGCAGGACCGACATCGCCCGCCACAACAGGCATTGGGCTGAATTGCTTGCGACGAGGCCAGATTTGGCTACAGCACTCGTCAAGTTCTGTGCGTCCAAGGTATAATTTAACGTTTTTTCCTTTTCTGATCTTAGAGAATCCCGAATGAAAACCGCAATGGAACTCCGCTCCGGCAACGTCATTATGGTCGGTGCCGACCCGCTCGTCGTTCAGAAGAGCGAATACAACAAGTCCGGCCGCAATGCTGCTGTTGTCAAAATGAAACTGAAGAACCTGTTAACCGGTGCCGCTTCCGAAGCGGTTTACAAGGCCGATGACAAGTTCGAACAGGTCATCCTCGACAAGAAGGAAGTAACCTATTCCTACTTCGCCGATCCGATGTACGTGTTCATGGATGCCGACTACGAGCAGTTCGAAGTCGAAGCCGAAAACATGGTCGATGCGCTGAAGTATCTGGAAGATGGCCTGGCTTGCGAAGTTGTCTTCTACAACGGCAAGGCTATTTCTGTCGAACTGCCGAACAGCGTCGTGCGCGAGGTGATTTACACCGAGCCAGCCGTCAAGGGCGACACCTCGGGCAAGGTCATGAAGCCGGCCAAGCTAGCTACCGGTTTCGAGCTGCCGGTTCCGGCTTTCGTCAGCATTGGCGACAAGATCGAAATCGATACCCGCACCGACGAATACAAGAACCGCGTCAAGTAATCTGCGACTTCTTCAGTGTTTGATTCGGGCAGCTTCGGCTGCCCGAATGCGTTTCAGGCCATCAGTTTTGCGATGGTCTGCTGGGCGGCGATATAGGTGCTGTCAGATTGCAAGGCTTGCCAATCCTTGGCGGAAGATTGAGGAATCAATGCCTCGACCCGCAAGCCACGCACCGGATCGATTGCCGGCTTCCAGTTTTCAAGAACGTCGCTGACAACCTCCGGCGCATTGCACACCAGCAACATGTCGCAACCAGCGTTGTAGGCTGTCTCGACGCGGCTAAGCATGTCACCGACCACGCCGGCCCCGGCCATCGACAAATCATCAGTAAAAACAACCCCGCTGAACTTGATGTCATTTCTCAAATAACTTATCCATATATTTGAAAACACTGCAGTATTACAGTCAATACAGTTGTAAATGACATGGGCAGCCATGACGCCGTCCAGCGCAATCTCTCGGTAGGGACGGATGTCGTCCTGCATCGCCGCGAAGGGGCGATCATCAACCGGCAGCTCGACATGTGAATCAGGAATGACGTAGCCGTGCCCCGGAAAATGCTTGCCGCAGCTGCCCATTCCGGCCAGATGCAAGCCTTCGCCTAGAGCGGCCGCCAAGGCGGTGACCGCCGCAGGTTGGCGATGGAAGGCCCGATCGCCGATCACACGCGACGGGCCGTAATCAAGGTCGAGGACCGGGGTGAAGGAGTAATCGACACCGCGGGAACGCAGTTCGGCGGCCAGTACGTAACCAACCTGGCGCGCGGCAGCGAGCGCATTTTCGGGATCTTCGTCCCATAGTTTTCCAAGTGTGGCCATCGCCGGCAAACGGGTAAACCCGTCGCGGAAGCGTTGCACCCTGCCCCCTTCGTGATCAACGGCAATCAGCAGGGCCGGCGTGCGCAGGGCGTGAATGGCTGCGGTCAGCGCCGATAACTGCTCCGGATCGGCATAGTTCCGGGAGAACAGGATGATTCCGCCGACCAGCGGATGGCAAAGCCGTTCGCGGTCGAGTTCAGTGAGTTCGGTGCCGGCGATGTCGATCATCAGCGGGCCGAGCGGAAAATGCGTCATGCATGCTCCAGAATGACGTAGGCGACGGCGTATTCGGCTTCGTCGCTGATCGAAAGATGGGCGACCAGGTTTTTGGTTTTGAGCATTTTTTCCAGTTGACCGTGGAAGTGTAGTTCCGGCTTGCCCAGATCGTCATGACCGACCGCCATTGCCGTCAGCGTGGCCGGTGGACGCACGCCAGTCCCCAGCGCCTTGCTGAAAGCCTCCTTGGCGGCAAAACGCTTGGCGAGAAAGCGGCCTTTATCGGCAGCCCTGGCGAATTCCTCGATTTCCTGCGGCGCCAGCAGTTTATCCAACGCCCTGTCGCCATGCCGCTCCCACATGCCGCGCAGGCGGGCAACGGCGACGATGTCGGTGCCGATGCCGTAGATCATTCGGGTGAATTCGCTGCTTCGCGCATCAAGGCTTTCATTTCGCGGACGGCCTCGCGCAAGCCGACAAAAATGGCCCGGCTGACGATGGCGTGGCCGATGTGCAGTTCACGTATGCCGGCCAGTCGGGCGATTGGCTGCACGTTGTAATAATTCAGCGCATGCCCGGCATTGAAGCGCATGCCGAGTTGACGAACCGCCTGCCCCGACACGCGGACTTTGTCGAGTTCGGCCAGTACAGTTGGTGCTTCGGCATCACGGCCCTTGTCGTAAAAGGCGTGGGCATAGGGGCCGGTGTGGATTTCGCAGACGCTGGCGCCAATCCTTGCGGCAGCCTCGATCTGCGCCACCTCGGCATCAATGAATACGCTGGTCACAATTCCGCCGTCGGCGAGGCGCGAGATGACTTCCTTCAATCGCGATTCCTGCGCTAGGATGTCAAGGCCACCTTCGGTCGTAACTTCATGACGCCCTTCGGGAACCAGCATGGCCATTTCCGGCCTGAGGGCACAGGCAATATCGACCATTTCGTCGGTTGCCGCCATTTCGAGATTGAGCTTGATCTGAGTCGACTCACGTAAGCGACGGACGTCGGCGTCCTGAATATGGCGGCGATCTTCGCGTAAATGGACCGTGATGCCGTCCGCCCCACCCAGATGCGCTTCCACGGCGCCCCAGACCGGGTCCGGCTCGTAAGTCCGGCGGGCCTGGCGAATGGTCGCCACATGGTCGATATTGACGCCAAGTTCGATCATAACTCTTGCAACTCCTTGAATATCTTGCGTGTTTCCAGTTCCTTGCCAGCAAGGTAATAGGCCATCAGCGTGCGCATCAAGGCCTTGCTTTCATAGCGCGAACGCGGGTTTGAAAAATCCTCGGCCTCAAGATCGAGCAAGGTTTTGCCAATGACTACCTGGGCAGCCGCCTCGTCATGTTCGAGGCAAACCGGCCCCTGCTCCATGCGGTAAGTGTAAAACGCTTCCGCCTGGATCGGGTTGCCGGCATTATCGTGATTCAGCGTCAGGCCATAGCCCAGTTCTTGCAGCAGCGCCTTTTCGAAGCTGCGCAAATCTGCCTCGCGGGCTTTACCCGATGGATCTGAAGCCAGTCGGGCCAGCATTTTGGTGTAGTGGGCGAATAGCTGCTCGTGCGCATCTTCGCGCGGCAACAGGTGCATCAGCAGTTCGTTGAGGTAATAGCCGCAGAACAATGCCTCGCCAGCAAGCAAGGGTTGACCGCCCTGCCACTCCGCCTTCATCAGGGTCAGGACTTCGCCTTTACCGGCCCAACCAAGCTCCAGTGGCTGAAAGGCCATCAACAACCCCCGAATTGCCGAACGCGGCCGGCGCGCACCGCGCGCCAGCAAGGCCATCCGCCCGAAGTCGCGGGAAAAGATTTCAACAATGAGGCTGGTTTCCCGAAAGGGATAACTATGCAGAACGTAAGCCGGCTGGCCGTCGACTTTGCTGCGCAGATTCATTCGTAGCCAAGGCTCTTCAGCAGGCGTTCGTCATCGTTCCAGCCCGACTTTACCTTGACCCAGATTTCCAGATAAACCTTGCCGTCGAACAAACGCTCCATGTCCTGCCGGGCTTCAGAGGCAATGCGCTTGAGCTGCTCGCCGCCCTTGCCGATGACGATGGCCTTGTGGCCCTCACGGTCAACCACGATGGCGGCGAAAATCCGGCGCAAATCACCTTCAGTTTCGAAGCGTTCGATTTCGACAGCCGTGGCATAGGGCAGTTCGTCACCCAGCAGGCGGAAGACCTTTTCGCGGATATATTCGGAAGCGAGGAAACGTTCGCTCTTGTCGGTCAGATCATCTTCCGGGAACATCAGGCCGTCGTTGGGCAAATGTTTCTTCGCCTCGTTCAGCAAATCGTCGGTCTGTCGCCCCTTGGCCGCACTGACCGGTACGATGGCCGCGTAATCGTGGTCGGCGGACACTTCTGCCAAAAATGGCAGGAGGGCCGCCCTATCCTTGATCAAATCGGTCTTGTTGACCACCAGGATAACGGGCCTGTCCTTGGGCAACAGGCGAACCACAGCCTTGTCCTTGGCATCGTAACGCCCGGCTTCGACGACAAAGATCACGACGTCGACATCGCTCAAGGTTTGCGTGACACCCCGATTCATCGCGCGATTCAGGGCATTGGAGTATTTCGTCTGAAAACCAGGCGTATCGACAAATACGAACTGCGCGTCGTCCTTCGTCAGGATGCCGGTGATCCGGTGACGCGTAGTCTGCGCCTTGCGCGAGACGATACTGATCTTTTCACCGATCAGCTTGTTGAGCAGCGTCGATTTGCCAACATTGGGACGACCAACGATGGCGATGTATCCGGAACGAAATTTTTTCATGCAGTGAGTTCTTTCAGCGCCTTGTCGGCAGCGACCTGCTCGGCGATCCGCCGACTTGAGCCATGGCCGACAGTGCGCAAGGAAGGGGATTCGATTTGGCAAGCCACCTCGAAACGCTGCTCATGAGCGGCGCCGGTAGCTTCCAGAAGTTGATAGCGTGGCAACGGCTTCTTCCGCCCCTGCAACCACTCTTGCAGACGTGTTTTTGGATCTTTTTGAAACTCGCCTGGCTTAAGCGTCGCCAGCAAAGGGGCATAGAGCTTGTCGATAACAGCCTGGGCAACCAGAAATCCGGCATCAAGATAGATGGCACCGAACAGCGCTTCAAGGGCATCGGCCAGGATGGAAGGACGAAGCGCCCCGCCGCTTTTCAATTCCCCCTCACCAAGACGCAGGGCGCCGCCAATACCCAGGCCAAGCGCCAACTGGTGCAGGGCTTCCTGATTGACCAGGTTGGCGCGCAACCGGGAAAGATCCCCCTCGGGGAGGTCGGCAAAGCGGTGGTACAAGGCGGCAGCTATCGCACAATCAAGAATCCCGTCGCCGAGGAATTCAAGGCGTTCGTTATTCGGAGAGCCGAAACTGCGATGGGTCAGCGCGGTCCGCAGCAGTAGCGGATCAGAAAACGAGTGACCAAGTTGACGGGCGACAGACGATGCAGTCATGCCTTAGTTCGCAGTCGACCCCTTGTAGTCGATTATGAGACCGACGTTCCAGAAAAGAGGAATGCGTTTTTCAT
>Ga0209211_10001566_pt1 | contig 42953 bp, 55 predicted proteins | sample RifGroA2_FD_183992 | JGI IMG/M metagenome (GOLD analysis project Ga0209211, IMG submission 183992) | Groundwater microbial communities from Rifle, Colorado, USA - Groundwater A2 (SPAdes) (version 2) | ecosystem: Environmental > Aquatic > Deep subsurface > Groundwater | place: Rifle, Colorado...
CAACTTATCAAAATTAATAAGGGGGTCTATAAATATGATCCTAATTTTGTTAACAATAAAGAACTTGAAGATTTTACTCCCAAGCAAAAAGAAGAAATTTTCAAAAGAGACAATTATCGGTGCGTGATTTGCGGAAGAGGAAAAGCTGATGGAGTGGAAATCCAAGCAGACCACATTAAACCAAAAGAGTTAGGCGGAAAGGCTGAAATTGAAAATGGACAAACATTATGTGCACAACATAATTTTCAAAAGAAATATTACAAACAGACCGAAACTGGAAAAAGAATGTTTATCAGGCTTTATGAATTGGCGAAGAAGAATAATGATAAAGAACTAACAGCTTTCTGTGAGCAAGTATTGACAGTATATGAGAAAAATAATATAAATGGGCACATTGTCTGGAAAAAATAAATCACTACACCCACCCCAGAACGAAACGACTACGACGAAATGTCCCCCTTGATGTATGTTCTTGATGTGTTGCTTCGCTTCTTTGATAAAACGCCCTTAAATTACTATAACCTTTTAATATCAGCAATATTTTCTTTAGCCTATGGCAGTTGAAATAATGGCTCCAGCAGGAAGCTATGAATCATTAATTGCTGCGATAAAGGCAGGCGCAGGCTCAGTGTATTTTGGAGTCGGCAAGTTAAATATGAGAAGCAAGTCTTCAAACTTTGAATTTGATGATTTGAAAAAAGTTGCAAAGATCTGCAAAGAGCATAATGTAAAGTCATACCTTGCCCTAAATACAGTTATGTATGACGAGGATATTGATTCTATTAAAAAAATATGCAATACAGCGAAGGAAGCAGGTATAACTGCAATAATTGCAAGCGATGTATCAGTAATAAAATATTGCAATAAAATTGGGATGGAAGTTCATATTTCAACACAGCTTAATGTAAGCAACATAGAAGCAGTAAAGTTCTATTCACAATTTGCAGATGTGATTGTTCTTGCGCGCGAACTAACCCTTAAAAAGATTAAACACATTGCTAAAGAGATCAAAAAACAGAAAATCAAAGGCCCAAGCGGAAATCTGGTTAAAATAGAACTTTTTGTTCATGGAGCTTTATGCGTTTCAATTGCCGGAAAATGCTATATGAGCCTTGCATTACACAACAAATCTGCGAATAGAGGCGAATGCCTGCAGGTATGCAGGGGCTCATACAAGGTGACAGATCAGGAAACAGGCAATGAGCTTGTTGTAGACAATAATTATATAATGTCACCAAAGGATTTATGCACAATAACTGTGCTTGACAAAATTCTTGATTCAGGCGCCAGCATATTAAAAATAGAAGGCCGCGGAAGATCGCCAGATTATGCCTATAAAACTACCAAAGCCTACAAAGAAGCTGTTGATGCTTGCCTTAAAGGAAAATATACTAAAGAAAAAATTGAGCTGTGGCTCAATGAGCTTCATTCAGTCTATAACAGGGGATTCTGGCATGGTGGTTATTATCTAGGCAATAATCTTGGCGAGTGGTGCAATTGTTATGGTTCAAAGGCTACAACAGAAAAGGTTTTTGTAGGTGTTGGAATAAATTACTATCAAAAAAATAATGTTGCAGAGTTCCTTATCCAATCCCAGGAGTTAAAAGAAGGAGATACAATATTGATTACAGGACCAACCACAGGTGTTATCGAGGCAAAGGCTGACAGCCTGCATAAAGATGGCAATCCCTCAAAAAATGCGGTGAAAGGAGATAGGATAACATTTAAGCTCAATGAGAGAATAAGAAAGAATGACAAGCTGTTTGTTATCATAGCAAAAGACACAAAAATTTGAGTAATGAATATGTCTTTTGCTTATTACGAGCAGACAACAAATGTATAAAAAATTTTGTCTGTGAGTATAGGAACGCAACTTGATTTCTACCAAATCTGAAAATTACTTTTACTACTTCAGAATAGAAATATTTAAATATGAGCTGTATTTAATTCCAGAATAAGATGAGTGGTTTTAAGTTTACAACTTTCGTTATGGATACTGTATTACTAATTACATTTCTCGGGCTCATAAGCATGATTTTTAATCTGCATAGATTTGCTTTTTATGGAGAATTTTTAATTTTGCTTGTACTCTTGCTTATAGGTGCAGTATCAGCTATAGGCATTAATAATAATTTCAGATGGGCATGGATACTGCTTGCATTATTTTTTGCTTTCGTATTTGTAAATATGCTTTTCATTTATGTTATCACCACTGTAGAAATACCATATTTTTTGATATTGCTTGTTGTAGCTGTTGTAGGATTCTTTATATCACTGTTTAACATAGAAAAAGAAAAAACTGAGAAAGATTCTGGGGAAATTAAAAAAGGCGAGATAAAGGTTGAAAAAGTAGAAGCTGAAAAAGCATATACTGCTGATAAACAAGTCAAAAAAACGTACAAGCCTGGAAAATACATAGCAAGCAAATTGCGCGAGCATTATCATGCGCCTAAGTGCGACTGGGCAAAAAGAATCGGGAAAAAGAATGCTGTGTGGTTTAATACTGAAGGGCAAGCCAAGAAAGCCGGCTACAAAGTGCATGATTGCATTAGGAGTTAATTTTTATTCTTTTTTCTGTGTTGCATTATTTTTTCCTTGGCGTTATGCAATAGCCTTTCTGCCCATACAAATTCTGTTGCTAAAATTACCAGTCCTAAGGGGATGACAAGTATTGCTGGCCCCGGAGTAAAAATAAATATAATTCCAAGAAGCAATACAGTACTTCCAATTACAAAAACAATAATCCTTTTAGTATGCCTTATTACGAATTTTATCATTTTCTCCATAAATAAATTATCAATCCAATAACACCTATAGTCACGAAGCTGTCTGCAAAATTAAACACAGGCCATATTCTGAAATCCATAAAATCCACTACAAAGCCATAAGCAACCCTGTCAATCAAGTTTCCAATTGTGCCTCCAAGAACAAGGCCAACAATAATCTGCAGAAATTTTTCTTTATCCTTAATTTTGTCAAGGTAATAAAAAATAACTCCGATAACAATTATTGAGATAAAAACCAGAATCCATTTTTGCTGCTGCAGAATTCCAAAGCCAGCGCCAAAATTGCGGATGTAAGTTAAATGAAAGATGTTTTTTATTAATGGAATAGATTGTTTTAGCTGAAAACTGGTTTTTATTAAGAACTTAGTAATCTGGTCAATTAAAATAATAATTAATGCTGTTGAGAATATTATTATGTATTTGTTTTTCATAATTTAAGAAGAAAAGAATTCATATATAAATATTGTCATATTCAATTCTGAAAAGTCTTTTTAGTTTAATGGGCTTGAAAACTATTTCTTCTTTATCACATTTCTTCTTTCTGACACTTTAAGATAAGACTTTCCACCTAGACCAAGCATCCAATAAATAAACAATGAATAAATTAAGCTAAGTCCTATTAAAATCCCTAAGCTTAATGCATCTAGAAATCCCAACACCAAATAAAGATATAAAAGTTCTAATATCATTGTAATAACTGTATAGATTATCGTAACGTTCAGTCTTAATTGTTTTGGCATAACCTCTTTAAAATTCTTGGCATATATCTGCCCAACAATCATAGCTGCAACTAATCCTGCAATATTTGATATATTAGAACTTCCAATTTTTAAAAATTCAACTATTACAATGATTATTAGCCCTAAACCAATATTAATTGCTAACAATAAACCCGCCAAAATCCACAAATTTTTTAATAAGTTTTTATCCATACTATTTTGACATAAAAATAATTTGTTCAAAATTTGTTAATATGTTAATAATACCTTCTCCTTCTGCTTTGATCCTCTTCTCCTCTTGCAATAGCCTCCAAGTTAGCCAACCTTTGGTTTAGGCTTTCAATAGAAGCCCTTAAGGCATCTAATTTGCTTGAGATTATTTCAAGATTCTTAGAAGTCATTTCTTCTTGCGGGCTGCCAAATCTTGGCTGCTGCTGAAATTGGGGGGTGGGGAATTGTGGAGACGGATAAGAAGGCATTGAAGGTTGTTGTGCTGGATAGTTTTGCGGATATTGCTGCCCGTAAGGGCCCTGACCCATTCCCTGGCCTAAACCGGGGGTAGGACCAAAACCTGCACCAGGCTGAGAAGCGCCAAAATCATCGCCAAAAGCTAGATTGCCCTTATCTCCAAGGCCAATGTCCTTAAACTCATCCTCATCCTTCTTCCAGAACATAATTTTATCAAGAATACCCATGTAGCACCTCTTTTTGTTTAATCTTTATTTACTTATTTAAATATTTTATTATTTACTTTCCTCAACAACAAAACTCTCTGATGTTTCCTTTGTTTTTTCAAACATCTTTTTCACAGTATCTTTAATCCATGACAAAGGAATAAATTCCATACTTTTAAACGCTGCAGTTTCTGGATAAACCTTAATATTGCCTTTCCTGAGTTCTGAGAAAAAGAACATTGGATTTTTGGAGCCTAATACATTATCTTCTACGATAGCGCCAAACAAAGCGGATTTTTCTTCTGAATCTTCGGATTTTAAGTTAGATAGCACATCCTCATTTTTAATTATGCTGCCGCCAACTTCTATTTTATTGCCAAGGTCTATTATAATGCCCGTATTTAATATTATCAGCTTATAGCTGTTCCCCAAAATTTCATCATAATTTTTATCCTGGAGGTATGACGAATACCGCTCAAGCTCTGCACTCGCCAGCGTTCCTTTCTCTTTGCCAAGCAGCAAGCCTGCAATTGCCTTGTTATTTTCTACCATAATAACTTTTTTTTCAGATGCGCCGAAATTCTCCTTGAGGTCTGTAAAGTCTTTGTAAATAAAGTAAGAGTATGCTGCAAAAACCAGCAGAATTATTATTCCTGCATAAAAAATTATCTTAACCATTCTCTTTATGATCCCCCAGATAAAAACCAGAACAAGCACGAAAACAGCGATTACTATTATTATTTCAAATGCCATTTTGTCTTTTAATATTGTTGATTATTATTTAAATATGTTGTTTTATTATTTTTATTTCATTTATTATTAATTTCTTTGTTGTTTATTTTTTATATTGTTTTATAGTAATTACACATTGTATTAATTGGACATCCATTGCACAATGGATTCTTTTTGCAGTAATTTTTCCCAAATTCTACAAACAATGCATGATACTCATTGAACAATTTTTCATTTAATTCCAAGTTTTCCATGAATAATTTTTGCAGTTTTTCGTAAGTATCCTCTGTATAGCCAACCCTGCTCATTATCCTTTTTGTGTATGCATCAACAACAAAAATTGGCTTTTCTGCAGCATATAGCATAATAGAGTCAGCAGTTTCAGGGCCAATTCCATTAATTGACAATAGCTCATTACGCAGTTTTTCAATACTACTTCTAAACAATTTTTCAATACTTCCGTTATAATTTTTTAACAGAAACAAACAAAAATTCTTCAGCTTATTTGCTTTTTGGTTATGATAGCCAGAGCTTTTAATTATTTCAGCCAATTCCTTGTTATTAATTTTTATTATTTTTTTAACATCAATTAATTGGTTTTTATTTAATTGAATAATAGCTTTCTCGACATTTTTCCAGTTTGTGTTTTGCGTTAGTATAGCTCCGAAACATATTTCCAGTTTTTGCTTTTGATTTAATTTAATGTTTTGATGGTACTTTGGAATTGTCTCGCTATCTAATGTTACGGGCCACCAGCGCTGCTCATTAAATTCCTTTAGAAGCTTATCATAAATAATTTTAATTTTATCCATAAGCAGAATAGAAATAATGCTTATTTTTATTGCTTTTGCTTAAATGTACATTGGCTTAAGAATCTTGATAACCTTGCCTCCGGAACTGAACATTCTCCCAAAACCCCACTCAGGAGATTTTGCCAATTCGTGTACTAACTTTTCAATTCCCACTTCTCCAACATATGTTCTTTTTGTTTTTGTGCCGTTTTCTTGCTCAACCTGAAACTCCTGTACAATATTGTATCGGGCTTTATCTACGAAATTAGAGAATTCCGGTGTTGGTACTGGGCTCATATTGTTTACCGCTTGTTTAAGTGGAATCTTTTTTTTATGTATCATGGCTAAAAATACCATGTTAACATGTGTATCCATTGTTTCAACAACTCTTGTCATTTCACCTTTTCTGACTTCAAAATTCCTCATGTTTAGGGCATGGGGGCAGTCACATGCAGCCTTTGTGCTCATCCAGTCAAGCGGATATGGCCCCCCTCCCTGCGGATCAGGAATGTAATGTATCTCGACTTCGTTGTAAAGCTTTGAGCCTACAGGCATTCTTTTTGGAACATTAAATGTATTAGCCCCATGGTATTTATCCCCTAACTGGGTAAGCTTATTGCCTAAAGTCTCAACAATCTTAGGGTTATAACGCAAGCAATATGCATAAAATTCTGCTGCTTCAGCAAAATCATGGGGATGCAGCCTAAGCTCTGTGCCGTCTCTTCTTTTTATTGCCATTGCTGAGATTACCCTATCTTTGTACTCAGGCTCCTTTAATACACCATCAATTGCAGTTTTTAAGGCTTCATTAAAATAAAAGCCATTTTGCTCCAATAAGTGGAAATCCTCAACCGGTATTTGGCCGCTCCTTGCATATTTGCCAGATAGCACAATTCCCCTGTCCTGCGCAAATCTCCTTACAACATCTTGGCCATTAAGAACCAGCTTATTTCTCCAATCAACATGCTTGAAGTAATCGGGCTCGTCTTCAGGAGTTACTGCTCTTTCGCCAATAGAAGGCACAAATATAACTTTGCTTTCATCTATTCCCTGCAATAATCTCGCAATGCCCCTTATATTCCCGTTATATTCAATAATAACATCTTCTTTTTTAAGGTGCTCATAATCTAAGCTGCTCCAATATTTGCTGTCATAAGCGGCTTGAGCAATAATGTCGTTAAGAAAACTTTTTTGGGCTTGTGACGGCTTTTCTACTTCCAAAAGATTAAACAATTTGTCAATCCTTTCCTCTCTTATGCCAAGATACTGTTTTACAAGGCGCCTATACCTCTGCCTCTCTGGCTCTGGATAATTCGGCTTCATTCCCTCAACTAAAGCAACCCTAACCATCTGCTGAGGCTGCAAAGGCGTAAAAGAATCTGCTTGATTATTGTAGTTTTTTGAGCGCATTTTGTTTTAAGGTAAAGGAAGCTGTGGTTTCTCTAAATGCTTATATCCTTGAGGATAGTGTGAAATAATTCTTGCTATCTCTGCAGCAAAATTAGGAACTGTTGTTTCTTTATTAGGATAAACAGGTTGGAATTCCATAATTTTGATTCCAATATTCTCTCCATGTTGTTTCATTTTTGCATCCTGGTATTGGCATTCAAAAACATATTGGTTAACAGGTTCCTGTAATTTTTCTTTTAAATTTTGCACTGCATCAACATCAACAGCCTGAAGCCGGTCTCTTAAATCTTTTCCACCAAAAGGGTTTAATTTTTTATATAATGGCTCAAGTCTTTCTGATACTTTTTTGTTTTTCTTAAGCCATGGCATGCCAATTTTATAAACTTCATTAAAAATGGCGTAAATATCCGAGGTAAAAACAACAGCGTCAAATACGAGAGGCTCTTTCTTCCTTCTCATCCATGATGACGCCTCAAATGCAATCAGCTCGTCTAAATCCAGATGAGGATAAAAGCTAGATAAAGAGGTTTCATATAATCCATGATGAGCAGCACTAACTAAACCGTGATTGCCGCCAGTCAATTCAAGTATGATTCTTTTTGTAGGATTTGGCCTTTCCATATCAGCAATTTATAGAATTCACTTATTTATAAATCTTTCTATCTTTATCACTTAGAAGTAATAACCTATTTTTTCCCAACGTCTTTTATAACATTCTCAATAATCAAACTGCCAGAAGCAGTCAACAAGCTGCTGGGATCAAACTGAATGCCTTCCACAAAGCACTCTTTGTGCCTTACAGCCATTACAGCATCATTTTCGCTTCTTGCAGAAACCTCTAAGCTGTAGGGAACATCTGACGCTGCCAGAGAACTATATGTTCCTGCACTAAATGAACCTTCAATTCTCTTAAATATTGTTTTTCCATCGTGGCTTATCTTAACTATCCTGTTATGATTGGCTGCAGACTTGCCCATCTTGCCATCAAAAGCTTGTATTATGCATCCAAGGCCTATGCCAAAAATAGGTATTTGGCCCTGGCAAGCCCTTACAACATCAACAGAATTTCCAGAATCATTTTCATTCTCAGGCCCCGGCGTTATGACAATCAGCTTTGGCTTGAATTTTTTTACAATACCCTCAATTACTTTCATATCAGCATCATTTCCATAAACCAAAACTTCGCAGTCATTTTTCTCAAACTCTTCTGCTAAATTGTATGTGGACAATCCAAAGTTATCTATGAAAAGGATTTTCATTTTGAGCCTCCAAATCTAATGGCATCCAGAAGTTTAGCTGCTTTTTTGTTGCTTGCTTCGAGCTCTTCATCATCACTGCTGTTATGGAAAACCCTGGAACTTACGCTGAAATATGCTTTGTCTTTCTTTATCCTGATTGGGTTAGTTGATATTGCCTGAAGGTCATTACCTGGAGTCACATACAAAACTGAACTAAATCCCCTTTTTTCTTTCTCAAGCTTATTGAGCAGCTCAACAGCTTTTGTTTTAGGCACGCCATTTGTTGCAGCAGGAGCCAAAACTGCTGCATACACATGCAATGCATCCAAACCTTTTTTCAAAACGCCTTTAACACTGGAAACAAGGTTTTGAAATTCTGTTTGCTTATCGACAACAAGCATCTTATCAACATATCTTGTCCTAGGCAAAGAGATTCTTGCAGCATCATTTCTCAAAGCATCCAACAACATTATGTTATAAGCAATTTCATTTTCATCAACCTTCAGCAATGCCTCAAACTTATTGTCAAGGTTTTTTTCTATTTCATCCTTTACTTTGCCGCGTAATTTCGTGCTTGTTGTTATCGTCATTTCAATTGTTTTTTCAGATTCGCCTTTGACATTCAGAACAGTATTCGTTCCAGCTCCAATAGATATTCCATCTTTGTCATTAATATAAAAACTGCTGCCATGGCTCCTGATTCCGGCATAAACATCAAGAGGCTCTGCATTACAGGTTGTTACTGCTGTTCTTGAAGGCGCTGCGTACAATATGCTGCCGTCAGCTATTCCTCTCCTCAAGCTCCCCATAGCCCCAAGAAATTCTTCATTGCTTGTATCATAGATTAATTTAAGCTCTTTTTTCCTCGGCTTTTTTCCCTTAGGAGTTTTTTTAGACATAAGCCTCTCATAATTGCTTATTGTCTTGGAACAATCATTGTAAGCCTTTTCCTTGTTATTGTCGGTTATCAAAGCATTTGCTATGAAATATGTTTTCTTTGCCTTATGATCAACAACAAACATATTATCGAGGAAATAAAAAATATAATCAGGATCCTTAAGTATATCTTCCCTGTTATCAGGAGCTGCAGAAACCATTCCAAACAGCCCGCAAAAAAGTTTCGCAGTTGGCTTGAATTTAAAAGCTATTGCCCTTATTATATCCATATGTGTTTTTAATTTGAGTTTTTCTTGCTCGCTAACAGCTCTCTTTGCAGGGATTAATTTGCCGTATATTTTGTCTTTGTGGTAAACTACTTTATCGCAGAAGCCAAAATCTTTTTTAATAAAACTCAAGAATTTTTTTCCCAAATTGTTTAAAGCCTTTATCTCAAAATCATCATTTTTTCCTGTAACTGCCAGACAAGGATTTGCGCTCCCAAAAGTTTTTTCATTATCTTCTAAAAGCACAGAATTTTTTTTTCTGCCATAATCTGAAAGCTTTGCAAAGTACTCAAAAGAATTAATTTCCTCATTAATTTCATTGCACACAGGAACAATAGTTCCAATTTTAGCTTGCTTAACTGATTCTAACAAAGTTTACCCCCCAACCTTTACTAAGAATAAATTAGTACTTATATAAATTATTTATTATTACCAGAATTAAGAAATAAGCAGATTTATGGCTTTTTTAGGAAAAAAGAGATTTATTTTTGTTTTTTTATATTTTGTATTGATTATTTTGTTTTTTTATTGATTTTAAACTTTATATAGGTTTTAAAATAGGGTAATGGAACTAATTTGTCCTTTTATTGTTGAATAAAGCATTATTAATGGCATAAACAAGCAGAAAACAATAATAACGGAGATTAATTATTTTCAATATTGAAATTTTATGAATTATTACATTTTTGTTAAACAGAATGAATTATTGCAAAGTTAATAGAATAATATCTTATATTTTACAATTTTTACAATTTAAAATTCCTGAAGTCATTAAAATTTCTGTTCTGATTATTCTTCTGATTTTTTAAGCTGCCAAAATCATTTCCAGTGTTCGGATTGCTAATGTTATTAGAAAAGCTGCTGTCAAAACCTGCATCTGCATTAACACCGCCAGATTTTTCCCCCTCTTCCCTTATGCTCGCAGGATCGGGCAGCAAATGATCGATAAGCTCAATAATATAATAATAAGGAAAGAAGAATACTGCCATTGCGATTATTGCCTTGGTCAAGGGTATGTTAGAAGTGTATATCAATGGGGTTACCATCAGAATAATATATGTTATAATTCTTATCCTGCCGATATGATGGGTGATGCTTCTTCCCTTGATACCTTCGCTTAGTACCCATATCCCGTATAAAAATGCTATTACTGACGCAACTATATTCCATGTAAGATGCCAGCTGCTTATGATTTTGTCAGAGAAAAACCTTATGCTGCTTCTGCTCCAGTCTATTGAAACCCATAAAATAATTATGGCATTGCTGATTGCATTGCCTAAGCTTGTCCCTTTCTTTTCCTGGAATAAATCCGCGAAAATCCAGTTTAAATATGTTGGAATAATAATCCAGAGCATTTCCAGATTTGTAAATGGAGCTGCAAATAGGGATCCCCATATCTTGAGGAGCTCCCAGAAATACAAAGCTATTGCAGTTAGTATAGCAGGCATTTTGATTCTTCCGAATGTTTAAGATTATAAATTTATCTTATTTGCCCAAAAATCTTTTTTATAACATCCAAAGCAACTTCCCTTTTTTTTGGAAATGAGGCTATGCTCATTTCAATGTGGAAGCAATTTCCGGAATCTGTAAGAATTAATTTATTGTTTTTTAAGTACTCGTTTTTATCAAACCTGAGAAAAAAATTAAGATTCTCGTCAAGCCTGCTTTCTGCTTGAGAAATCATTAATTTTTTTTGCTCTTCACCAAAATTTTTAGCTAAATTGTCCAGAAAAAGATTAGTATGCTTCTCTTTTGTCAAAACTATTTCAAAAATTGTTATTTTCTTCTCGTGAAACCCTGCTGCTTCTGTTTTTTTAAGCTCTATTTTTTCATCTTTAATGTTGAATGGAAATAATTGCAGAAACTTGCCAAGAATTAATTTTTCATTCTCATTAAATTTTTCATAAGAAAAAACCTTTATCCTGATTAGATGGGCTATTTTCATTATTGATTTACTTTATTTTTTCTAATGCGCTTATAACATTCCACACTTGGGTTCTTGTGTAAGATTTCAAATTTACATCATCAACAATTTCTTCAAGCTCATTAAGGGCTTTGCTGACTTTAATTTGCGTCTCTGTTTCCCCATTGAGCAGCCCCATTATTTTTTCTATCTTTAATCTGACATTCTTAGGAACAGTAGTATCATCTTTTAATTCAGCTAATGCTTCTCCTACACCCTCAATTTCTTTATGCTCCATTTTTAGTTCAATCTTGACCCATCTCCTTCATAACTTCGTCCTGTAATTTAGTTGCTTTATCCCTTAGCTGGTTTTCCTGCTTCTCCATATTTTTTATTCTTAGGCCTATAATTTCCTTTTTGGAGTCTAAATCAGACTTAAGATCAGCTTTTTTTGATAATACCATTATATTTCCCACAATTTTATACGCTTCATCAACATTTTCAAGTTCTTTTAATGCTGATTCAATTTCTACCTGCTGCAATTGAAACTGCTGCTTTTGCATTAAGAGATTTTGCATGCTTTGCTCTACCAGCTGCAATTGGTTCAATTTCTTTTCTGCTTCCGTAGAAATATCCGCCATTTTATCTTGCTTTTACCTTCGTAGTAACGCTTCTTGGTTTAAAAAGCATCTTGCTGCCGCAATAAGGGCACCTGATTTTTTTTCTCAAATAATCCTGGGCAACTTTTTTATTGCATTGAAAACATTTGTATTCTACCATTCTAAGCAACCTCTTCTTTAGTTTCTTCTAGTTCAGTTTTTTCTGATTGAAATTCGTCGAAAAGCTTTTGCTTTTTGTCGAAATGCTCATTTCCTTGCATTTCTTCCAAATCAGTCTTCCCTTGGCGGGAAGATGATTCTTCCAGATTAGCCTTCGGTAATCTTTCCAAACTTTTTTCCCCCTTAGAAGCTTCCTCTAAAACTATTGGTTTTGCAATAGAATATGCCTTTCCAGTAAACCTTGCATTGCATTTTCTGCAATGCCATATTCCAACAGCTACGCGTTTTACTTTTACATTATTGCAGTAAGGGCATTTATGCCTTTTTCTTTGCTCTTTCTCTATTTTAGCAAACTTATGCTTAGTCTTACTGCCATACCTTGCGCCAAATCTTTTTGCAGAACCTAATTTCTCTATTTTTACCATTTTATGTTAAATTATACGAAATGGGGCTGCCCGGACTTTCCCAGCCCCAGTAGCGTTATGCTTCTGAAAAAGGGCTATTTGAACCGGGGTCGTCTGGTCCCAAACCAGAAAGGCTAGCCAAGTTACCCCACAGCCCCAATAATTATTTATATTTCCTCAAACAGGATTAATCTCTTATTTTTAAATCTATCGTTAAACAAAACTCACTAAACTATTCCACTCCAAACTATATGCTCTAGAATACTAAAAGATAGCAACCTTTTTAAATCAAAATTCAAATAAAAAAACTCCCTAGAGGTGCCGAGAAATTAGAAATTTCTTGCACCTCTTCGTAAAACTCGAGGTGATAGTAATGAGTTATGAAGAAAATAAGATTGATAAAGCTTTGAACTTTTTAGGAATGTATTCCAGCTTTGAGGAAATAAAGGACAATCTAAATCTTAATGAAGAAGAATATACAGAATTAAAACAAAGGGCGAAGCAAAGATATGGCGAGGAGATATTTAGCAACTAGACTTCTACATCAATTTCAGGCTTAATTTTCCTTGCAACTGTCTTTTACAATCCAGCTTCCTTCTTCAACACATCTGCAATATCTGTATTTTCCCATGTAAAGTCAGGATCATTTCTGCCGAAATGTCCATATGAAGCAGCTTTCTTGTAGATAGGCCTTAACAAATCGAGTGTTTCAATAATCCACCTTGGAGTTAGCCTGAAATGTTTTTTTACCAATCCAATTATTTTTTCTTCTGGAATCTTATTTGTTCCAAATGTGTCAATATTGATGGATGTTGGCTCTGCAACACCAATGGCATAGCTTAGCTGCACCTCGCACCTGTCTGCTAACCCGGCTGCTACAATGTTTTTTGCAACATATCTTGCCGCATAAGCACCAGATCTGTCAACTTTGCTAGGGTCTTTTCCTGAAAATGCGCCACCACCATGCCTTCCTATGCCTCCATAAGTGTCCACAATAATTTTTCTTCCTGTAACTCCTGTGTCTCCTTCAGGGCCGCCAATAACAAATTTTCCAGTAGCGTTTATGTGTATTGTTGTACCTTCATCTAAAAAATCACCGCAAACAGGCTTTATGACATGCTGGTTTATCTGCTGTTTTAATTCTATCTCAGATATATTATCTATATGCTGCTGGGCTATAACAACTGCATTCAATCTTTTCGGCTTGCCGTCGTGGTATTCAACAGAAACCTGGCTTTTTCCATCTGGCCCAAGGCCTTTGATGATGCCTTCTTTTCTTACATAAGCCATCCTTCTTGTTAATTTATGGGCCATCATAATTGGAAAGGGCATTAATTCTGGAGTTTCATTACAAGCAAAACCATACATCATTCCCTGGTCACCTGCACCTTGCTCTTTGGTTGCAGCAGTATCTTCATTTACGCCTAGCGCAATGTCAGCGCTTTGGCCGTGAATGCTTACCCAGACACCTGCGTCTTCACAATCAATGCCAAACTCAGGATTGACATATCCAATCTCTTTCAAAGTATTTCTAACTATTTTTTGCACATTTGCCCAGCCTTTGGTTGTTACTTCACCAGCCACATGAATAGTTCCAGTTGTTGTTAAACATTCTATAGCAACCCTGCTTTTAGGGTCTTGTCTGATTAAATCATCCAATATAGCATCGCTAATCTGATCGCATATTTTGTCCGGATGCCCTTCAGTTACACTTTCAGATGTATAATATTCCACTTTTGCCATTTTTCATCACCTTAGTTTTATTTATAAAAAAATGCCTTATCGCCTAAACATATAAGATTTTAGCATTTTAGTATAATCTTCTTAGGTTGATATAAAAAGCTTATTGACAAAAATATTCCGAAAGGAATAAATACTGTTATTAATTTCCGTATCACATGCCATACGAATTAAGCGAGATTAAGAAAATCAGGAAAGGGCTTGGACTAACACAGACAGACCTGGCTAAAAAGGCAAATGTTTCCCAAAGCCTTATTGCAAAAATAGAGTCTGGAAAAATAGACCCTACATTTACAAAAACAAAAAGGATTTTTGAAACCTTAAATTTCTTGGAGAAAAAAGAAGAAGTCAAGGCTGAAGAACTGATGAATAAAAAAATAATAAGCGTAGCGCCAAATGACGATGTAAACGAGTCAATAAACAAGATGAAAAAATTTGGAATTTCGCAAATGCCGGTTATAGAAGGCCATAATGTTGTTGGGCTGGTATCAGAATCAACTTTATTAAATGCTTTAATGAACAGGAAAGATAAAAAGACAGCAGCAGACATAATGGACGAAAGCCCGCCAATAGTCTCAAAAACAGCGTCAATACAGGTAATTTCAAATTTGTTAAGGCACTACCCAATGGTTCTGGTTTCTGACAGCGGGAAATTAGTTGGCTTAATAACAAAAGCTGATTTGTTGAGTAAGTTGTATAGGGGATGATTTCTACTTAACTTAACTCCCTTATCTTTCCAAACCTGTACAGCTTATCAGCAACAATAACAACATCAAAATTCCCCAAATTTTGCTTTAAGAATGGGCTTAAAACCTCTTCTTTCAACATGTCAGTACCTTCTGTAACTAAATTAAATGAAGGCTGTACAATTAAATTCTTATTTTTCCACTTGCCTATTAAATAAGCCTTAAACAGCTCTGCTCTTGGGCCCTCTCTTATAGAAACAGCAGGATGCTCATGGCCAATGATTATTATTTTTGATTTTTTCAATAAATCTTTGTTTGGTATCTTATCTCCATGAGTTATTAAAATATTATCAATAGTAAAATGATCCATGACTCTAATGTTTCTTTTCCTTGCTATTGGGCCAAGTATAGTATCATGATTGCCTTTAATCAATATAATTTCCTTGCAGCGCTTGCCAAAATAATCAAGCAGCTTTAAAGTATGCCTCCACTCTTGCTCAGAAATTGTGCCGAATTCATGCTTTATATCTCCATTGACTATAATTCTGTCAATCTCTTTACTTTTCAATTTATCAAGTATTGAGTCTAACCTTATCATAATTTCTTGAAACTGGAATCTTGGAACTAACAAGCCTTGCTTATTCAATGCTTCCTCATAACCAATATGAAAGTCAGTAACTATTAGTGTTTTATTAGTGTAAATTGCCAGATCTATTAGCTCTATATCATTGAAAATCTTCATAAGAAGAAGTATTTTTTAGAGGTATAAATAACTTATTGAAGTTAAAAAAATAAAAAAAAGAAAAAGTAAATTTAGTCCATTTTTCCTAGAGACCAGATGTCCTTTAATGCAACTACTATAGTTGCTGGGACAACAAAAGCCATTATTTGTCCAAATATATGGTCTAGGTATGTTCCTAGTGGTATTTGGGCAAAATTTAGCTTCCCTAATGCTCCAGGTGCTGCATAGCTAACTAGTACCAATACTAGTGCTACCAACATAAATTCCTTAGTCTCTTTTCCAGTTACGTTTAGGAATCCTACTACTAAACCTAGTAAGACCAACAAAGATGTTAGCCATACTGTGGCAGTTCCTAAGTTTGCTGAAAATAGGCCAAGTACAATTGCAATTATTACTCCTCCAATAAAGGAGTATTGGCCGATCATTTTCTCCATTTGGTTTTCACCTCCATGGATTGTTTATTTCTTATTTTGCCTGATTATAGGCATTGATAATCAATTAATTGTATAGCAACTATATAAACTTTTCGTTTATTGATAATCAATAATAGTAATCTTTATATATAACCAACACATATATGTTCTTTATATACTTATTAGGGGTATTTCAATATGTTTAACCTAGAAATTGAAAAGAAGATTATTGATTTTGTCAAAAAAAGCCCATTAGGAGTTACTTCTTCTGATATTGCTAGTTATGTTGGCCTTAACAGGATGACAATAACAAAATATTTAGCAATTATTAAAGAAAGGGCTTTAATTGATTTTAAACAGTTTGGAATGGCTAAATTATGGTATATTCCTGTAAATATAAGTAAAGAAAGCTTTTTGAGTAAAATAGTTGCTAATATAACCGTTAATATGCCGAAAGATGACTTTAAAAACCTTTCTGAAAATGCAGGAATAAGCCTTGGAGAGGAGATTAATCAAATGTATCTTAATTTTTATGGTGTTCAAAAATTGAGTTTTGATCAAATTTTAGATGCCTGCGCAGATATTGGAAAAAAGCTTGGAGGAAATTTCAAAACAAAAATATCAAATGAAAAAATGTCTATCGAGATTGTGCAATCGCCTTTTGAAGGAAACAATATTCAAGCAATAAATAAAATCCTAAGCGCAGTTTTTGCAAAGATTGCATCTTTGAACTTAGGCTATGCAAGAGCTGTTGTTTTAGAGCCAAAAGAGAATGAAAATGTCATTATTGAGGTTTATTTGAAGAAGGAAGAGAAATAAGCAGTCATAATGACAGAAGCATAAAAATTTTTCTAATAGTCTTACTTAGAAGTAGTTACTATGGAAATCTTTATAAATCCACTTAGTACTCCAAAGAAAATGACAGAAGAAGATGAACTAATACCATTTAGCCGAGATTTAGAAACTATAGCTGAAATGACTTGGCAGCAGTTTGTTGACAGAGCTAATGAACTTAGGAATAAGCTTCATCGGATGTATGATGAATCTGCAGTTGAAAGGCAGGAATATTATAGGGATGTTTGTGTAGGTGGATACAATTTTGGAAAAACTGTTGGTTGGGTTGTAAATTATTCCCCTCATCTTAAAGCACTAGAGGGTGTTGCGTCAGCATTAGAAGCAATAGCCCAATGGCCAAATGCAGGCAGTATGGCCTGGGAAATGAGAAAATTCATAAAATTTTCATCTGCGCATGGATATAATAATGTGCCTGATGTAGTGGAATTTGGAGAATTGATTAAAAAAATTGGAAGTGACGACCCAACAAATAAAAATAAGTTTCAAATAGATATGGACTTCTTTTATGGGGATTCTGGCTGGGGTGTTGATGGTGAATCTACAGATGTTGAAATCCTTCAAGCTCATTCTAGAAACGTAACTGGAGTGATAAAAGGATTAGAGAGACATGCCCATCCTGAAATTATCGATGGTGAGATACTGCCTACTCAAGAAGAAATAGAAGCGCAGGAACGAGAGCAGAGAGAACAATATTGGAAAGATTTTCTTGCAGATGCAAAGAGTTTTCACTCTCATCCATCATTTTTTGATATTTTGGATAGGGAAGAATTGATTAATAGGCCTTATCATAAGATTTTGACATATCCTGTTTCCTTTTGCGAAATTTTAGATGACAGTGTGTGGAACCCTGCTGGGTACACAGATGTAAATGAAGCTGTTCTTGCATATTGTAGAGATAAACCATACATGGTTGAACAAAGAAACAATCCCAATACATGGCCATCAACAGTTGCAATTGGTACTCATTTTGAAGACAAATTTGAAAGAAGGTTAAAAAGGACATTAGAGCAAAAACCATGGCTTATTGGTTTCTCAGTAAAATGGCAAGATGTATTGCATAGAAGCTTTATTGGTGGGAATTATGAAGTTAGTCATGCCGGAGAGGTTAGGCTTGCCTATAAAAATCCAGAGTATGATCCTAAAGAGGATAGTTTTTTTAATCACGAATATGAGTCAAGGAGTCTTGAGCCCGAAGAGGAAAAATTATTTTTAGAATCTGTTGCAGATATTCAACCTTTAACAAGTCAGAGAGAATCAATAAGTCCACCAAAAGATTCAAACTCAACTTTTAGCGGTTGGAAAGAAGCATTTCTTTTTAAGCTTGCTGATGGCAGAAATTTTGATGTATTTCTAATTCATGAGTATGGCTCAATAGATTGGGAAGGAAAACTTGCAATTGTTACTCATGGCGGTCCTGAGCCGTTATTTAAGTACAACAACCGACAATTAAAAAGTGGAATTAAATAGAATTCTTAATTAAAAAACATAAACTTATTATATACTAATTTTTAAAACAGTATTATGAAAAAGAGGTGCTTAGTAAATAGAAGAGGATACTTTTTTCTTATTGATTCTGTAATTGCGCTAGGAGTGCTTATAGTTGGGGTATTTTTGATATTTTCAATGTATACAAAAGTCCCGTCAAAAGAACAATCAACAATTTTGTCAGATAATGTAATGGACTTTTTTGCAAACAATAAAATCAAGGATGTAAATAATTTGTATGCTGGTTTAGGTGGTGAATTATGGGCTAAAGAAGGGCAAGCAGGTGGCTTATGCCCAGGAAAAAAATTAACGCAAAATTCAGAAAATACTTTATTGCAGCAGTTAGCAGAGTTTTACGAAAAAAGCGCAGGTAATAGCTGTTATCTTGCTCTAGCTCGAAAGTTTATAGTTAATTTGACGAAAAACACATTACCACCACAATACGCATTTGAGTTTTGGATAAATGGCCAGCTATTGTATCCTAACACAGAACAAGTGGGTTCAAAAAATGCTGCGCAAGTTTTAATTCCTTCAAAAAGGATAGTATATGGAAATGTGAATAAAGAGACTGGAGAGATGTTTGGCCCTTATACTGCAGAGGTTCTTGTATGGCAATAAAACAATTAGGAAAAAAAGGAATGTTCTTAACATTCATATCAATATCCATAATAGCAGTGCTTATAATAATGTTTACGCCTTCTGATGTAAATTTAAGAAAAGATATATCTGTTGTAGAAACTAGAGCTTCAAATGTAAATAGCTATGTTCTGGATTTAGAAGATGTTTATCTAGCAAGAACATTAGAGTCATCTGGCATTAAAACAATAATTTCCCTGATCAGTTATACTAACAAAACTAGGGGGTTTCTTACAAATTTTGAGGCTAATTTTAAAGAAGTCATACTGAATGGAACTATAAATAAAGTGCCTATAGACAGCATCACAGGCCAAAATATAATGAAAGACAGCACCTACACCAATTTGACAAATAAGATAGTAAACGCATCAAAAAATGTGTTTAATGTAGATACAACCTTTACCATCAATAACGTAAAAGTATATCAAATAAGGCCGTGGTTTGTCAATGTTGATGCTAATGTATCCTTCTCAGTTAATTCAGAAACAGCATCTTGGAATAAAGAAAATGCCATAATAAAGGCAGAAATAGAAATTGAAAATTTTAATGATCCCTATTACCTGGTAAGCACAGGAGGAAATTATGCAAACAAAATAAGAAAATCAGGAACAAGATTTGACGAGTGGAATGTTGGAAAGGTAAAAGACTTCATCAGAGATGGAAATTATACGCGCTGGGAAAATGGCAACGCTCCAAGCTTTGTTATGAGGTTTACAAATGACCTCTCTGCATCAACTTGCTGCGGCATTGAAAGCATAGTCAATCCAAATAATCCTGCTATTTCAGATAAAGATGTGAGTTATGCTGATTATAAGTATTGGAGCAGTACTCCAGTTTGTCCTAACTCCAATCTCTACATTGTGAATGGAATAACTGGACCTTTTCCTCTTTTTCCTAATTTCAAATTGGATTTAGACCATGTAGTCAGGTACAACCTTACGCCTAATGCAGTGCTAAAATGCCCTCCAACTCCATGACACTACTCAAAAAAAATAAACAAAGTTTTTATACCAAGGGAGTCCATTTGACTTAAGTGAGTTAAATTCATAAAATTTATGTTAAAATGGATAATACAGTTCTAAAAACAAGCGCTGACGATTTGTACGAATTGGTGAAATCAAGAAAAAAAATATCAGTAGAAGAAACTGCAAAAATTTTAAAAATTCCCATTAATATTGTACAAGCTTTAGTTGATTTTCTTGTTGAAGAAAAAATATTTGGAATAGAGTATAAGTTCACTACACCTTACATTTACATAAGCCAAGAGAAAGGCGGAGAAATAAATCTTCAAGCTAAGCCTGAAAAAAACCTGATAACAAAAGATAAATTTTTCCAAAAGGCAAGCAAATGGAGTATATCCACTGAAAAAGTAAATGATTTGTGGAAAAAGTATGTGCAAGAAAATTTCAGCTATATAAAAGAAGAGTTTTATAAAAAAGCGCATTTAAGAAACCTCTCAGAGGAAAGAATAGAAGAGTTATGGAAAAAGTATTGGGGTAGCCTGCAGTAAAATGGACATTGATGAATTCTTGGATAAGGAAATCCAAGTTGAAAAAAAAGAGGAAAAAGAGGAAGAAAAAGATGTTTCTATTGAGATAACTAAAGAAGAAAAAGACAATATCAAGCACTACTTCGATCTTTGGAATAAAGTTTCAGAAGCAAAATTTAAGTGGGACAACGACCTTTATGCCGAGCTTAACAAGGTAGGGAATACAGTAAAAGAGAAGCTAGGCAAATTAGTTCCATCTCTAGAAAGAGAAAAAAACATAATAAAGCAGCTTATAGGCAAAGCAGTTAACGAGTTAGAACGGGAAAAGTACGAATCTGCAACAAAGTTGTATTCTGAAATAAGTGATATGAAAAACAGTTTCCCTGATTTTCTTCTTGAAGAGAAAAAGGAGCTTAATAAGGAAATTTTTCAGCTTTATGAAAAACTTCACGACAAGATAGATTTAAAATTTATAAATGATTTCAATGAGTCTATTGCAAAAGTAGATGGCCTCATCAAGAATTCATTCTCGAGCCTTAACATAGGCAGACTAGAGGCAGCAAAAAATTTTTATGAAGAGGCGCTTGAAGTCTACAGATCCCTCCCCAATGGATTTTTAGCCCGAAAAATAGAGCTGGGCAATGGGCTGCTTGCGCTTTACAAAGAGTTGAGCATACATATGCAGATTAAAACCCTTCAGCAGCAGTTAAATAAAAAATTTACAATAGGCCATAAGTTTGGAAGCAGTGATGACAACCTAAAGGTGATATCAGAAATTATAGAAAACAAAGTTGATATGCCGAAAAAAACTTTTGTATTCTCGGATTTAATGCCGGTTTCAGCTGAGGAAAGGCATACTATACGCAACAAAACACTATTAAGCAGGCTAATAGCCAGGAAATTAGAAAGGGCAAAAATAAACTTAAAAAAGGGGCTTTATTTTGAAGCAAAAAAGAACATTGACTCCATTCTTAAAGTGGATCCTGAAAATGAAGAGGGAAAGCAGATGTTGAGTACCATACCAATTGAATACGCTTAGTTCTACTAATCAAAATATAGAAAACGGCATAAGTTTTGATTTAATTTGTATGCAGTTTTATACTTAGTAACTGATATCTATAACTAATAATTTATACCCACTGTTAATAAACAAAAACATTTATATTCTCATAAGGCAAAATAACTTTAATTTGAAGTGTTTAAAACCTAAAAAATGCTCTGCATTTTTGTGGTTCCAAAAGCCTGCGAGGTTTCTTAGGATGCCAGAAAACGAAGATATTGAAGAATTGAAAATAGAATTGAAAAAATTAAGGCCTCAAGCCAGATTAAAAAGGTTGAAAGAGCTAGGAGAAAAAAGAAAGGCAGAAATAACTAATATAGAAGAGCTAATAAAAGATTCAGAAAAAGATCTAAAGACAGAAGAGATTGCAGAAGAGATTACTCCGCGGCGAAATGAAGTAAATATTGGAAGGTTATTCGAAGAAGAAGCTGAGCAACTGGAAAGGACTGTAAGAAAAGAAGCTCCGCAAATGGCGAGGGGAGGGGCAGATTATATATCGATTGAGCAGGCTCACAGTTATTATTCTGCACTGCAGGACATCGCATATGCAAGCATGACAGGAACATTAACTGATTCCCACCTAGATATAATAGACCAGATAGGAGAAAGGCTTGACAGAACCAAATACCTCTCTGCAAGCAAGGAAGTTGCAAACATTCTGGTAGCAAGCAGATCCACTTTGTACAAAATAAGGAAGTATGCTGGTGTGGAAGATGAGAGGAAAAGCTATTAGCTTTTCTTTAATAAGCACGCAAATAAGACAACTCCTCCAATCAAGAGCATTATCTCGCCAACAAAAACACCTGCCATTAAGATACCTTTGTTCGATAATTTTTTTCCTTCTGTAGCAGTACTTGTTGCAGTCCCAACAATTTTTGTAGGCATTGTTTCTGTTGTAGGCAGTGGATTGTTATTTTTGGATTTTGTTGGATTATTTGTTGTAGATTGCATTTCTTCTGAATTTTTATCATTTAAATCATTGCATTCTACATTTAATTTAACAGTTGAACTTTCAATTTTATCTCCATATGATAAGCCTGCAAATAGGGTATATGTGCCCGGGTTAATATTAGCTGGTAGTTTTATGCTGTAAGATTTGCTGAAGCTATTGTCTTTCGCAAATGGGTCTTTATTTAATTTAAAAGACTCCCGTATGTTAATGCCTAACTCCTGGTTTGAGATTGCAAGCTTTACATCTTCATCATTAATCCCAAAATTAACAGCATCAACCTCTAGAATTGCAGGTTTGCCGCATTCAACATTATCATTGGAAAATTTCAATTTGTTGAAAATAATGTCATGCTTTTCTTTGTCAACCTCAACTTCAAATTCTATCTCTTTTGAATAAGAAAAGCCATTTTCATTCTCTCCCTCAACTGTGATAGTTAAATCATAATTATCTTCTTCGACTTCCAGGGGAATATTAAATTTTAGAGAAACCTCTTTATCCCTTCCAGGAGCAAGGTTAAAATCACTTGCTTCATCTTTTAAATCTTTGCCATCACTAATGCTTTCTAAGATGCCTTCAATAACAATATTTTCGATATCAATTTTATCATCTTTATCATATAAATTCTCAACACTTATTTTTAATTCCAGCTCTGAGCCAGGAATCACATTTATTTTGCCGCCATTTTCATCTGTCCCTGATTCTTTTTTACCGTCAACGTATACTTTTATATTCTTCACATTGAGTTTTTCACATACTTGCTCATATGTTTTTACTGGAGGTTTTTCTATTGGTGGCCATGAAGCAAATCCAGCTCTGATGAACCCGATAACATCTTTATCCACTGCATTGTAACTTGAAGTACCAACAGGAGCAAGTCCCCAACCATCCCCATCTAAAATATAAAATGCCCAAAAGTAGTCGGGATCCCATTCACATACTGTTCCAGACACTTCGTCTCCAAAACCATTAATTTTACAAAGAGAACGTCCAAATACACCTGCATCGCTCCAAGTTACATCAAACGTTGATTGCTGTAAAATGTCATAACCAGAAGCAGAAGCACTAACAGAAACACAATCTGTCTTAACACTATTATCCGGGAATTCCACTACAATGCCAACATTCACTGCATTTGTAATTCCAGTTAAACATACAATCAAAACCAAATAAACAATACATTTCTTCATTCTTCCCCACCATATTTTAAGGATATTATATCTCCGCCTTTTGGATAATATTTGTCTAAAGAATTCAGCGTAAGCTTTCCGTTAACAAAAAATTGCCACCAAAACTCGCTTTTTGCGCAAACATCATCAACACATTTTATGAATTTATTTGGCCAGCTTTCAGTAACCTCAATATTATGATTTTGTTGAAGGATTTCCAGCGCATTTAATCCGTTAATATCCAGTTTTTCTTCTGTGGTATTTCCCAGTGTGCGTATTACCAATGTTGCTTTACCGTGGTAGCTGCTTTTTTCCCCAGAGTTTCCTGAGTTTCTTAATCCAACTAAGCTTGCTATTAATACCATACTCACTAAGGATATTAACACAAATATCTTTTTCATTAAAGCCTCCCTTCTCCTCTATGAATTTTTTTGCAGATGGCAGCGCTAAAGAGAATATTAAATTTGAGACAAGGTGTATTATTGTAAAAGGCAAGGCCAAAGCAAATGCTATAAATATTGATGTGCCTATCATCAAAGGTGTAAACGCATTCATAATTATCTCAAAAGCCAAAGTGCCTATAACTGTTATAGCTATAATTTCAAGATAAGAAGCTTTTTTTCTAAGCAATCCCCCTAACCAGCCCGCTATGCCAAAACCAAGTGCTTGGAATGGCGTCCATGGCCCCTGCCCTCCAAACATGAAGAAATTGGAGATATATAATGATGATGCTCCGGCTAAAAAGCCCTTATTTCTGCCGAAAAGCCAGCCTGCAAGTATTGCAAAAAAGGTTAAAGGCTCTGCTGAAGGCACAGCCTGCATTGGAATTCTTAACATAGCTGCTCCGCCAATAAAGCCGAACATCAAGAGCCATTCTTTAAGCTTTAAAACCTGCAATTGCTTTTGCAAAGCATGTAAAGCTGTCTTTTGCTTTGAATTCAATTCTTCTTTTGGCTCTGCCTTTAATTCTTTTTTTTTCTTTTTTTTGAGCAATAATTGCAGTTCCATTTTAATCTATTTATTTGATATTTATGCTGTGATCCACTTCAACTTTAATAATGGCAGATAAATTGACATTTTTGTCATTAACCTATACTTTTCCCATTCTTTTGAATCAATATTTGATCCAACTGGTGGCACATAACCAATATCACTTATTACGTCTCCACTAATAAAATACTTAAAATGCCTTGCTGCTTTTTCTATTGTTTCTTTGCTTACCATTTCTCTTGTGCTTTCCCCATTTTTTAATGCAATTTCATTTCTGCTTTCAGCACCTTCCTGTGCATCATAAGTCCTAAAGCTTCCAAGATGGCTCCATATCTTATCATAGTCTGTATATCTTACATGGGGGGACATTCCGGCATAAGGATTTATTGTTCCATAACCCCCATTCACAATAATTTTCCTTTCATCTTTGATTATTTCTCCTTCTGTAGATTCTTCCAAACTTTCATCTGAGATATTCTCTTTGCTTTTGCCTTTAATTTTCCATTTAATTTCCTTTAGTGCGAAATTTATCAAAATAGTGGAAATAGAAAACTTAGAGTTTTGTGCAGTGTCTTTTTTATTAATCTTCTTGCTATCTTCTGTCTTTACCCCTATTCTTCCTCCAGCCGCAATAAAGTTTTTTGCAGCCAGTTCTGCCAATATCGTCTCTATATTTCCCAAAAAACCACCTTGTTGGATGTTATATCCAACCAAAATTTGCAGCGGTTATAAATACTTTTCTATTGTCCAAAGCAATAATTGCAGAATCTATACTCACAGACAATAGTTTTTATACAAATAGTTGTCCGTTCGTAATACGAAAAAAACATTTTATGTTTTTTTGTATCCCTCTGGGATAAGCAAATGACATATCCATTGTATAAAAATTGGTGTCATTTGCTATAATTAAACCTCTTCATAATATTGCTTAAGCTGCTGTTGAGCTCTGTTGCAACTGCCAATGCCCCGTGCTCAGCCAGCTTGTAAGAATCCGCGTAAGTTACTATTACCAAATCATTTCTGGCTAAATCAAACTTATCTTCTATTCCGCTGAAATCCTGTTTATAATCCAAATCACAAAGCCTGAGCTTTTTGTCGTAGTTAAGTATAAGCGCGCCATCTGCGCCATTTTTAACAGCTTCGTCTCTCAAGACATAAGATTTGCTTATTTTGCCAGGATTTTTTATATGTACAGCCATCTTTTTTTTATTTGGAAAAATATTAATCAAGTCAACTTTTTTCATACTAAGAGCATTATTTATTTTTTTGGCAATAGCATTTCCTTCTGCACTCAAATAATGCCCTCTTTCATCTGACTCCAAAAGCTTATTTTTCTTTAATATGCCTAAAATAGCCCTTATAGTCCCTTCGCCCAAGTCCAAAATTTTCGAAAGCTGGGAACGGCTTACGGGTTTTTCTATCCTTAACAAGCATCTTAGAATATCAATTTTCGTAAAATTTGATAAATTTCCAACCATGCTAGAAATTAAATTAAGAATATATTTAAGTTTTGCTATTGAAAAAACTCAAAAACAACAAAATATAAAAACCAGCTCTTTATTAGTACATTCAATGAAACCTTATGTATTTGAGCAGATAAAAAAAGAGTATGATGATTTCTATAAAAGCTTATTGAGAAGCGGCAAGCTGCCATTAAAAGGAACAGGAAAGGGGTTTTGGGGCGGAGTAATAGCTGATGAAGTTTATGAAACCTTTAAAAAAATAGGCCTGCAAAGGCATAAAAGCTTTGTTGACCTGGGCTCTGGCGATGGAAAGGTTGTTTTAACAGCAGCCTTGTTCTGCAAGCGCGCAGTAGGAATTGAAGTAGATGATGAATTATACCTAAAATCACTAGAGATGCAGAGAAAGCTCAACATACCAAATGCAATATTCTATAACAATGATTTTTATGATCATAACATAGCAGGATATGACATGGTGTTTGTTTACCCTGATGCGCCTATGCACCGCGGTATGGAAAAAAAGCTGCTAAACGAATTGACAGGAAAATTATTGCATTATGGCCATCATTTTCACCCTGAAAATCTTAAAGCAGAAGATAGGTTTTTGGTAAATGGGAATTTGTTTACGATTTATTCTAATAAGTAACATTGTTTTAGGTTTTTAGTGTTCCTCGCATCTCAAAACCGAAAGGTTTAAATAGTTATATAAGTTTATATAACAAATATGATGCAACAGACAATAGATAAGGATATACTGCATTATCCGCAGCTGGATACAATCCTTATGGTAGAGGAATATATAAGAGAGCATTCTGGAGAGTACAAAAAAAGGAGCTTATGGGAAAACCTGCCAAGAAAAATGATGTATCAGACTTTCTGCGTTGTCTTTGATTATTTGCTGTATTCAAACAAAATTGCAATAGACAGAGAAGGAAAAATAGCATGGATTTGGAATCCAGAACTGGTTAAGAAGTATTTATCAAACCCCAAACTTAGAGCAAGATGAAATCAATTGTGCATTTTGGCGATGAAAAGTTAAAGGCAGCTTTTGGTAATCTTAAAGACTCTAAAGTTGAAGACAAGATTCTCTATAAATGGATACTTAGGGCAATTAAAGATTGAGAAGATAATGTATTTTGCGGCATACAAGTGCCGAAAAAACTTATTTCAAAGGTTTATATCAGCAAATACGGAATTGACAATCTATGGAAGTATGATATGCCAAAGGGATGGAGATTGCTTTATTCTGTTGCTAATAGCGAGGTTTCAATAATCTCTATAATTCTAGAATGGATGGACCATAAAAACTACGAAAAAAGATTCAAATATTGATTTTGGCTTGTGTGCAGAATTAGAAGAGTTTATATATGATTTTTGTTATTGTTTTATTGATGGTTAAGAAAATAGGGGTATTGTTAATATTTATTGGAATTTTTATTATTGGTTGTAATCAAATACAAGAAAGTACATTAATAGAAAAACCAATGATAAATGAAATTGAAAAAGATAAAGAAGTCAACGTAATTGAAAAAGAGACAATAAGAATAGAAACAATCAATGATTGGAGTATTGAAATTATCTTATGTAAAGAATGTAGTCCTTACAGGTCTGAAAATATATCTCAAAATGAATTACAAAAATAAAAGATGAATTTATTTCCAATTTTGAAGAAGGAGAGGTGGTATTCGATAAATTTGAACAGAACAGCCTTTTTGTAAATACAACAAACGACGCAAAAGACAAGATAATAGAAGGTATAAAGCTCAAAACAGCAGAAATTCAAACAGTCTATTTTAGAATGATAATTATTGAAGAAGATCAAAAAGAGCCTTTGAAAGATGACGATATTTATATATGCAAAGAAAATAGAGAATGTGTTATGGTAAGTGCTGATTGTTGTGGTTGTGGCATGGGAGGAACAACAACTACAATTAATAAAGATTATTTAAATTACTGGGAGAATAAATTAAATGCAGAATGTAAACCTATAGCTTGTCTTGCGGTAATATCAAATCATTGGACTTGTTTTGCTACACCGAAATGTGTTGATGGTAGATGTCAATTAGTAGAATAGGATTCTGCACACACAAAAAATAATAATGAAGGGCAACATAAACTAACACATAACAAACCCTATTCTTTAATTTTCATTCTCAATTTGTTTTATCATTTAAAAATAGTCATAAATGTTTATAAATCTCTAAAAGAAGTTCGGTTATTATGAAGTTTGATTTGCCTAAAAGAGACCATCCTAATCTGGAAAAATATGAAAAGCATGATGTAGATACAGCATACCAGTTTGCAAATGACCTATACAAGGAGATGGGTGGCTTAATAAGAGGGGTAATAATATTCGGCTCCAGCGCAAGGGAAACAACGACAACAAAAAGCGATATTGACATTCTTGTTATTATTGACGACCTTACTATAAGCCTAAGCCCCGAGGTTATTGAAGCTTACCGCGTTATCATAAATAAGATAATTGTAAAGGTTTCAACAAGACTGCACATAACCACGTTAAGATTTACAGCCTTTTGGGAGTATATGAGGAATGGAGATCCTATCGGCATTAATATTTTAAGGGATGGTGTTGCTCTAATAGATTCTGGATTTTTTGAGCCTCTGCAAGTCTTGCTAAAAAAAGGGAAGATAAGACCTACAGCAGAAAGCATATGGACTTATTATATAAGAGCTCCAAACACATTGCACAACAGCAAGTGGCATTTGCTTCAGGCTACTTTGGATTTATACTGGGCAGTTATAGATGCTGCGCATGCAGCTTTAATGAAGCATGGCGAAATACCTCCTACACCAGAGCATGTCGCAGATTTGCTGGAAGAAAAATTAGTAAAGAAAAAACTGCTTGAGCGCAAATATGTAGCTATAATGAGGCATTTTTACAAAACAATGAAGATGATTGTTCACAGAGAAATCAAAGAAATAAAAGGAGAAGAATACGACAGGTATTACAAGGCTGCAGAAGATTTTGTCAACAGGATGAGAGAGTTTATTGATAGGTAAATTTTTAACTCTTTTTAAGCTGAAGGTATTTTAATTCATTTATATAACACTTAATTTCTTAAAAGCAAACAGCCAATAGTTAATTAGGCAATATTGAATTGAGCTTTCTTTTTTTCATTCCCTGTAGCCTTCTTTATCCAATAATTTCTTCAAATCCCTTGCTTTGAGATATTCAGCAAACATCATCATATTAAATTTGTAATAATGCTTAAAGAGAAATAGAGTTAATACTAACAGCGCTGGCAAAAGAATCCATAGAAGCGAATGTGGGAGGAAAGCTTTTGGGATTTTATCCAAATTAAGTATAAATATAACCATTCCTGCAACATAAAACGGACCTATTGATGTAAACAAAAGGTTTCTCAGCGCTTTCTTAATCTCTTTCATGTCATAGCCAAGCGATATCTCCATTGAAGCGTCTTTGTCTCCATACATTGTTATTTCAGGATCATACCTTGTTCTTATTTTCCTTATTGCAGGCCTTTCCTCAATAATCTTTAATCTAACATTGCCTATTTTCTTTTTAGGAAAATCATCTGCAACCTCAACAACATAATCATATTCCTTTCCATTTTTCACAAATGTTCCTTTTTCTAATTTAGTAAATTTTTCCATTTTTTGCCAACCTCCTCAGGCTTTACTTTAAGTTCCAATATCAGTTCTCTTTTCTTAGGAATTGAATCAATATCATAATCAACAGTATCGACAAAGCTCCAGTTGATTTTCTCTCCTTGCTTTACCTTTTTCTTCAGCCAGATTAAGTCTGTCTCTTTAGTTTCTGGCATTTCCTCATAGTTTTCAATTATCCACTTTCTGATTTTTTGCCATTCCATGATTTTTACCCCAAATCCATTTTAACCAAACATCATATTAGCTTCCTGGGGCTTGATGCCATTGATTATAGAGATTATTGCACTTTCGTTAAGGCTTCCTTTCTTTTCCATATAATGAAACATCAGCTCATTCCAGATTCTTTCAATATCCCTGAAAGAAAACTTTTCTGTCTGCCTTGCCAGGTGCTCGTAGTTAATTTGGCTAGGAATATATTTCTTTGATTGCTCTACTTTCATCCTGCAGAATGCAAGCCTTTCTTCATATTCAGGATTCCTGAACTCAACCTGCACAAACCTGTCAGTGAATGAATCGCCAAATCTGCTCAACTCATTTATCGATATTATCACAATTGATTTTATATCATTGTCATTTAGGCAGTCAAACTGCGCGTTAAATTCTCCAATAAGCGTGTTATCTTCGCCATATCTTGCATTGCCAAATATTTTTTCAGCTTCATCAATGAATATTACGCAATTCCTGTACCGTTTTGCCATATTTCCTATGCTGTGGATTTGTTGGAAAGGGTTTCCCAGCACATTACCTCCGCTAATGGTAATAAGAGGAAATCCTATCTCTCCTGCAAGCGCTTTTGCCATGAATGTCTTTCCTGTTCCAGGAGGGCCATGGAATAGTAGAAGGTTTGCTCTCCTTAAGCCAAGCTTTTTGCTTAGCCCCTCATTCCTATATATCTGGACAATCCTTTTTACATGACTCAAAGGCTCTTTTTTGCCTATAATATCCTTAAGTTTGAGTGTTATGCCATTTTCAACACGGTATCCATATAGCTGTGTGGGCTTGTAGACTTTTAATGCAGTTCTTATATCTTCTACATCGAGATTGCCTTTGCCAATCCTGTATGCCAGCTTGAGCATTTCTGGAAGATCCCTGTAATTGTAGCCTATGGAGTTTCGCGCTATAAAATTGAGGTTTTTGGCTGAGATATGTTTGCTGAAATTTGCTTTGAGAAAGCTTTTCTTATTAAGGTCTGTTGGAATATCAAAATCAATCTTTACTTCAATCCTGTCAATCATCTGCTCATCTAAGTCACCATAGCTGTTCATAGTGCAGAGAAGCATTTTGTTAGGATTTCTTTTGATGGTCTCAAGTATTTTCATAAAATCCCGTCTATCTTGAGATGTAACTGAGTATTCTTCTCTGTTAAATAGATAGTTTAAATCATCCATAAAGATAATCTGCTCTTTATTGTTGTTTATCTTGGATAAGATATTTTTAATAGTAGAGCATACTACGCAGTTGTTTAGCTTTATTTTTGCACAACCTAAATAGATAACCTCTTTTTCCAGAAGGTTAAGCAGCTTTTCCGCAAGGTAAGTCTTGCCTATGCCAGGATTTCCAGTAAATATGAAGCTTCTGCTTGAAAGATCTTTATCATACTTTTTCTGAAAGTAATCCACAATAAACCTTATGTTGTTCTTGTCAATCTCGCCAAGAGGATACTCATTTAGAGCCTTGAAAAATTCATTTATTTTTGTTTTTTTCATGTTACCTGCTTTATTTGTAGTTGCACACAAACTGCTTTATTGAGTTGCAGCCTTTCATATTCACATCATATAAATAAAAAGCATGATTAGCTGCGCCGATAATCTTTAATGCCAAGGCATGGCACTTTAAACCCCTTAAAAGCATAAGTTCGTCGGGCGAAAATCTTTAATTCCAGTGGTTCAGCACTACGCCCTTGTGATGCCTGTTTTCAATTTTGGGGCATTTTCATTGAGCCATTATACAGGACTAAAACAAATCAGCCCAGTTGCGCAGCCAATCATACATCCCATGGAATCCATAGGACTATAATTCTATTGACCAGTTTGATTTCTGGATTTCGTTGTCGAGCTTTTGCTTTTGCTCTTCAATCTCTTTTATTTTTGTTGCAAGCCCTAGCTCTTCAAAAACATCAGCGTCGAATGACTCAAAGATCCTGCCGCTTTTTATCAGCTTCATCAGCCTTGAAAGCTCTATGCGCATGTATTTTATCTCGGCAAGCTTTTTGTCTGTCCCAACCTCAACATTTTTTTTGTTAACCTGATTTTTTCCCTCTACAATCTCTTTTGTGAGCTGTGTTATTTTTTTGTCGCATTCCATAACTTTTGCTTTTTTATTTTCAAGAAAATCTTTCTGCTTTTTTTCTATCTCTTTTGATGTTTCCTTTTCTGTCCTGATTGTTGATTCTTTGAAGCTCTGCTTTGCGATGCTTTCCCTTAGATCATACAATCGCATTAATTCCCCTTCCTGCATCCTGATGATTGCAAGCTTTTCAGATATTTTCATTTTTTACCACCTTTAATGCTTATTGTAATATTCACTTATATTTAAATATTTATATTATATGATATAATATTATACCAAACAATAGAAAACAATATAAACCAGTGATTTTTTATTTATTGCATGGAAAGTTATATAAATGAGCATTTGCCTTTAAGCGCTGAGGGTGGTTTAATGGGAAAAAAGGTATTGATTGCTACTTTATACAATCCTGAGCCTGTAATCTTGGCTACAACAAGGCTTGGGCCTGAAAGGCTTATTCTTTTGATTGACAAGGAGCCAAGCAAAGAGCAGGAAAACAGCCTTAAGCTGATTGAGGATTCTTTAGGAAAAGTAATTGAAGTAAAGGTTGTCAAAACCGATGTCTATGACATTGTCAATGTAGCCACAAAATGCGTTGAAATAATTGATATGCAGCCAAAGGATGATACAATCTATGTGAATATAACTTCTGGAAGAAAAACAAAAGCTATTGGGCTTTTATTTGCTGCTTATGCAAGGCATGACCGAGTTAAGAAAATCGCTTACAATCCTGAAGAAGATAAAACTGCGGTTGTTTATCTTCCAAGATTAAGCTTTAAGCTGAGCGAGAGCGAGAAGAAAATATTAGAAGTTTTAGATAAGGGAAAATATGAAACTCCTTCAGATATTGCTGGTAAAGTCGATATGTCAACAGCCATGCTCTACAGGGCGCTTGATGAATTAAGAGACATGGATTTAATAACAACAGAAGAAGGTTTGAAATTAACAGATGCGGGGAAGATAGCGAGGCTGTGAAAAATGGACCAAAACAAAGCATTAGTTGTGTTTCAAGGAAAAAAGATAAGAAGAATTTGGAATAATGATGAGTGGTGGTTTTCTGTAGTTGATATAGTTGGTGTCCTAACAGACAGCGAAGACTCCAGAAACTATTGGAAAGTTCTCAAGCATAGGTTAAAAGAAGAGGGTAGCGAGGTGGTTACAAAATGTAACCAACTGAAATTAGCAGCTTCTGATGGCAAATATTATGAAACCGACTGCGCAAACACAGAGTCTATTTTCAGGATTATCCAGTCAATCCCATCCAAAAAAGCAGAGCCTTTCAAGCAATGGCTGGCAAAAGTAGGCTATGAGCGTGTCCAAGAGATAGAAAACCCGGAATTAGCCCAAAAGCGCATGAAAGAAATATACAAAGCAAAAGGCTATTCTGAAGATTGGATTGAAAAAAGAGTACGTGGAATTGCTATAAGAGATGAGCTTACTGATGAATGGAAGAAAAGGGGAGTGGAAACCGACAAAGAATACGCCATTCTTACTGCTGAGATCTCAAAAGCCACTTTTGGGCTTACACCAAGCGAATACCAAAAGCTCAAGGGGCTAAAAAAAGAAAACCTTAGAGACCACATGAATGATTTAGAGCTTATATTTGCCATGCTTGGCGAAAGGGTTACAACAGAAATAACCAAGAGCAAAGACGCGCAGGAATTTGATGAATGCGAAGTTGCAGCAAAAGAAGGCGGAGAGGTTGCGGGAAACGCAAGGAAAGACGCTGAGAGAAGGATAGGAAAGCCGATAATAACAGATGAGAATTATCTTGAAGAGGGGGAGAAGAGTAAAAGAAAAGGACTGGAGAGGAAGTAGATTGCCTAAGCTGGATGATGAAAATAAATAAGATAGAGGGGTTGTGAAAGTGGAAGAAAAATTGATATTGAAAATTATGTTAGGTGATTAAAATGCCAGCCCTCTACTCCAACTCTCGGTTAAGCTGTTTCGAGCAATGCCCCCTGAAATTTAAATTTGCATACATTGACAAATTAGAGACAGAAATAGAAGAAACAGTTGAATCTTTCTTAGGCTCAAGAGTCCATGAAGCGCTTGAAAGGCTGTATAAGGACTTGAAATTCCAGAAATTAAATTCTTTAAAACAATTGCTCGATTTCTTTAATTCTGAATGGAAAAAGAATTGGAATGATGCTATTGTTATTGTAAGAGATGAGTATGACGAGGAAAATTATAGGAAAATGGGGGAAAAATTTATTGCAGATTATTATGAAAAGTACAAGCCATTCAACCATACAAGGACTATTGCCCTTGAAACAGAGAAAACTGTTGATTTAAATGATAAGTACCACATTCACATAAGAATTGACAGGCTGGCCATGAAAGATGATACTATATATGAAATCCACGACTACAAAACTTCCAACAGATTGCCGACACAAGAAGATTTGGATGATGACAGGCAACTTGCAATCTACGCTTATGGAATAAAAAAGATGTATCCTGATGCCAAAAAAGTTAAGTTAGTATGGCATTTTCTCGCTTTTGACAAAGAAATGTCATCTGAAAGAACCCCAGAGCAGCTTGAAGATTTGAGAAAAGAAGTTATTGAACTAATAAAAAAGATTGAGTCTGAAAAAGAATTTCCTTCTAACGTCTCTACATTGTGCGATTGGTGTGAATTCCAAAGCATATGCCCTGAATGGAAGCATAAGTTTAAGACAGAAGAATTAGAGCCTAATGAATATCTTAAAGAAAGCGGAGTAGAATTAGTAAATAAATTTGCCGAGACAAAAGAGGAATGCGACAAATTAAGCGAAAAGCTGGAAAAAATAAGAGAGGCTTTAATTGAATATGCTAAAAAGGAAAAAGTAAGCATGGTTTTCGGCTCTGATGTAAAAGCATCCATAAAATCATACCCAAAATTGAGCTTCCCGAAGAAATACGACTCCAATCAGCAAGAGTTTTTTGAAGCTGTTAAAAAAATTGGCTTGTGGGACAAATTGGCTACAGTTGATGTTTACGAGTTGGCAAAGATGATTAACAATGGGGAGATTCATGAAGATTTAATGAGATTGCTAGGCAAGTTCGTAAACAAGCAGGAAATAGTCAGAGTTGGCTTAAGAAAGAAATAGCAAAATAGGCTTAACCCAAGCATTAATACCATGTCTTTCACAAAACAAAAAACCGATTTTTTATCTAAAAAAGACAAAAGCAGGAAAGGAAACATAGACATTAAAATTAAGAAATTAGTTGACAAAATAAATTCTCTTGAGGATTTTTATACAACGAGCAGCTGTGCTGGCAGAATTTCATTGTTAACAATTCCTAAATCAAATAAAAAGAATGAAGTTAAATATTTATTCTGCTCACATAAAAAAATACAATATAACGAATTTAAAAAATTAATAAAAACACTAAAAAATTCCAAAGGAATTTTTGGTGTGCCGAAAAATTCAAAGAATTTTTCTAGCATAACAAAATCAAAAAAATTGCCAAAGGATGATGTCTGGTTTAGGGTAGAACCAGTTATTCTTCATGTAGCTTGTAAAAATATTAACAATGCAAAAAAACTATTAAATTTAGCAAGAAATATTGGTTTCAGGAGAAGCGGGATAATTTCTGTTGGAAAAAATAGAATAATAATGGAATTGATAGGCACAGAGAAAATTGATGCCATAGCAGGCAAAAACGGAAAATTGCTGATTGACGAAAATTACTTTAAAATCTTGATTAAAGAAGGAAATAAAAAACTGGAAAAAACTTGGGAGAAAATTAATAAATTGCATAGAGAATTAAAAGTTAATTGTTTTGTTCTTGAATAAACCAAAAACTTTAAATATAAGTTGTATATATGTATATACATGATAGAAACAAAATTAGTGCAGAAGTTTGGCAACAGCAGTCATGTAGTTTTACCAAAAGAGTATTTAGGTAAAAGAATAAGATTTATAGCAGAGCCCAAAACCTTTGAAGATATAAAATCTGAAATATTGGAAATTTTAAAACCGTATTTGGAGAATATTGTAGGGATATATTTGTATGGTTCTTACGCCAGAAATGAACAGACCATTGACTCTGATATAGACATATTGGCAATAACAAGCAATAAATTAAAAATAATTAATAAAATTGACAGCTACACCATTGTTTCTGCAACTATAGAAGAGCTTGAGAGTATCTTAAAGAATAATGCCCTTTTGATTCTTCCAATAATAAAGGAAGCTAAAACCATCATCAATCCAGACTTATTGAAAAAATATAGGGAATATCAATTTACAAAGAAGAATACTAAACAATTTATAGATAGTTCTATAAAAGTTTTGCAGCTAAACAAAAAAGGTCTAGAACTGGATTTTGAAATAGGAAGCCTTGTTTATTCTTTAATATTAAGGATAAGAGGCTTGTTAATGATAAAACTTATTATGAGCAATAATTTATACTCAAAATTATCATTATTCAACTATTTGGAAAGCAATAACTTACCAAAAAATAAAATTGAAGAATTGCATGGAATTTATAGCAGCGAAAGAAATGACATTAAAGTACAAAAAAGTAGTATTATAAGAGGTACAGATATAAGAAAGTTATTGGCTATAGCTGAAAAATTGCTAAAAGAAGTGAAAGCGTTGTTGACATGAGCAAGAAGAAATATAAAAAAGGCATTGAAAGTCTAAAAAAGGAAATAGAGCTGCATAGAAATGTGAAGCTACAAAAAGCTCTGGATGAGGATAATATAGGATTATTCGGTTATTATGAAAAAGAAATCAAAAGGCTAGAAGGCCAATTAATGGAAAAAGAGGAAAAGCTTTTGCCTAGAAGTGAAAGGTTAAAGGTTAAAAAGAGAAAATAAAATCACTTCCTCAAAACTGTATATGCTGCTCCAACAATGAATACTGCTGTCCCTAAAAATAAGACTATTAGGATTGCCAATGTAGTGGTGTATCCGCTTGTTTGCACAAATGAAACTTCAGCAACTGGCTTTTTCTCGATTATAGCTGGAGGAAGGATAACCTCAACTTTTGGCTTTTCTTCCCTGGCTACCTTTTTGACTTCCTTTACAAGCTCGCATTCCTCAACAGTCAAGTCAACTGTTTTTGAATCGCTTGATTTACCACCATAGTAAGTATTAATTGTTATTGGATATATACCAGCTAAAGTCTCAGCGCTTATCGATTCTGTAACAAGTTTTGCAAGCCTGTTGTCATCAGTTCCTTCATCAAGCTCTATGCCTTTTGTTAATGAGCTTATTCCTAATTCAGCGCTAGTAACCTCAAGAGCCACATCCTCTTCATCTTCTGCTCCAGTATTTATTATCTCTGTACTAATGGATATTTGCCTTTGGCATTTTACTTCTGATGGTGTTAAAGCTGCTCTTAGTATTCTTATTTCATGCTTTTCTTTCTCAACCTCAAGTTGAAGCTCGTATAATGTATTATGGACTGTTCCATTTTCATCTTCTCCTTCAATATTTATTATTGCATCGTATACGTCTTCATCCACTTCCAAAGGCACATCAAAGCTAATTTCAACATCTTCGCTCTTTCCAGGCTTTAAATCAAATTCCTTTGCATCCTGATCTATGTCATCTCCGTCGTCAATGCCTTCGATAGTAATTTCAGCGCTTATATCTTCTATTTTTAGGTCCTCTTCTTTTGTAAATAAGTTTTCTATCTCAAGCTTAAACTCCACTTTTGAGCCAGGCTTTGCTTCTTTATCTATCTTAGTGCTGTTTCCTATGTTTTTATCAGTTTTTCCATCTACTTTTACATCAAGATCGCTTATAACCAGTCTTGGACCCTTAACCGCAGTTATATTAAAGCTTTGCAGAGTTGTTAAGTTGCTATCGCTTACGTTTACTGTTATATTACTATTTCCTAGTTGCTCTACAGTAGGTGTCCATGAAATCAATCCTGTATTGCTGTTGATGCTCATTCCATTTGGCTTTTCAATTAAACTGAATATTAAAGTATCTCCGTCTGGATCAACAGCATCAACATCATAAGTGTATTTTGCTCTTTCAATTGCAGTTGTTACTGGAGTTGAGATTATTACTGGAGCACCATTTGTGGTGTTTGTTCCTGTGTAATAAGTCGAAAAGTGCGGAACGTTAAATCTTAGTATCCCATTATCATAAGTTTTATTTGTGCATATAGCTTCTGGGCATACACCCCCATTTGTATTTTCAAATCCTGATGCATTGTAAATTAAAGGAGCTTTTGTATAATTAAGACCTTTCATTACTATTGATGCTGATTTATTCTTTAATTCTGGATATGCATCTGTGTCGACAGATATTAAGCCGCGGCTTATGTTAACTGCATCTTCTAAATTAGCCACTCTGCTGAAATTCAATGTGTTATTGCCAAAATCAATTCCCCCAAATGCTGTTTGGTTTATTGTGACATTAGTTACATTTTCTCTTTGGGACTGGTTTAGGTTCAAAATTGGGCTGGTTAATGCATCTGATATCATGCCAGTAGTTACTGTTAATTTCCATTCGTGTCTTGCTTCTAATCCGTTATCATCAGTAATGATAGCTGAAAGGCTATAGACACCTTTGCTTTTATTGGATATTGTCAGTTCGTTATTTATTATATCATTAGGATTAAGGTGTGGTATTATAAGCTCGCCAATAAGGGATCCATTCAAAAGCCAGGCAAGGTAATGCTGTTCGCCTGCATCCACCCTAGATATTGTAACATTAAACTTTTGGCTTCCAACACCTTCTGCAATAGTCTTATTTTCCTTTGGGGAGAATGACGCTATTGTCGGTGCATCATTTGTATTATTTACAGTTATTATCATTGCCTTTGAATCTGTTTTTGAGCCATCGCTTGCTGTAAATCTTATTGTATTGTTTCCAACATAATCATTAGTTGGAGTCCAGTTGACTGTTGCCAATGAGTTGTTTGCTGCATTTGTGAATGTAATGGAACCTACGTTTGAGGTGAAAGTCAAGCTATCGCCATCAGGATCAAACGCTGTTATGTTGAATGTTAAAAGAGAGTCTTCTGTTGCAGCTTTATTGCTTATCGCATCCAATACAGGCTCTCTGTTTGTGTTTGTTACAGTTACAGTCCATATTGGTATGTTTGAGGCTACATTTGAGTTATTGTCTGTTACATTAACCGTTATTATGTGAGTTCCAGAAGCTGTGAAATTTGGAGTATAATTGAATTTGTTTCCGTCTGTTTTGTTAATTTTTCCATCAACATACCAAGTGTAATTCAGCAAGCCTCCGTCAGGATCTGAAGCTGTTACATTGAATATTAAGGTAGAGTTTTCAGCAACAGATGGTGTTAAATTTGTTGGTATATAGCTGCTTATTGCAGGAGCATCATCACGTGTAACTGTAAACTGCAACATACTTGAATTAGCAGAATTAGCAGTTCCATCACTAGCGTAAACTTTCCAATAATACGTTGTTGCATTATTTAAATTGGATAAAGTAAGGTAAGTATTTTGAGTATTTGCTGTTGAAGCAACGTTTATGTTAGTGCCATAAAACACATAATAGGTTAAAGCAACATTATCTACATCTGTTGATGCTGTCCAATTTAGTGTAACTTTTCCTGTTGCAGAGAAAACTGAGGAAGTGTTTGCAGGAAATACTAGTGTTGGTGTTGCTGGAGCGTCATTTACATTGCTTACAGTTAAAGTGATATTATTGCTTAGTGTTACATTTCCAGATGTATCGTTTGCATAGAAGACAATATACCTAATGCCAAAGAAATCTTCTCTTGCTGTCAGGATAACTGTAGTGTTTGTATTATTTATAAAAACAGTTATATTGTCTGGAGTTATTGATAAATAGTTTAAACTATCTCCATCTATGCTTTTGAAATAATTTGACAAGTTAAGTGTTGTTGTTGCTCCTTCATTTAATGTTATACCGGAGATATTTGCTTTTAAGACCGGATTGCTGTCAGTATTGTTTACTGTCACATCAATATAAGAGGAATTAAAGTTTCCTGCGCCATCATAAGCAACTGCTTTTAATGTATATGCTTCATCAGCATAACTTCCATTTGTCGTATTCCAATTGAATGAGGATGAAATAGCAGTGTCATTCAAAACCAATAAATTATTAATATAAAATTCTATTGTACTTAAATTTAAATCAGATGCTGTGACATTAAACTCGACATTTCCTTTGACAAATAAGTTGTTTAATGGAGATGTTATGTTAAGATTTGGATTGTTGTTATCTCTGACTAAAGTTATATATATTTTATTTGTTGCAGACGTGTTTGAACTTGTTATAGTTGAAGTTAAATCGTAGGTTGTCAAAGGCCCATTTGCAAGATGATAAATATTTATTGCTCCTATTGTATTTTTTTTGACATAAATGCTGGTTGGATTTGAATTATTCCAGATGTACGACTTAAAAGAGCCGGAGGATGCTATGCCATAGCTTTGCCCTATGTTTCCGCTATTGTTTAGGTTTATAGTTGTTGCAAGCCCTGCATTGCCTGTTGTTTTGTATATTGTTATATTTGTTGGGGAAGCAGTCCATGAACTATCTTCTGGAACCTCTACTGTCAACAAAATTGTTTTGCTTTCAGCATTGGAGGCGCTAATCTGTATATTGCCGGTATAAATTCCAGGGCTGGTATATTTTGGTATCACTATTATTGCATTAAAAGTTGTGTTAGTGCCTGCAGAAATTGACGTAAATGATGAAGGGCTTATGCTGACATAAGAGCTTTGCAATGTACTGGATGTAAATATTACGCTTACACCCTGCAAAGCGGCATTTCCTGTTGAATTTATGAATATGGGTAATGTTGCGTTTTGCCCATGGCTTATTGTTGAGCTTATATTTTTTGCCGCAGTTATTTGGGAATTGCTGTTTATCGTAACAGTGCTTACTGGCAAAGGAAGGTCATGGCTTTTTATGTCCATTAATGTTAAATTGTTATTTGTCCAGTTGGCATCCCAATAAACAGTATAAGTGCCTGCTGATGTGCCTCCTTTAATTGTCATGCCAAAGGTTACATTACAGCTTTGAGTGCTATTTATGTTTGAACTGCAACTTTTATAAGATACAGAACTTGCTGAAATAGCAGTTGTTGAAAAAGAATCAATTACAATCCCTGTATCATACATTCCACTTGTTCCAGCATTAGTTAGTGTTGCATTCACTTCAACAACTTTATCGCTTTGATTCAAATTAGAAACAACAATGTTCATAGGGCTTAAAGAAGCGGTTGTTGAATATTTTGTTGTAAATCTTGCTGTTGTTGTATTTCTATTTCCAGCCCTGTCTATTGCTATAAAATTTATTGTATAATCATTTTCTGTTGAAGGCGCTGTTAAGCTGCACTTGTGAATATCTCCTTCTTTACTAAAATTACCTACAGTTACGCCATTAAGAGTGCAAGTTACATTCAATAAATTTGCATCTGTCGCATTTACAGAAGCGTTGAAAACAGAATTCCTGCTTATAAAATTCCTGGAATTTGCTTGCGTGGTTGGATTGTATATTTTTGGGTTATTCTTAGCTGTTATGTTAAATAAAGTGTCTGTGTTTGAAAAGCCTAAAGTGTCGTTAAAGAATATTGTTATATTATAAGGTACATCATCGTTTAAGCTTGTATCCCATACATAATAGAACAAATTATTATTTCTGCTCATTGTATAATTGGTGCTGTTGAAGTTTATTAAAGAAACATTAACGCTATGCACTGCGTCTGTTATGTTTACAGTTACATTAATCAAACCTGTTATGAAAGAATTATTTGCGGATGGAGTTATCCATTTGTTGAAAACTGGTGCGGCATTGTCGTTTTTGTCGCCTGGAGTTAAAGTAGTTAAATTCAATATGTTATAACTCCCATCAGGAATTCTTCCTATAGAAACATTTTCTTGTGTAGAGGCTTGAGCATAAGTAATTGTATCTACTAAGTATCCTGATGAATTGTATAAGAACAATGTATCCCCGGTGTTACTTAATGAAGGAGAACTTGTTGACGGTCCATATTCAAGTATTTTAATTCCACTTTCATTCACACTTGGGAATGTTGAATTAAATACTGTAAAATTATTAGCAAGTATAACAAATCCTTTTGATGGAATAATGGTATCGATTATAGTAAAATTTTTTGCGTTACTTGCTATGTCGGATATATTCCAATTTGAAATATCAACTGATGAAGAAGCATTATTGTAGATTTCAATCCATTCTGTTTTTGGGTCATCAATACCATTCGCCAAAAACTCATTAATCAAAACATCTGCGCTAACAACCCCAGCCATAGAAACAAATATCAAAACCAATAGAAATACAAATAATACACTTCTATTTTTACCGTTCTTTTTCAATCTGTTGCCCCCAACGTAAAGAATTGCTCTAAAAAACCCATATTGATTTATAAATATTATTGTGTTGGAGTGGTTATTTTAAGTCGTCATAAGGTGGTGGTTAATTTTTCATATTAATTATTTTAGTGTCTGCATTAACCAGTATTAGATCTAAATACAGGTATTGTAACACCCCTCTCCTTTTCTCCAACACATGCCAGCATTGCTGCAGCAATCAGCATCACTGCCAGCAGCACAATTAGCAGGGCAAATGCCATCTGAAATTGCACTGCATTCCTGCATTGTTAATCCACAATCATTACAACCATAATTGCCATACCAGCATTTGCCAGCATTGCTGCAGCAATCAGCATCACTGCCAGCAGCACAATTAGCAGGGCAAATGCCATCTGAAATTGCACTGCATTCCTGCATTGTTAATCCACAATCATTACAACCATAATTGCCATACCA
>Ga0209211_10001567_pt1 | contig 42918 bp, 50 predicted proteins | sample RifGroA2_FD_183992 | JGI IMG/M metagenome (GOLD analysis project Ga0209211, IMG submission 183992) | Groundwater microbial communities from Rifle, Colorado, USA - Groundwater A2 (SPAdes) (version 2) | ecosystem: Environmental > Aquatic > Deep subsurface > Groundwater | place: Rifle, Colorado...
TCTGGTGCAGTATTCTTGAATTAGTCCGAACGCATTTTTCCGAAAAAATCCCCCCGCGAAAATTCGGAAAGGCGGCGGAGCCGCACCGCTCAAAACCGCAAAAGAACCCAGAGAAAAACATCGGCCCGAACCATATTTTAATTTTGGGGGAAGAAACTTTTTTAATCCTAATCACAAAATCTAGAGGTCGAATTATTAGTAAAAAATAGTATAAACTTAAACAATATGCCAAAATCACCCGAACAATTTGATCCAAATAAGGAACTCTCCGAAAAAGAAATGGAGGCTGCAATTGATAAAAATATAACGAGTCGGATTCAAGAGGGAGAAGAATTGAAGCAAGAAATGGCAGGTATGAAAACCGTTGCCGAACTCTTGGATAGAGCTGAAGCGTTGGTGCCAAACGCAGACCCATTTCTCTTAGATGTACCTGATCAAAATCGTAAATATAGCGAATCATCTCATTCATTTATTATTGAAGCTTGGAAAAGAATAAAAGAAATGCCTGATGGTGAAGAAAGGAACAAGCTTCAAAAAAGAGCAGATGAGATATACGGAAAATTTCTTGATATTGCTCAATCTGGCCCAAAATAATTTTTTATAGTTTATTGGGGAAATAGAAGTTTTCATAATTTTGTATTCACTCCATGAATTCTTGGAATTAATGCGGCCAAAGAAAAACTTGAAATTGTTAGCGGTGCGGCTCCGCCGCCTTTCCGAATTTTCACGGGGGGATTTCCTCGCCGCCTGCGGCGGCGAAATGCGTTCGGACTAATTCAAGAATACTGCACCAGACAAAACAAACCAAACAAAAAACAGCATCCTTCTAAGGGGAATGCTGTTTTTTGTTTTTATAATTAGGAATTTTGATTTTTACGTTCCCAAGCCAGAAGAATACCGGCAATAATCAAGAGAATAATGAAGAACCAGAAAACATATTTATTACTCCAAAAACCCACGAACGCGCTGCCTGCTGCCGCTGTTTGAGTTTCATTGATAGCTTCCTCATTTTCACCAGATGGCACAGTTAAATCTTCTGTTGCTGATCCATTTGCAAATTCAAACGATTCTCCTGTTTGCGATAAAGAGCCGCCGCCTGTTCCGCCAAAAAGATTTGCGGATGAAGTTGAGCGCGCAGTTACGATTTTATACATATCTGGAGCATTTGTTGCCTTGTTGCTAGGGTCGGTAAAATATAAAATATAATTACCGGGAGTCGCAGACGCAGGAACGATCCAATTTAATGTGTTAACAGTATTTGGATTTGAGCTTACGCCAATTAAAATTTTTGAACCAGAGGAAATAAAAGCAAAGTTAAGGGCAGTATTTACGTTTTGAACCGACGTTGACCAAGAGATAGTATATGTTTGTCCGATAAAGAGATTAGTAATAGGAATAGAAGAACCAACAAGCGTGACCTTAATGTTGGAAATCTGGATAGATGCTCTGCCACCAGTAGTTCCACTTCTGCCACTTCCGCTTCCTCCTGCAGGAGATGAAGGAGATGAATCCGAACCTGTTCCCGCAGTTGTACCGTTATCTTGAGTTACAAGAACATTGCCTGTTCCAGCAGTAGTTCCATTGTCCTGAATTACAGGAGTATTGGCTGGACCCGCAGTTGTTCCGTTATCTTGAGTTGCAAGAATATAATTTGTTCCCGCAGTTGTACCATTACTTTGAGTGGCAATAGTGCTAGTTGTGCCAGCAGTTTCGCCATTATCTTGCGTAGCTATAGCAAAAGCAAAAAAAGGCGCCATAGATATCACGGCGAAAATAACTATAAATAAAAACGCTATTTTTGTATATTTCATAATGTTTATTTGTTAATTTCTAATAAATGTCTAACTTGATAAAGTATAGCATAAGTGTTAAATAATGTCAATAGAAAAAGAAAAGGCGTCGATGGCACCTTTTTCTAGTGCATTGACGCCCTTTAAAATTTTTTTTCCGAGCCCATCGAGCTCGCCGTCGTCAACAGGGTCGCGACGGTGACCCTTGTCCCTAGTTAGGGACCATACCGCACAAACAATGCGGTACCCGACGAGGTCGGCCCGAGATCAACTGTCTGTCCGGCTTTGATTGACCCGACCGCGGTCCAAACCGCGGAGGGTCCGAGAGTGGGAGAAGACTGGACCCTGTAACTCACGGGGTCGCCGTTTCCTTCGGCACTCACCATGAGACGGTCTCCGGCCACCACCGCCATGAGTTTCGGTTGCGCCTTAGAGAGAATTACTGTAACAATTGTCTCCTTGGCAGTCACCATTGCCGTCATCCGCCAGTTCGGAAACTGGTTGAGGTAATCCTTTACCGCCTGCTCGTCGTTAGACGAACTGACGGGGAAGGATTTTGATCCAATCCCGACGATCACCCTCTTGACTTGCTGATTCGCAGGTCCAGAGGTAACCTCCGAGCCGTCGGCACGGATTCCCGGAGCTAGTGGCGAGTAAGCGGTGCCCTCAAGGGACACCACCTTTCCCAACACGTTCCCGCTGTCCGATGACGTGAACAGACCAGAGACATCCGCCAGGGAGAGCGTCTCCCCCAGATCGGCGGTGACATCCAGCCACCACCAGACTGTGCCGATTCCGTCGGATCTCGTCGTGAGATTCTCTGGTGTGACGTGTGACAACAAGACCGACAATGTCCCTGTTGCCTTGATCGTCACAACCGCATCGGCGGCGTATGCCGCGAACTGCGGCGAAGCCTGCGTCGGGCCGAAACTTGGCAATACTTTGATGATTGCCGCCCAACTGCTGGCAACTCCGAGAAGTCCCAGCACCATTACCGCAAGAATTTTTTTCATGGTTTTTGAATTCTTGTGTTCCCTATTATGAAAGAAAAAAAGACTTGGGAAACAACCCAAATCAAGTGGCACCGCCACCTTTTTCTCTTTTTACAAAGAACACATTGTTCGTATCCTATCACACCATACCCATATTTGTCAATAGCTTACAAAACTTGCCTTTATCTCATATATGAGATATACTGTTTGATATGAAAAAGCAGACTGAACAACAAAAAATCGGATATTTCATCAAAGAACTTCGCGAACATCGCGGAATGACTCAAGAGCAGTTCGCTAAAGCGCTGAATACTTCCCAAAGTTCAATTCCCCGAATGGAAAAAGGGGAGCAAAATTTCACCACCGAGTTTCTTTTAAAAATAAGCAATGTTTTAGACCACCAGATAATTTCTGTGAACGACTCAATTGACTTTCAGGTAAATGGAGGAAAAAAATTAAGCGGCGCCATAAAAACAAACTTTTCAAAAAATGGCTCGGTCGGGCTTCTGTGCGCTTCGCTAATAAATAGCGGAGTGACAACCTTGCACGGCATTGCCCGTATTGAAGAAGTTTACCGGGTGATTGAAATTTTGGAAAGTATCGGAGTCGCCGTCAAATGGTTCAATCAAAATACTCTGACAATTACGCCTCCAAAAAAATTTACCTTGGAAAATATTAATGCTGAATCAGCAATTAGAACACGCTCGATTGTAATGCTCATAGGGCCGTTTATTCACAAATTATCTTCTTTTTCCATTCCTCACCCCCACGGTTGCAATTTAGGCAAGCGCACGATTGCGGCCCATATCTACGCTCTGGAAAAACTTGGAGTAAAAATAAAAACAACCAACGCAAATTATGAAATCAGCGCGAGAAAATTAAAAACGGGAGAAATAGTTATGTATGAATCTGGAGATACGGCCTGCGAAAATGTCTTGACAGCTTCCGCTCTTATTCCCGGCGTTACAAAAGTAAGTTTTGCCAGCGCAAATTATATGGTCCAGGAGATATGTTTTTTTCTGGAAGCGTTAGGAGTAAAAATTGATGGCATAGGCACCGCTAATTTAATTATTCACGGCATCAAAGAGATAAACAAGAACATTGAATATTGGAACAGCGAAGATCCGATAGAATCTATGATGTTTATTTCTGCCGGAATTATCACTGATTCAAAGCTTACTATTACGCGCGCGCCCATAGATTTTTTATCTCTTGAAATGGAAAAATTAAAAAGAATGAATTTGAAATATAAAATTTCAAAAATTTATTTTTCATTCAACGAGCGGACAAGACTGGCGGACATAGAAATTTTTCCAAGCAAATTAAAAGCGTTGAACGACAAGCTTCATTCAAATCCCTATCCGGGAATAAACATAGACAATTTGCCATTTTTTGTGCCGATTGCCATACGCGCCAAAGGCCAAACAATGATTCACGACTGGGTTTATGAAAATCGGGCAATATATCTTACTGAATTAAATCGCTTGGGAGCGGATATCACTCTGGCCGACCCGCATCGTTTGTATATTACCGGCGGAACGCCGCTCAAAGCGGCGCAAGTTGTATGTCCTCCAGCCCTACGGCCGTCTATGGTGATTCTTATCTCAATGTTGGGAGCCAGTGGCACGTCAATATTGAGAAATGTTTATATGATAAATCGCGGCTATGAAGAAATTGCCGAACGGCTGAATTCCATCGGCGCGGATATTAAAATAATAAAAGGAAATTAAATGAAGACTTCCCTGAAACATACTTTTCGCAGGGGTTTTGAGCGCGACGGCGCGAAAACTTCAGGATTTTTTAAGCTTCAAAAAATCCGTACCGGAGAAAAGTTTATGTTTCAGGGAGTACTAAAAATTATTGTAATTTTAGGTCAAACTGCCACAGGTAAAAGCAATTTGGCGGTAAAAATCGCAAAAAAAATCGGAGGAGAAATAATTTCCGCTGATTCACGGCAAGTTTATAAAGGGCTTGATATCGGCACTGGTAAAATTACATTAAAAGAAATGAAGGGAATTCCCCATCATCTGCTTGATGTAGCGCATCCCAAAAATAAGTTTACTGTAGCCGAATATAAAGAATTAGCAGAAAAAATAATAAAAGAAATAATTGCCCGAGGCAAAATACCGATAATTTGCGGAGGAACAGGATTTTATATTGATGCGATAACTAAAGGAGTTATTTTCCCTAAAGTTCCACCAAATTTAAAATTAAGAAAAAGTTTAGTGACAAAGTCGGCGATGGCATTATTTGTCATTCTTAATAAATTAGATCCTGAACGTGCAAAAAATATAGATTCTCATAATGAAGTTAGACTAATCAGAGCGATTGAAATAGCAAAAGCCCTAGGCAAAGTGCTTCCAATTACGGAGGCAACGCCTCCGTATGAATTTAAAAAAATAGGCTTATATTTACCGCCGGATAAATTAAAAAAGAAAGTAGAAAAAAGAGTTGAAAAAATGTTTCAAAACGGTTTGCTTAGAGAAATTAAAAAACTAAAAAAAGCCGGGGTTTCCGATAAAAGACTTAAAGAACTCGGCTTTGAATATTTTAATCCCACTTATGAAAAAGTTGTCAAAAAAACTTTACAGTATGCAAAACGTCAAATGACATGGTTTAAGCGAGATAAAGAAATAAAATGGTTTGATGCGTCAAAGAAGATTGAATTGAAATCATAAAGCTTTAATAATTTTGGAGTGCGAAAGTCCTTTTAAGTCTGCAAAAAAAATCAGAGTTCCGTCATTCTTGAAAACTTTAATGGATTCCAAATTTCCTTTTTCATTCTCGAACCATTGAACGTGGGCTTTACCCGTATTAATCATTTGATCAAGTTTTAACCCTAATTTATAAAATTCTAATTTAGAAACTTCCCATTCTATACTTTTTGTTGAATGCGGATTTCTTTCTATAGGCATATATTTATACTAACATAATTATTAAAAAAGCGGGCCCACGAGGAATCGAACCTCGGTCTTTCCTTTTGGAGAGGAAAATTCTACCGCTAAACTATAGGCCCAACATACAACAAAAAAACGACCAACGGCCATCTTTAGTATAGCAGAAAAGCGTTAAAAATCTATTTTTTAGCTTCCTTATGTTTGGTTTGTTTTCTGCACCAATTGCAGTATTTTTTAAGCTCAATTTTTTTGGTTATGAGTTTCTTGTTTTTACTGGACCAGTAATTTACGCGCTTACAAGTTCCGCAGACAAGTTTTATAAGTCTATCTTGTGACATAAATAGATATTAGTATAAAATCTTTTTAAAAGCAACTTTAATCTACTATGTTGAACATATGTAAAAGATAGTAGAAATTGTAGAATAAAACTCTTTTAAATAATAATTCTCGGCAATAATGAACTTATGCGTGTAGTTATCTCATAATTTATGGTATTAAGTTTTTTTGCTATTTCTTCTACAGTAATTTGTTCCCCATTTTGGGCCCCAATGATTACAACTTCATCTTCAGCTTTGACATTTGACAAATGATCTACATCAGCCACAAACATATTCATTGACACTCTTCCGATGATTTTACATCGAGTGCCTCCAATTAAAATTTCCCCGTTATTTGAAAGCCCGCGATCTAATCCATCCGCATATCCTTGCGGAATAACGGCGATTTTTGTTTTCTTTTTTGTAACATAGGTCAATCCATAACCAACGGTGCTTCCTTTTGACAAAACTTTCACTTGCGCAACTTTGGTTTTCCAAGATAATACAGACCTAAGTTCAATCTTATTTTTATACATTTTCTTAATATCTTCCGAAGGCCACATACCGTAAACACCAATACCTAAACGTATTATAGAATAGATACCGAGATTTTTTTCATAGACTAACAAACCAGAGGTGGCAGAAATATGAGTATCTAGATTTTTAAAACCAAATTTGTGAGCTAGTTCTAGAGCTTTGACATACTCCTTTATCTGTTTTTGGGCATGAGAAAAGTCACGAGTGTCTTCAATATTTGCAAAATGAGCATAAATTCCAGAAAGTTTTACATATTCATATTTCTTTATTTTTTTTAAAAATTTAGGCAATTCGCTTGTTAAAAATCCTTCGCGTCCCAAATATGCGTCTATTGGAACGTAAATTTCCTGCATTTTTTTAATTTTTTTTGAAATTTTATTTATTTCATCTAATTGTTCAACTGAAAACACAGCTATGATGGAACCAAGCTTGATTGCGCTCAGCAGATCTGAACTTTTGATATATCCTAAAATAAGAGTTTTTTTCTTGCTTATTTTACGCAATAATTCAAGCTCTCCAACGCTATTGACCTGAAAATAATCTGCATATGGTTCAAGAATTTTTGCTATTTCATTTTGTCCGTGGCCATAAGCGTTGCCTTTTATGGCTATTGAAATTTTTGTTCCTTTTTTTGCTAAATTCCTAAACTGCTTGATATTATGAATCAAATTCTTCTTAGAAATTTCGATATGAGACAGAAACAAATTCTTTTTTAGCATATTTTAATATCCGGCATTTTTGATAATTCTTTCCAAAAGTTCTAACGGAAAAATTTGTGGATTTTCAGCTAATGCTTGATGATAAAGCACTGTTGAAGGAGTAAGCGCCGGTAAAGTATTTACTTCGATCACTATCAATGCGCCAGTAGTTACATTCATAAAGGCATCTATGCGAGCATATCCCCTTATTCCAACTTTTGTAGCCAATTGTTCAGCAAATTTTCGAGTTTTTAGAATTGTTTTCGGTTTGATTATGTTTGTCGGCGGAGGTGTGATGTTTATGCCTGTGCCACCCTGGAACTTTTCTTCAACTGATAGAACTTCATCCTCGGCTATGGTCAGGCTGGGATTAAAAGCATGTAATTTTTTATTTATTTCCAAGATTCCAATAGTAATTTCTACCCATCCGCTTTTTCGAACATATTTCAATTTATTTCCTTTTGAACGGATAATATCCGTTTGAATAAATTTTTCAAAAAGAATATCTTTAACCGCATGATTTGGCATTTCAACGATACTTTCTTGATTAAATAAAATTCCTGCTGGAATAAAACTCTTTTTATTTATTAAATATTTAAGATAATTCTTTAAATCGGTTTCTCTGTATAAATGCACGACACCAGTAGAGCATCCGTCATCTTTGGGTTTTACAATGATAGTTTTAGTATTGAGCTCGGATTTTAATTGAGACCACAACTCATGAATTTTATTTATTTTTATGTCTTTCAAAGACAAAACTTTTTGCGTAGCAGTATTTACTCTCTTTATACCGCTACCCCTGATAAGTTCTCCGGTAGTAAATTTATCCATGCAAATGCGAGAAATTTTTTCATCCGATCCGTTAAATTTCATCCTATTTTTTGTGAGAATTTTTTGAAAATTACCGTTTTCGCCATCTCCCCCATGGAGCCCGAGGAACACAAATTTTGATTTTTTAATAAAATCTTTTAGAGGTATTTTGTTAGGCATAAAAAAAAGCTCTGTTGCTTCATCATCTTCGAGCATTAGTTCTGCTTTTATCTTTTTCACCATGTTTTCAGTGCTTTTTTGACCAACCTTAGCGTTTTGAGCATTATAAATTATTTCTTCTACAGTATGATTCAATATGAGAGCATATGGCAGTTCCCAGACATTATTTTCAAAATCCAACAAGTACGGTTTGGGATTGTAGATTTCTGACTTGCGTAATTTCAACCAAACATTTGTTCCACTCATAAGAGAAACCTGCCTTTCAGATGTATTGCCTCCAAAAATAACAGATACTGGTTTTTTGTCTTTTATATTCTGTTTTTTAATATCTGCAAAATTAATCTTTTGCCTCTCGCACGAGTTTTTAACAACGTAATGTAAAAAATCACTGTGGTTCATGCCCAGTCTTGAAGATTGTTGAAAAAGAAAACTATTTTGTTCCATTCCTGACACAGGATTAAAATCAGAAAACCATATTTTGCCATTCGAAAGAAGCCATCCGTCAAAACGGGCAAAATCATTCATTCCAAAAAGGGAAAACAGCTGTTTGGCTCTAGTTTGTATTTTTTCTATTGTTTCATTCAGGAATCTCGCCGGACAGTGATATTTCACTTGATTTGTGGGTAAATATTTTTTACGAAAATCAAAAATCCTACCTTCGTGATAAGTCATTTCAATCTCGGAGGGCATTAGCGCTACTGGCATACCAAATTTATTCTGTAAAATTATAATTGTAAACTCCTTACCTTCCGCAAATGGCTCCAATACCACTCGAGTATCCATTCTTTTGGAAAAAATAAGCTCCGCTTTTTCTAATGCTTTTTCGGGAATATTTACAGAAAAAACCCCGATACTTGATCCACCAGTGGCGGGTTTCACTATTGCGCGATTTATCTGATGATTTTTGAAAAATTCTTTTACTATTTTTACATTATCTTTAGAATATATTTTTAATAGTGCGGATGGTAAAACAAAAAAACCTTTTTCTTGCAGGATTTCATTGGCTTTGTGTTTATCAAAAGCCATTTTACAAGCATTACTTCCTGAACCAACAAAAGGAATTTCATTTTTTTCTAAAAATGTTTGAATTTGCCCATCTTCACCAAAAGATCCATGTATTGCGGGAAAAACTATATCAACAGATTTTAGAAGTTTTATTAAGGATTTTTGGCTTAAAGATAAAGAATTTTGAGTTAATTTAAAATCAAAATCTGACGGATTGTTTGAATAAAGTTCCGCGCAAGAAATCTTAAAAGCCTTTTTCTTTTGATTAAAATAAATTGGAACAATTTCAATATTTTTATTTCCCAAATGATCCATCACAGATCTCGCAGAATTCAAAGATATTCCGCGTTCAAGCGAAGGTCCACCCGTAAGTAGCGCTATTTTCATAAAATTTTTGCAGAAAATCATTTTTAATCTGCCTTTATAGTATAGCACTATTTAAATCTTTTGGAAAGTTAGTTAAATTTTTATATCCCTTTTTTGTAATTAAGATCATATCCTCTATTCGCACACCCCCAAATCCTTTGAAATATAATCCGGGTTCTATTGTCATCACACATCCTATCGGAAGAACGTCTTCGCTTTTAGGTTTGAAATTCGGCCATTCGTGAATGACGGTACCGATTCCGTGTCCAAGTCCATGAGGAAATTTTTTTGCGTTGAATTTTTTATTCAAAAAATTTCGCGCGGTTTTGTCTATCATTTTTGCCCTTCTTTCCCCTCTTTTAATTTTATTCATCGCCAAATCCATTGCTCGCAAAACATTTTCGTAAATTTTCTTTTGCTTTTTGCTGGGTTTGCCCAAAAAATAAGTTCTTGTCATATCCGAACAATAATGATTTACGGTGCATCCGAAATCAAGCATTATTATGTCGTCTTTTTTTAGCTTTGCCGAACCCGGTTTGTGATGAATGTTAGCTGTATTTTTGCCAAAAGCGACTATCGGCAGAAATGATAAAATAGGCGCGCCGTATTTTACAAAAGATTTTTTAATTAAATTCGCAATTTCAATCTCACTTACACCTGTTCTTAATTTTGCTACGATATATCGTAGCACTTTCTCGCTGATTCTTTGCGCTTTAATTATATTTGCGAGTTCTTTTTTACTCTTTACCGCTCGAACTTCGTGAATTAGTTTTGTTTTCATATTTCAAAATTTGACATACTCGATTTTCCATAAACTTTAAAACAATTTCGCTATATCATTATAAGTAACAACAAGCATAAGGAGTATTAAAATAAAAAAACCAATCATATTCGCGGTATTTGCCACTTTTGGATTAATACGCGAACCTTTTATTTTTTCAATTAATAAAAAGAAAAGGCGTCCTCCATCAAGAGCCGGAAACGGAAGCAAGTTTATAATTGCAAGATTGATAGAAATAAGCGCGGCAAAAGAAAGAAGATAAATAAAACCAAATTCATAGGCATCACCCACAATGCCTATGATACCCACAGGACCCGTAATTGACGCAAAACTGCCCTGACCTTTTATGCTGTCAACTATAAGCGTATAAAGCCCCACAACTGTACCTTTAACAACAAACCAAGTCAGACTCATTCCCTCTTTTAAAGCCGACAAAAGGGGCAATTTAGATATGCCAATTTGATCCATAGCTATGCCTATCATAGGTTCCCCATTGTTAGGATTCAGAATTGGTGTAACTTTTGTGATTTGAATATTTTTATCTTTACCACGCAAATACCCTATTTCAATTTCTTCTTTAGGATGAGAAACTATGAAAGATTTAAAAGTGTTAGGATTAATTTGATTAATAGCATCAGATAAACCTGCTTGCCCTTTTATTAAAGTTATTTTATCTCCGGACTTAAGAAAGGCTTTTTCTGCTGGAGAATCTGGCGCAACAGAAACAATTACTAAATTTACATCTTCAAGCGCATGTCCCTTCACTTCATTTCCGACAGATGTTGGAAGTCCAGACATAAAACCGACAGAAAATAAAATCCACGCCAATAGAAAGTTGGCAAATACTCCGGCAAACAAAACTATCGCCTGCTTCCATTTTGCTTTATTAACGAAGCTTCTGTTTGCATCAGGTCCATTTGTATTTTCTTCATCTGGATTTTCGCCAAAAATTTTTACAAATCCTCCAAATGGTATGGCATTAAAACTATATACTGTCTCCCCTTTTTTAAAACCAAATAATTTTGGCGGGAAACCAAAACCGAATTCATCAACTCGAATACCGAATTTCTTTGCAGTAAAAAAATGCCCAAATTCGTGGACGAGAACCAAAACTAATAGAATCACAATAAAAATAATAATACTCATATCAATCCTACCCCATTACTTCTTTCTGCTTTTTTTCAAAAACTGCCTCTAAATTTTTATTTGTTTCATCAATAATTTTCTGTAATTCTTCCTTGGCTCTGAATTTTTCATCTTCTGTCAATTTTCCCTCTTTTTCTTTTTTTTGAATATCATCCCAAATACGTTCACGTTCACGACGGACTATAATTCTTTGTTCCTCTAACTTTTCTTTTAAAACTTTCACAAGATTTTGTCTCGTCTCCGTAGTTAATTGTGGAAAAATAACTCTAATACCCAGATCATCGGTAGCCACTGAAAGCCCTAAATTAGCACTATTTATAGCTTTTTCTATATCTTTGATTTGGTTTTTATCCCAAGGCGCGATACGTAAAGTCTTTGGATCTTCAATAGAAACAGAAGCTGTATTTTTAAGCGGAACACGCGAGCCATATGATTCAACCATCACTCCATCTAAAACCATCGGCGAAGCCCGCCCGATATTTAATTGATTGTATTCTTTCGCTAAAAAATCTCCTATTTTTTTTATTTCTGTCTTAAAATTTAAAAAATTATATTGCATCCTTGTATTGTATCACATTTAAAAAATTTATAAAAATTATTTTTCTGGTATAACTAACGCCACAGATTCCATCAAAGTTTTAACAGAACTTCCAGGCATACGGAGAAACTCACGAACTTTAAAAAAATGTTTAAAACAACTAATGTCAAAGGGCATCTTTGACATTAGTTGTTTTTGGTGCAACACAAGTTCAAGCGCATTTAAAAATTTTAAAGCCTTGGAACGAGTGGAGTCTAAAACAACAATTTCATTACCCTCTTCATTTTCTTCTTCTGGTTCAATAAGCAAATTTTTTATGAAATCAATTCTACTTTTCAAGGGCATACTGATGAACTTTTCCGCATCTTTCGTCTCCTCCGCAAGGTCTTGCCTTACGGAAATTACATAAAATCTAGAAATAAGAGTTTTTAAGAAAAAATTAGTATCTGGCACGATTAGAAAAAAATGAGTATTTTTTATCGGCTCTTCAAACATTTTCAGCAAACTATTTTGAGCTTCCAACAAAAAATGATTAGCGGAAATTATAAATATCTTTTTAGCGAAAACTTCGTCCGTGGACGAACTATGGCCAAGGGAAAAACTTTTTTCTGCCGCATATGATCTCAAATTGCGCGCATCTTTAATTTTAAAAGAATCTAAAGACATATGCACAAAATCAGGGTTTGCATTAGTATTTATTCCTAAACTGTTAATAAATTCAAAAAGCTCTGGCACAATTTCCTCGCGTTTTCCCTCTATCAAATATGCGTGATGCAAATTATTTCTATCTAAATATTCCTTTATCATAATCTCTAATTCATTATTTTTTACTTAAAATCGTTCTTTTATACACATCCAAATGTTCAAGCGCTATGCCCGTTCCTTTAGCCACGCAAAAAAGCGGATCTTCAGCTAAAGTTGCCTTAACTCCCGTTTTGCGGTAAACCAAATCAGTAAAATTCCGCAATTGAGACGAACCTCCAGTCATAATAATACCTTGATCTATAATATCGGAAGCAAGTTCTGGCGGAGTTTCCTGCAACACATCTTTGATTGCTTTTATTATTTGTCTTAATTCTCCGTCTATTGCTTTCACTATTTCATTGGTTCCCACTCGCGCAGATCTAGGCAATCCTTGAATAAAATCTCGGCCTTTGATTGTTACATTAAGCTCTTCTTCTAAAAAAACAGCCGCTCCAATTTTTATTTTTACTTCTTCGGCTGTCCTGTCGCCTATTGCCAAATTAAAAGTTTTTTTGATGTAATCGGCTATCGCTTGATCAATTTTATTCCCAGCGCATTTGACTGACGTAGAAGATACAATTCCACCAAGCGATATGACCGCGACATCAGTCGTACCTCCGCCAATATCGACGACCATATGACCTCTAGATTCGTAAATTGGAATCCCCGCGCCAATGGCGGCAAGTATGGGCTCTTTCACCACGTAAGCATTTTTTGCGCCTGCGCGTATTGTCGCTTCCACAACAGCTCTTCGTTCTGTGCTTGTAACGCCCGCTGGAACTGAAACCATCACATCAGGCTTGAAAAAGTTAAATCGTCCCATTGCTTTATTTATAAAATAACGGAGCATCGCTTCGGTGACGTGATAATCCGCGATTACCCCATCTTTCATCGGGCAATAAGTAATGATGGATTCCGGAGTTTTACCGATCATATCTTTGGCTTCAAAACCAATGGCTAAAATCTTATTATCTTGCTCGGAAACAGCTACTACCGAAGGCTCATTTAAAATTATTCCTTTACCCGGCAAAAATACTAGAGTATTCGCTGTTCCTAAATCTATGCCTAATTTTTTTGAAAAAATACCCATCCCGTCAATATATCATATTTATGTTAAAATAGAAGTATGACAGATGAGGCAAAAGACAAGCTAAAAAATCCATTTAAGGGATACTTGGCAAATTTAAAGAAACATAAATCTGCTGTAAATCCAGTTCACGAAATTGTGAATTGCTATTATAAAATGAACGGATGGGAAAAAATGCCGAAGGAATTTTATACAGGCAGATATGCTTATAATAAATTAGCAAAGGAAGCAAAAATGCTGTATACGGCATGCAATGAAATCTTGGACGACTGCATTTGGGCGTTGGATAAAATGAAATATTTGGCGGAAAAAGGAAAATTCGATTGGTCTATTATTACTTGCTTGAAACATAGATTGAAATAAGTTGTTGTAATTTTTTTTAATATAGTTTATATTTGAAAATAATGAAATACTTGTACATTCCAGAAACGGGACTGGGGGACGATATCCCGTCAGTCAGGTTTGAGGCGGAAAGCAATGTTATTCTCGCTCGACGTCAAGCCGAACGAGAATATGGCAAGGGTGGTTTACTTTTCATAGAAATACCACCTTCTCCCGATCCGGTGGGGATCGGAAAAAAAGCCCCTTAGCCGAGGGCTTGAGGAGGATGTCTCGTTTTTCACAACGAGACATCCCCCTCAATATTTTTATACAAAATTTACGATATTATCACCGTAAATTCCCCTCTTTGTTTATCAGGATTCTTAATTAAAAAATCCAAGATTTCATTAGGCAAGCCAGTTTTAAATTCTTCATAAATTTTCGTCAGCTCGCGGGCAACACAAACTTTTTTATTTGGACAAAATTTGACGAGTGATTCTAGCGTCTTTAAAATTCTGTGTGGAGACTCATAAAATACCATTGTTCTTTTCGCGCCCGCAATTTCTTTAAATAAAGTTTCTCTCCCTTTTTTATGCGGCAAAAAACCCAGAAAAGTAAATTCGTGAGTTGGCAATCCTGAAGCAGAGAGTGCGGCAATGACTGCTGAAGGACCGGGAATAGGAATCACTTGCACTTCACGCAACTTGGTAGTCGGAGTACCACTTGGTACTCCGACTACCAAGTTGAAAAATTTCTCTTTAATTTTAGAAACCAACATCGCCCCCGGATCAGAAATCCCCGGCGTGCCAGCATCCGAGACCAACGCGAGATTTTTCCCCTCTTCTAATAATTGAAAAATTTTGTCCACTTTCGCTAGCTTGCTTTGAGCGTGATAGCTTATCGTGGATGTATTTATATCGTATTTTTCTAAAATTTTATGAGTCTCTCGCGTATCTTCACATAATATCAAATCAACACTTTTAAGAGTCTCAATAGCTCGGAGTGTAATATCTCCCATATTTCCTATCGGTGTCGCTACAATGTAAAATTTAGACATAAATTTATTTTCTTTTGTATTTTCCCATTAATTCCGCTTCTGCTAAGATGTGTCCCTGCATGGCATTTAAAACTTTTTTTTTGCTTGAATTTTCATCTAAAGCAAGAACTGCATCAAGCGCATATAGCTTGAAAAAATATCTGTGTTCTCGATCAGGCGGACAAGGAGGAGTATAAGCATTAACACCGCGCGTACCTTCGCCAACCACGGCACCTTCAGGAATACTATTTTCTTGTATTTCTTTTGTGTTTGGAGAAATATTCCAAATAATCCAATGATCCCAAACTTCTATGTTGTAACTTTTTTTTACAGATTCTGGAATGTCTGGATCATCAACTGTTAAAGTTAAACTTTTGGTTTCTTTCGGCGCATTTTTAAAAATAAGCGCAGGATTTACGCCTTCTCCATCGCAAGTAAAACGGCTTGGAATTTCTCCTTCATTTTTAAACGCCGGACTTTTTATTTGCATATTAAGATTATTCATTTTTTTATTTCCTATATTTCTTAGTTCTCCACTTATCCGCAATTTTCACTCTGGTTAATGAGCGTTCAAGTTCAGCTTCAAAATGTTCAAAATCTACGTGCTCTTTATTTTCCATTAATTTCTTTAATTCTTCTGCGCGGGCTTTAGCTTGAACAATTTTTTCTTCTGAAAGTTCAGACACGTGTTCGGCAAAATCGGCAAGCACAGCCACTTCCGTAATGGTAGTCGGAGTACCACTTGGTACTCCAACTACCAAGTTCTTCACTTCTACAAATCCTTCAACTATAGCCATAGGCACATATTCGCCATTTGCGACGGCAATAACATCTCCGGATGACAGGCCGGTAATAAGCGGAATATGATCTGGCAAAACGGTAATCTCGCCTTCTGTTGTCGGCAGACTAACTTGATCTACCATTTCTTCCAAGATAAGACGTTCTGGAGTGACTATTTTTAATTTAAGTTGTTTTGACATAGCTTTTCTTAAGAACTAGTTTGTTTTTAAAGTGCTCCTTTCATATAAAAATCTCCTTCGGGTTTGTTGTCGTGTTTGCCTTCCAGAATTTCTTTAAATGAGCGTATAGTTTCAGCAAGCGGCACATATTGTCCTTTTGTTCCAGTAAATTGTTCCGCTACGAAAAATGGTTGTGAAAGGAATTTTTGAATTTTTCTAGCGCGCGCTACCAGTTCTTTATCGGCTTCAGATAATTCTTCCATACCCAAAATTGCAATAATATCCTGCAAATCTTTATATCGCTGAAGTACACGCTGAATTTCACGAGAAATATTATAATGTTCTTGACCTACAATATTCGGATCAAGAATTGTAGAAGATGAATCCAGAGGATCAACCGCCGGATAAATCCCAATTTCCGAAAGCGAACGATTGAGCACTACAGTTGAATCTAAATGGGCAAAAGTAGTTGCTGGAGCTGGGTCGGTTAAATCATCCGCCGGCACATAAACAGCTTGCACAGAAGTAACGGAACCTTTATTGGTAGAAGTGATGCGTTCTTGGAGAATTCCCATTTCCGTTCCTAGAGTCGGCTGATAACCCACAGCTGAAGGAATGCGACCAAGCAAAGCCGATACTTCGGAACCGGCTTGGGTAAAACGGAAAATATTATCAATAAAAAGAAGCACATCTTTTCCTTCAGTATCTCGGAAATATTCCGCCATTGTGAGTCCCGAAAGCGCCACTCGCAAACGCGCTCCAGGAGGTTCATTCATTTGCCCAAAAACCATTGCAACTTTTGGAAGCACGCCTGATTCTTTCATTTCATGATAAAGATCATTGCCTTCACGAGTGCGTTCGCCAACTCCGGCAAAAACTGAGTATCCTCCGTGTTTTGAGGCTATATTATGGATAAGTTCTTGAATAACGATAGTCTTACCGACGCCAGCGCCCCCGAATAATCCCACTTTGCCTCCTTTTAAAACCGGACAAATCAAATCAATAACTTTGATGCCTGTTTCAAGTATTTCAACTTTTATTGCTTGCGCCACATATTCCGGAGCTTTGCGATGAATCGGTAAACGCTTTCCACCCGTCTTTGCTAAAGCTTCAACGGGCAAGTCATCAATAGTTTCTCCTAAAACATTGAAGATTCGTCCAAGAGTGACAGAACCCACAGGCACGGATATAGGCGCCCCGGTATTAACAACTTCCATCCCGCGGGAAAGGCCGTCAGTCGTATCTATCGCAACTGCTCTTACCACTCCACCGCCTAGATGTTGTTCGATTTCAAGAACAAGTTTTTTACTGCCATTCATCACTTCTAGAGCGGTGTAAATATCCGGCAAACTATCGACAAAGTTTATATCTACGACTGGGCCGATTATTCTTTTTATTGTTCCTACTTTTTGCATATTATTTTTGTTTGTAATTTTATAATAAATTTTTATTTCTCAGCTAACTGAAGCCATTCCAGCGCTAATTTCTGATATTTCCCTGGTAATATTCGCCTGCCTTGCTTTATTAAATACTAAAGTTAAATCATCAATCATTTCTCCAGATGCGTCGCTCGCATTTTTCATCGCGACCATTCGGGAAGATTGTTCTGAGGCATTTGATTCCAAAAGCATCTGATATATTTGCATTCTGGTTAATTTCTCCACCAGAGAACTAATTAATTTTACCTTATCTCCTTCAAATAAATAGGTTGTTTTTTGTTCTTTCTGTGACTTGGTAGTCGGAGTACCACTTGGTACTCCGACTACCAAGTTCTCAATTACCTCTTTTAAATCTGTTTTACTAACTGGTAATATTTGCTTTATATTCGCTCTTTGAGTAAGAGCCGAAATAAAATCAGTGTAAGCCACTAAAACTTTATCATAATGAAGAGCGGTATATTCATCCATAACAAGTTTGGAAACAGGAATAATTTTAGCTAAAGAAATTTTGTCATTTAAATCTATGAAGGAAGCTATAACATTCACGCCCAATCTGCGCATTGCAACATCTCCCTTTTTTCCAATTGAAACCACATCAATCCCAATATTTTTACCCTCCTTTCCTACCGGCAAGTTTTTTAAAAATGAAATAGCTTTTTTGATAACTTGCGCATTGTATGCCCCGCACAAACCGCGGTTTGAAGTAATCAAAATAAGTAAAATTTTTCTTTGGTCCGCCGTAACATTTCGCGAAGGCAACCCAGAACGATCTGTGAAAAGCGGGTGCTCTAATTCTTCCGCATTTTGCGCAATTGAAGTTAAAATCTCCCAAGAATATTCGGCATACAAGCGAGATGCAAGCGTTGAAGAAACAGCGCGCTTCATTTTTGAAGCCGCCACCAGCTCCATCGCTTTCGTGATTTTTTTGGTGCTTTTTATCGACTTTATTCTATTTTTTATCGCTTTGCCATTTGACATATATTTTTATTTCTTATTTAACAGAACAAATAAAATTACTTTACAAAATTGCTTTTAAAATCTTCAATCGCTTTTTTCAATTGTTCTTCACCTTTTTCTGTCCACATTTTACTTTCTTTAATTTCTTTGTAAAAAATTTTTGCATTCCGCTCGCTGTAATCAACAAGTTCAGCTTCAAATTCTTTTATTTTGGCCACCGAAATATCATCCATAAAACCTTTAGTTAAAGCGTACAAAGTCACAATTTGATGTTCCGTTTTAACTGGAGCATATTGAAGCTGTTTCAGCACTTCTACCGCTCTTTTTCCGCGCTCAAGCTGGCGTTTTGTAGAATCATCTAAATCCGAACCAAATTGAGAGAAAGCTTCAAGTTCACGGAACTGCGCAAGATCGAGCTTCAATGTGCCTGCGACTTTTTTCATCGCCTTAATCTGCGCGGAAGAACCCACGCGAGACACTGAACTTCCCACATTGATTGCAGGACGAATTCCTTTATAAAAAAGATCTGTTTCAAGAAAAATTTGTCCATCAGTAATGGAAATAACGTTTGTTGGAATGTAAGCAGAAATATCTCCAGCTTGAGTTTCAATAATAGGAAATGCGGTAATAGATCCGCCTCCATATTTCGCATTGCGTCGGCAAGCCCGTTCTAATAAACGAGAATGCAAATAAAAAACATCTCCGGGATACGCCTCACGGCCCGGTGGACGACGAAGCAGAAGAGAAATTTCGCGGTAAGCGACAGCATGCTTGGAAAGATCATCATAAATAATTAAAACATCTTTTCCTTGATCCATAAAATATTCAGCTATTGCGACGCCAGAATACGGAGCAATGTAAGACATCGCGGCAGCTTCTGACGCTCCTGCCGAAACTATCACTGTGTAATTCATACTGCCACCCTGTTCAAGACGAGCTTGAAGTTTTCGCAATTTAGAATCTTTTTGACCAATAGAAACATAAACGCAAATCATGTTTTGGCCTTTTTGATTTAAAATGGCATCAATAGCAATAGCTGTCTTGCCTGTCTGTCTATCGCCAATAATAAGCTCGCGTTGACCGCGGCCGATAGGAATGATAGCGTCAATAACTTTAATTCCTGTAACAACTGGCTCTGATACACCCTGTCTGGTCACCACGCCCGGCGCCACTCTTTCAATCGGATATGTTTTGCCTGCTTTTATGGTTCCTTTTCCGTCAATTGAAACACCTATCGCATTTACCACTCGACCCAAAATACTGTCGGAAACCGGTATTTCAAGAATTTTTCCAGTCGCTTTTACTTCGTCACCTTCTTTGATTTTAGAAAAATCACCCAGAATAATAACTCCCACTGTATCTTCTTCCAGGTTAAGCGCCACACCGATCTCTCCATTTGAAAAAGTTACCATTTCTGATGATTTAATGTCGGAGAGTCCGGAAACTTTCGCAATTCCATCAAAAACTTCCAAAACTCTGCCCACCTTCTCGGTTTTGATTTCTATTTTGAAAGCCTCTATTTCTTTTCTTAAACTTTCTACTATGTAATTGGACATATTATTTTTTTTATTTTTCTTGTCTTAAAAAATTTTCTAATTTTTGGAGTTTGCTTCTGTATGATGTATCTAGCACTTCATCCCCAACCTCGATCCGCATTCCGCCCAATAATTCCTCTTTTTCAAAAAATTCACTTATCACAATCGGCGCTTTATATTTTTCTTTAATTTCATTTTCTATTTTTTTTCTTTCTCTGCTTTCCATATTCTTCGCTGTGGTGATTTTCACTCTGACCGTGCCCGTTTTTTTATCAAAAATATTCTGGAGAGCTTTGAGAATTTCGTTTGATTTGCCAAGTATTCGCTTATCATGAAGCATCCTAGCTCCGCGATGGAGCGTTAGCGCAAGCAAGGTTCCAGATTTACCTTCGGTGGCTTCGTATATTGCTTCGGCTACATTTTTTGGGAAAATTTTAGACATAGTTTTTTATTTGTTTTTCTCGGCCATAATTTTCTCGGCAGCCAGTATAGCTAGAGATGCCAGTTCATTTTTGGCTGATTCAAGCAAAGTTTTCTTGTCGAGTTCCATTTGCATAATTCTCTTTTTCGTCCATTCATCGTTGTCTATTTTTATCCTTTCAAGATTTTCTGCTCTCAATTTTTTTAAATCTTCTCCAAGTTCCTTTTGAGCATCTGCTGATATTTTTCGAAGTTTTATTGTATTTTCCTTGTATTCTACAGCAGCTTTTTGCAACAACTCGGTAGCTTTTTTAGAGTCATTCAATCCTTTGGATATAACTTCTCCTCTTTCTTTCATGAGCTTTCGAAGCGGTTTGGCCGCCAGCAGATAAAAAGCTAAAAATACAACTCCGAAGTTAAACAGCTGGGCAACCATCAACTTCCAATCTATGTGAAATGTCGTGATAAATTCTTGCATTACCCTTTTTGAATATTATTTAATAGAGAATGCGATAACCAAACCATAAATAGCCACCGCTTCTGCAAACGCGGACACGATAAGCATTGGAACTAATACTTTACCCGTGGCTTCCGGATTACGGCCGATAGCCTCCATGGCCCGCGCTCCAATAAGACCAATACCGATACCCGCTCCAATCGCCGAAAGACCGATAGCGAGCGCTTTGCCTATCGGCGCGAAATTAACAACTTCATTTACAACTTCGTTTTCCATAATTTTGTTTTCCCGACATACGGGATAAGTAACTTTTAAAATTTCGACTAATTATTTATTAATTAAACATGCGCTAATTCTTTTTCATAACCTTCTTCTTCCCCGTGTTCTTCGTGGTCTTGTGACGCTATCGTGAAATACACTGTCGCCAGCAAGGAAAATATTAATGCCTGAATCAACCCGATAAACACTTCCAAAAACAAAAAGGGCGTTGGCAGAATATAAAGAAAAATCGCGCCCATTGAGGCCAGCAGGACTTCTCCAGCAAATACATTGCCGAAAAGTCGGAAAGAAAGCGACGCAACTTTTGCCATTTCCCCAATAAGCTCCAAAATGCCGACAAAAAATGTAATAGGAGCAACAATTATAACATTTTTATCTCTTCGGAATTTTGTTATGATTCCTCCGAGTGCCTTGATATTAACATATTTATTAAAAATTTTCCAAGCGCCCATGGCTACAATTCCAAAAATATTCGAACCGATAACAGTTGCAATACTCAAGGCCAAGGTAGTGTTGATATCGGCGGTTCCAGCGCGAAAGATAGGTATAAAAATAGAATTCTCTACAAAGCCGATTGATCCGACAATCGGTAAAAGTCCGAGCCAATTATTTACTAAAATAAAAATAAATAGCGATGTGACTAAAGGAAAAATTTTAAGTGTTATCCTACGGTCATTAGTCACTTGATCACAAAGTGAAAGCGCGCCTTCTAGAAGAATTTCAAAAATATGCTGAATTTTACCCGGAATTTGTTTTAACTTCAAACGAAGCGCCACACAAAGGATAATTATAACTAAAACCGCCAGCCATGAATTTAGTAATGAATTTGTAATTTGAAAATTTCCAATATGAAAAACTGGTTCAGCATAAATAGTTGTTTCATGAATTGGTTGCTCTATAATTTGATTTATATTATTTGTTGCCATCTTCTTGTTTATCTTTGTCGCTTTGTTCTAATTGCTTTTTATATTCTTTAATTTCTTTATAAATACCGGAACAAGTGATGCCGAAACCTGTAATCAAAAATAAAAAGAATAAAGTCTGGCTTTCTGTAAATTTTCCGGCTATTAAACCTATAACTAAAGGCAATACAATCCATGAAGTTGTTTTAGCATAAAAAATCATCACTGGTTTCCAGTTCATGTATATAGTATAAGGGAAAAATAAACGGGATGCAAATAGAAAAACAAAGGCCCCAAAACACTGAATTCTATTTATCTACTATCTTTTACATATGTTCGAGATAGTGGAAATAATCAAATCGCCTTCATAAATTTATAAGAAAAAGGTTCTGCGTATTTTTCTAAAATAGCTCTCTCATATATATCCAGCTTATCGTAACCAAGAATTAAATTTTTTATCACACTCCACTCTTCTCGCCCAGCAGGTTTAATATCTCTAAAAGATAGAATCTTATCTACTATCTCAAGCGCACGAATTTTGGCATTTTCTGCAGCCTGAATTTTATTTGAATCCAAAAAAGAAAAAAGTCTGCCAATTTCAGGATACAGATTTGCCATATAAAAAAGCGAATTCTTTTCCATTATTTTAGATCAATAAATTTATAAATAATATGGGTGGCTTTTTTGATTACTTCCTGATTATTTATTCCGCGAGAACGATTGCCAAAATTTGGTTTAATGTTAACCATAGAATCAAATTCCAAAACTCCATCTTTGTTTTCTTCAAAACGAATATTAAAACCCCAGACATCTTCAAATTTTGAACCTGAACTAGTTAATATTTCTGAAGATTCAATATGATAATCTCCTCCTAAGGCAACTCTCCTTAGCTCAACATCCACAGTACCTTTTATCATTGTTCCATACCAAAAATCAGCTAATTTCTTAACTTCTTCTATATTTATTTTATTATCTAAAATTTTTATACTCATATATTTTGTAGTGTGTCTGGAAGGAATCGGACCTTCGACCTCTGTCTTATCAGGACAGCGTTCTACCACTGAACTACAGACACAAATTAAAAAACCGTTTAAAAAACTATAACAAAATAAAATAATTTCAGCAATCAAAAAGCCGCTCTTGCGAGCGGTTTTTTGATTTTACTAAATCTATAAACTATTACAGTTAATTTTAGTATTCTCGGCGTCCGCCTCCGTTGCTGCCGTAACCGCCTCGGTCATTACCACCAGAACGTGGTGGACGAGCTTCCATAGGGCGAGCTTCATTGACAGTGAGTTTGCGTCCTTCGAATTCTTGGTCATTAAACATAGAGATAGCCTTTTGTGCTTCATCGTTTGTTGCCATTTCCACGAATCCAAAACCTTTTGAACGACCAGACATCTTGTCCATAATAATCACAGCGGAAACAACGTTTCCAGCCTGCGCGAAGAGCTCTTTAAGAGCGCCTTCTTGAGTGCTGTAAGGGAGTCCCCCTACATATAGCTTTGTAGCCATAACTTTTTCTTCTCCCGTTTTAAAAAATCGGGCAAAAACTATTTATAATGTTCCAACCCAAGGCTGGAACGCAGATCCTCTTGTCGCTAAATTGGCTTCATTGATGCCCAAAAATCTAAACTCACAAATCTTCACAAAAAGGCTAACGAGAAACTACTTGCATAGCATAGCAAATATAAAATAAAAAGCAATTAAAAAAATTGGGAAAAAAATAATCATATAGAAATAATGAAAGCCAGCATAATCCTTCTGGATGTTATTGCTGGCTTTCATGAGAGTTAATCAGGGCTCTCAACCTGTCGTCCAGTTAACGCTGGACGCGTGTTGTTACGGATTCGCAGAAATAGCTTCTGTCATGGACTCCGGTCCGGTGTATAGAGTGTTCGGCTGTCCAAACTTACTCCAGTTGAACCGTAGACGGTACGTGCCAGCATTCACGCTCTCAAACACCATCGGCTCCTTTGGATTCAATGTCGTGACGCCTTCTTTCCCGTTGTCGTTGGTCACAACCATTGAACCGGGTCGTTCGAAGTAAGTTTTTCCTTCTTCTTGGACCAAACCCATGACATCGATAGTAAGCGTCTGCTGAGAATCCAGTTTGACGAGAGCTGTTGGACGAATCCAGGTTTCCACGATCTTGATCTGACCGGTCACGAATACATGGTGACCATCGATCTTCCAATTGGCCACTGAGTCAGTCGTCTGACCCGGAGTCTGGCTTATCAGCTTCGCCAAGTTATAGGTTGTAAGCAACCCATCACCAAAGCGAACCACGAGAATACCGTTAGGCGCTCCCGCAAGCCAGGGCTGGAATAACAACTGTCCGTTTATCACATCCAATTGATATCTTCGGGCAGTTTTGCCGTCAACGTCCAAGGCTAGCACTTCGGCCGACTGAACATTTGAGAGCATCGGAATGTTTTGCATCCAGATGTTGTACGATGGTTTTTCTTTCCCAATAATTTCAGCCAAGTATTGAGCTGACCCGTAGAACAGCAGGTTGTCCTGCTTGTCGTACAGATAAACCCAACCTTGGATGGTGTCGTTTGGGTTGGTCAGGCGGTAAACCATTTCGGAGACGAATAACTTGTCGAGAATGTTCTCGGCTGATGTTCCGGTGACGGTTGTAGATGTTATTGTCCCCTCGTAGTTCCAATCCAGGCTTTCCGCATGAATATAGCGAGAGCCACGGACCACGTTCTTGAGCGCAAACTCTCGAACCTGGTCCTGGCTTTGGATCGGCAGAACGGTCGAAATTCCGACTGGACCTCCGCCTCCACCTCCACCACTTTCGGTTTGTGCTCGGACCGACACGAGTACCAGCGTGAGCGTTGCTGTGATAATACTGATAGTTTTTGTCTTCATACTTTTTTCTGCGTTTTTGTTGGTTTTGATTTTTCTGTGCTTCCGTCTCCTTTACTTCGGGGACGAAATTGTTTTCTGTGTTTGTTTGAGTTTCGCCTCCTCCTGCATCTGCTGAATTTGTTGTTCAGACAGAAATTTTGGAGGCCTGTTGGTTGCCGAAGCCATTGAAACTTTGGCTCCGCTGTCATGAATGACAATGCCAATCGCGTCTTCAATCAAGGTTTTCTCGAGATCATCAAGGGTCTCGCCGAGCGGACCACTAATGATGACCTCAGGCACCGCCGGTTGCCCGATGATGATTTCTGTTGGTGCTTGCTGTGACGAAGCCAGATCGCGAAAGCCGTTGAAGAGCGCGCGAATGTAAATGCCAGAAATTGTCACAATGGCAGCTACAACCAGCACATGACTAACACGGTTTTTGGTTTTTTTCTTCATATTTACTCCCATTTTTCGCCAAATTCCAAGACAATAGAGCCTCAAGCAAGACCTTCTAAATATTCTTCAGTTGTCAAAGAATTTAACAAAAAATAGCCTCTACGGGCTAAATTTATTTCTCCATTATGATAGCATATATATAATTAATTGTCAAGCATTTTTTCATCTCTCATTACTCCAAAATCAATATCTTTAATTATCTCTTCAATTCCGCCTTCCATTATTTTTGGCAAATTATGCCAAGATTTCTTTATGCGATGATCTGTTACACGGTCTTGCGAAAAATTATAAGTGCGGATTTTTTCTGATCGATCGCCAGTGCCTATCTGTTCTTTTCGTTCGCCGGCGTATTTTTTTGCTTCTTTTTCTTCTTCTAATTGTTCCAATTTCGCAGTTAAAATCATCATCGCTTTTTCTCTGTTTGCAAGCTGGCTTCTTTCATTAGTCGAACGAACATCAAGCCCCGTCGGTTTATGAATAATACGAACAGCTGTTTCAACTTTGTTTACATTTTGCCCGCCTTTCCCGCCGGAACGAGAATATTCCATTTCGAATTCAGAGGGATCAATTTTAAAATTTATTTTTTTCTTAATCGGCAAAACTGCGACAGATGCGGTAGATGTGTGCACCCTGCCATTTTTTTCAGTTGCGGGAATTCTTTGGACACGATGCACGCCTGTCTCGTAACGCATTTTTTTAAAAACATCCTTGCCTTTAATTTCAAAGCTCGCTTCCTTGTAGCCGCTCAACTCGCTTTTTGATTCATAATTTACCCGCCAAAGCCAGCCTTGCGATTCTGAAAATTTTTCGTACATATGCGCAAGCTCCCAGGCGAAAAGCGAAGCCTCGTCGCCTCCCGCGCCAGCGCGAACCTCCAGCACAATTTCGTTCGGAAATTCTTCTTGCTCTCTGTCCTTGTCTAAAATTTCTTGTATCTGATGTTCTATTCTCTCTTTTTCTTCTCGTATAAATTTAAGCTCTTTGGCCGCCAATTCCTGCAAAGCATCATCCCCTGCGAGCATTTCTCGCACTTGCTCTTCCTCACGAAGAAGTTTTTCCAGCATATCCGCCAGATAACTTGTCCTATGGTCTTTTTTTAGTTCGTTTAAATCTAAACTCATAAATAAAGTTTCGCTCTTTCCAATTTTCCATCCCTGCGCCCTTCCCTGAGTACAGGGCGGGACCCTCGGGAAGTGTAAAATTGAAAAGAGCTTCACTGAAAATTTCCTGGCGAAGAATTTTAAGAAACGTGTGGGTTCCCTGTCCTTATGGCTCCGAGGGCGCAGTTTCAAAAAATTCTTTGACAGGAAATTAGTTATTTCTTGGCTTTAGCAGAAAGAGCTTTTCGCTTATTGAAACGATCCACGCGTCCAGCAGTATCCACTATTTTTTCATTGCCAGTATAAAAAGGATGGCACTTGCTGCAAATTTCCATTTCAATGGAAGGCATAGTTGAACCAACTTCAAAAATAGTTCCGCAAGCGCAAGTAGCTTTTGTTTTTATATCATATTTTGGATGTATGTCTTTTTTCATTACGCGGAAACAATATCATAATTTCAGTTTTGAAGCAAATCTATGTCAGTTTGTATTTTAAGTTTTAGTTTCGCAACACTCTTGCTGTAAACACAAGAAGATCCGCCAGAACCATAATATCTGCAAGCGGCTTTATTTTGCGCGCTTGCGCTATTGCCTATCGCCCCAAGATCAGATAAAAACATTCCTGAAGCCATAAAACTGTCTCTTGGCGACCAAGGATTGGCAATATGACCCAGAATAGCTTTTAGGCGATCCGTAAAAATTTTCCACGTCGAGGGAATAAATTGCGCTGGTCCCATAGCGCCGCCATAACCTTTTACTCCGGCTATCGGACAAGATACGCTTGTTTGAAAAGCGTTAAATCCTAAATCAACCATTAAACTTAAAAACACAGGCACATCACGCATTGGATGCATTACATTTGTAAATACCGTTCCTGTATTTTTTCCAACTCCTGCTCCCGTATCTGGATTCGTTAAATAACATTGGCCGACATTTGAACCTAAATTGGATTCTTGAGTCAGAATAGCCAATAAAAACGCAGGATCAACTCCCATTTTGCTTTTTACTTCATTGGCATATTCAAGCGCGGTTCCGAAATCTATTTTTTGCGAAATACCGGCCAGACTGAATAAGGCGCTACGAATTTTATCCGCTTGAATTTTTTTATTTTCAGCAAGTTTTTTGTATACTTCTTCTTTTTCTTTAGAAATAGCCAAAAGCGTTTTTTTGTCGGCCTCGGATTGAGCCACTTTTTTTTGAGCATCTTCCAAGTCCGCTTTAGCGTCGGTCTCGGCATCTTGTTTTATTTCAAGATCTTTTTTTGCAATTTCAGTTTCCGTTTTTATTCCCTTAATAGCATCAGCGGAAGCTTTTACAGCTTGCTTGATTGAGGCATAAGATTCTAAATCGCTATAAAAATTTGAAATACTATCGTTAGAAAGAATTAAATTTACTATAAGATTTTCTTTATCAAATTCATTGGTATTTCGCAGAAGTTGCGCAAGAGATTCGTATTCCCGATCTATTTTATCGGAAAGGGATTCAATTTGATTTACTTTCTCTTTTATATTTACTTTTAATTCTGTAATAACGAGAGCTCTAGCTTTTATTTTTGCTTTTAAAGCATTAATCTGGCTGGTTAAATAATTAACGTCTCCCTTAAGAGTGCCTGTTTGTTTTTGCTGTTCTTTTTGTTGATTTAACAGATTTGCAAGTTGCGCTTCTATTTGGGCCAATTCAGCTCGGCAATAATCTTTGTTAGATTGGCTGGAAGAAATTGTCAGTTTTAAGCAATCAAAAACGGCTCTTGCTTTATAAACCACGGAACTTAAAAATATCAACATTACGAGAACAAAAACTATGACGATTTTTCTTGCCATAGCTTTTATTGTAACACAAATTTGGTTTGTTTTTTAGTTCCCTCGGCCATAGTTTTCAGCCGTAGCTTGCGGGCGAGGCCTACGAGCGAAACTTCTCAGCTTTTTTCTCTGTTTTTTCTCCGTCTGAAGAATGAACGGATTCTTTGGCTGGCGCGGCAACAACATCAGTTGGAACTCCTTCCTCTTCTTTCTTGCCCTTCTTCTCAACTTCAATAGCAGATAAGTCAACTGGTACAACAATTTCCTCTTTTTCTTCTACTTGAGCAACTACGGAAGCTACAACATCGCCACTTTGCGTAATTGCAATAACTCCAGCCGGCAATTTGATATCGGAAATAAAAATATTATTTTCTAGTGTTTCAAGTTTTGATATGTCAACAACAAGATTGTGTGGCAAATTAGCGGGCAAAGCCTCAATTTCAACCTCGTGAAGCACTTTAACAAGATTTCCTATTCCGCTCTTAACTACATTGGATATACCTTCAAAAATAATAGGTACTTTAACTCGTATTTTCTTTTTCATATCTATGACTAAAAAATCTACATGTATGGGTTCATCTGTCACTGGATTAACTTGCACATCGTGAATAAGCACATCAATATTTTTTCCATCTACTTCAATTTTGACAGCAGAAGACTCCCCCGCTTCTTTCCAAACCTTTTTGAATTTAATATTAGGAATAGAAATAGAAGCAGTATTTTTTCCGAATCCATAAAACACAGCTGGAATTTTTCCAGACTTTCTTAAGGCATTTAATTTTATATTTAAATCTCTTTTTTCAGCTTTAATTACAGACATCCAGACAGTATATATAAAAAAACAAAAAATGCAAATAAATATTTAATCTTAAATTTTGTGAGTGGTATCATGTTCCACCGCAATATGAGTTGCGATGTATTCTTTTGTGCCTGCCCGTTCGACAGACAAACCATTCACGGAAGCAGCCGCCACTTTTTTACCAGAATTAAAAATATTTCGGGGATCAAAGATTTTTTTTATTTCTGCAAAAATTTTAATTATATTCTCCCCATACATTTTTTTTAAATATGGTGTGCGAATCAAGCCGTCATTATGTTCAGCAGTAATCGAACCATAATATTTCATTACGAGATCATACACTTTTTCTGAGAGTTCCATTATAATTTTTGCAGTATCAGAACGCCTAAAATCCATAAGAGGAATAATGTGGAAATTTCCATCTCCAGCATGCCCCGCCAATGTATAAGTTAATTTATATTTATTCAAGACATTATTCAGTTCCGGAAGAAATTTTGGTAAAAATTCAGAACGAACAATGATGTCGTCTATAAACGGAGCAGTCCGCATACCTTTCACATGTTTTCTTAATAACGTAAAACTTTCTCTTCTGATATCCCAATATTTATCCGCTTCTATTTCGGACTTAACAATATGGACTTTTAATTTGAAATGTTTGATTTTTTCTCTAAGTTTTATACATTTTTCATTTACATCTGCTTCATTATCGCCGGCAAATTCGGCCAAAAGAATTAATTTTGGGAAACCGCCCGTGAGGAGCATAAAAAATTCCGGCATAAAACCCCATATAAGTTTTAATGTTCCGAAAAATCCTTTAGCCCTTAAAAAATCGGGAAAAAATTGAACCGCCAGCTTCATTGTTTTATCATCATATGATTCAAGAGTTTCCGGATTAAGTTCCAATATTTCGTCCACAAGTTCTCCAAGCGATGTCAAGTCTTTCATAAAAATAGCCACAAGTTTAGAGTGTTTATTGTCGGGTACTAGTTTAAAAGTAATTTCCGTGGCTATACCCAAAGTTCCCTGCGAACCGACAAGAAGTTTGTTGAGGTCAAAGAAATCGGAATCTGAAAAATTCTTTGAATTCTGGTTTTTTATGACGTTCCATATGTAGTAACCAGCCGAGTTTTTGTGCACATTGGGCTTTGCGAGTTTTATTTCCGCTTCATTTTTATTTATTAATTCAAAAATATTTTTATAGATATTTCCTTCAAAATCTCCCTGTGCTACTTTATTGTCAAGGTTCAACCTTGACAATGGTTTGACAGCATATTCGTTACCGTCTGAAAAAATAATTTTTGTTTCCAAAATATAATCTTCGGTTTTGCCATATTTTAAAGTTCTCTCGCCAGCAGAATTATTTCCAAACATTCCGCCCATAGCGTTAATGGTTTTTGAGGCCGTGAAGCAAGGTAAAATAAATCCTTTTTCCAGAGTTAGTTTTTCAAAATCCCGGTAAAACATTCCCGGCTGTACAGTAATTTTATTGTCAACAAAAGAAATTAACTTATTCATATATCTGGTAAAATCCAAAATGATGGATTCACCTATGGCGCCTCCAGACATATCTGTCCCCGCGCATCTGGCGGTAATGGAAAGATCGGGATATTTTTCCTTGTTTTCATTTATCCACTTAACTAAATTTTTTACATCTTCCGAATCTTTTGGAAAAAGCACAAGCTTTGGTCGCACTTCCAAAAGACTCGCGTCGTGCGAATATTTCATCAATGTTTTTTCATCGTTTTCGGCTTCTCCCTTAAAAAATTTTTTGATTTCTTCTTTCAAATTTTTATTTCATCCCATTAAAAAGTTTCAATTTTTCATAGACTATTTTTTCTATCGCCTCCACCGCCGGTTGCAGGATTTTATATGGCGCGATTTCTTTCGGATTGTCCAAGAGGGATTTTTTGAGCGCTTCATCATACGCCACCCGGATTTCAGTGTTGATATGGATAATCGATATCCCCGCCTTGATGGCATTGGCAAAATCAACATCGCGCAAGCCGGATCCTCCGTGAAGCACTAAAGGAATCCCTACGGCTTTTTTTATTTCAGCTACTAATTTTTCGTCAATATGCGGTTTACCACTTTTTATCAAACCATGGATACTGCCGACAGAAGGCGCCAACATATCAACACCAGTGAGTTCTACAAATTTTTTCGCTTCGGCTGGTTTGGTTTTAACGCCTGCGCCTTCGGGTATAACTTCTTTGATATTTGATCCAGAACCAATGTAGCCGAGTTCCGCCTCAACCAATATTTCTTTATTTACACTTTTTGCGTATTTTACGCATTGTTCAGTGATTTTTACATTCTCTTCAAAGCTCAAACTCGCGCCGTCAAAGATAACCGCGTCAAAACCAGCGTCAACAGCTTTCTGCACTCTTTCTAAACTATAATGATGATCGGCGTTTAAAAAAATGGGAAAATTTTCTTTGATTCTCAACTCTTTTATCATTCCGATGGCCTCGCTTCGACCGACAAAATCTTCTTCGCCTTCAGAAAGCCCAATGATCACCGGCACATTCAATCTCTTCGCCGCATTATAAATACCATGCAAAGTTTCTAGATTGGAAATATTGAAATGGCCAATTGCTGTTTTTTTTCCTCCCGCTTCTTTGATGTACTCTCTCAGAGTTTTCATCCCTTCATTTTAGCATATTCTTCAAAATTTGCTTGGTAATTGTTGGATTCGCAGAGCCCTTGGTTTCCTTCATTATCTGGCCGACAAGAGACATTAGCGCCTGCTCCTTGCCACCCCTGTAATCGGACACGACTTTTGGATTGCTATCGATAATTTTTTGGGCGATTGCTTTTAGCGCTTCTGTATCGTTGCTTTGCAGTAAATTATTTTCTTTCGCGATTTTAAGTGGTGATGCATCTTTTAAAACAATCATAGCAAGAATATCTTTTGCTGAACGTGAACTTATTTTACCTTCCACTATCATAGATGAAAGTTCAGCCATATTGTTCGCACTTGGACATTGAATGTCTAAATTGGCTTTTTTAAGACCCATAAAGTCTGTTGTAATATAGTTGGAAACAATTTTTATCTTATCCTTATCAAGGAGTATCCTTGATATTTCTTCAAACCAAGTACCTAGTTCAGTATCATTTATATAAACCTCAATATCCTCATCTTTTATGCCAAAATCTTTTTTATAACGCACTCGCTTGGCTTCCGGCAACTCCGGCAATTTTTTTTTCATTTTTGCCAGATCAAAAGCCTCGTGCAGTTTTAATTTCGGCAAATCGGGGTCTGGAAAATATCTGTAATCTTGACTTGATTCTTTTTTTCTTTGGGAAAAAGTCTTTTGCTTGCCTTCGTCCCAGCCGCGCGTCTCCTGCACTATTTCATCTACTTTATTTTCCTCTATCAATTCTTTCATTCTACCAAGTTCATATTTTATGGCGCGCTCAACACTACGAAAAGAGTTTAAATTTTTTACTTCCACTTTTGTGCCGAGAATTTTTGAATCTTTAGAAACTGAAATATTTACTTCCACTCGCATTTCTCCTTTTTCCATATTCGCTTCAGACACATTTAAATACCAAAGCAAGAGCTGAAACTCTTTTGCGAATTTTGTGCCAGCATTGGCGGCTTCTTCCATGCTCTCAAATGTGCAAGGTTTTGTCACAAGTTCCATCAGAGGCACACCGGAACGATTAAAATCTATCAGTGAAAAATCGCCGCGATCGTGTTTATTATTCGCTGTGTCTTCTTCCAAATGCACGCGAGTAATATCAAAATCGGCTAGATGTCCGCCGGAAACTATCGGACACTTGTACTGGGAAATTTGATAACCTTTTGGAATATCCGGATAAAAATAATTCTTTCGGTCAAATTCCGTAAAATCTGCAATAGTCCCATCGACTGCAAGCCCTACTTTTATAACGTTTTCTACCGCTTTTTTATTTAAAACCGGCAGCGCTCCCGGATGCGCCATGCATACCGGACAAATATTTATGTTTGGCTTTTCTTCATCAGGATTATTTTTACAGCCACAAAACATCTTGGTTCGAGTCGCCAATTCTGCATGCACTTCCAAGCCTATCGTGAAATAATATTTTTTTTCCACCATAAAATCAAAACCAATTATAGCAATAATATTCCGTATTGTCTAAAATTATTGAGGCTTTTGGATTATTTCTTTTACTATTCTGCCGTCGTCAAGATGGACTATACGCTCTGCATTTTTACTGAATTCTTCTTCGTGAGTCACCATTATTATGGTCTGCCCCTTTCTGTGCAGGTCTCTGAATATTTCCATAATCACGCGCGAAGATTCATTATCCAGATTCGCTGTCGGTTCATCAGCAAAAAGAATTTTGGGCTCATGAGCAATAGCGCGAGCAATGGAAACTCTCTGTTGTTCCCCTCCGGAAAGCTGGCTGGGCAGATTGTCTAATCTTTTGCCGAGTCCTACTTTGATCAAGGCATCACTCGCTTTTGCTAACGCTTCTTTTTCTTTTATATTTTGCATCAAAAGAGGCAGGGCGACATTTTCGAGCGCCGTCATCTCCGGCAATAAAGCATAATCTTGAAAAATATATCCGAAAAGAGAAAGACGAAAATCAGTTTTTTCGTTCGTTGATAAAGTTTGCGTATTTATTTTATCTATAAAAATAATTCCTTCAGTCGGCTCATCGAGAAGACTCATCTGATATAGAAAAGTGCTCTTGCCGGCCCCTGATCGCCCCATTATCGCGATAAATTCTCCGCTCTTTGCGACAAAGTCAATTCCTTTCAAAACCTCTGTCGTGCTTTCTCCGTCTTTGAATGATTTTTTTAATTTTTGTACTTCAATCATAAAAATAAATTAATTTCTGCCTAAAATTGAATCCAAGGTATTTTTGCGGACAATCATACGCGCTGGAATAAATCCAGCTATTATCGTCGTAATCATCAAAAGCCCCACGCGCAACATCGTTCCCCCTATTGGCGCCACTAATATTCCATCACTAAAAGGAAAATCTATCGGATGCGCCGCTATAGCCGGCTGAAGAAAAACATAAAGCGTAACGATGCCTATGAGCGATCCGCAGAATGCGTAAAAAAAAGACTGAAAAATATATGATATCTCAATGGTTCGCTCATTTATGCCGATTCCTTTCAAGATGCCGATGAATTTTCTGCGCGTAATAGCGTTGATGAAAATAACAATAAAAATAGTAATAGACGCCACCACCAATCCAATAGACGACAACATATTACCAAGCAAAGCAAATGTGTTTACCATGTCTTTGATGAATTTTGGCTGTGCATCGGTATATGTCTGAACTTTCGCCACGCGATCAACTCCATTACGTTTTAAAATATCGCGAACAATAGATGGATCGACTCCTGGTTTCAGCTTTATTGATATTTCATCTACATTATAATCATTACGTCCGATGATGCTCTTTAACTGCGAATCTATCATAAAAAGTCTCAAGCTGACTTCATCAACTTTTGCTTTTATGATGCCTTTTACGGTAACCTCGCGCTCTACGCCATGCACCTTGATGCGAATCTTTGTCCCCGGACTCACGTTTCGCAAAGTAGAAAATCCCGGCGAATCAATCGGCAAATATTTTTCGACAAGAAAAGATCCTACCAATACTTGATCATAGTCTTGAGGTGTCAGATATTCTCCTTCAATTATAAATTTAGAAATACCAGAAACACTGTCTTCGGCCACTGGGTCTATGCCCGTTATAGATGCTGTAGCGGTATTCGGTTTTTCTTTTTCATCGGTGCGAGTTTTGTAATTTGCTTCAACAGTCCCACCCTCGAGATATCGAGCAGTAACTGCTTCTACTTGGGGTAAAGATTTCACAATGCTTATTATTTCCGGACTATTTTCTACATATGTTTTATTGCTCAAAGTAGAAATAATCACATCGCTCGTATAATGAGTGCGTACCGCATCTATGGCGCCCTGAATAAGGCCCACCAGAATACCGCTTACCACCACTAGATTGAGAAAAGTGAAAAACATCACGAAGATTATGAGTGTCGTGGTCCACCTACTAGATCTCCTTATCTGGCGTTTTGCTAGGAAAAATCCGATCCTAATATTTAATAAAGAAAACATAATTTTATTTTATGAAGATACAAGCGGATTAAGAATCACAGTGTCTCCGTCGGCAAGCCCTGACACGACTTCAACTTGACCAAGCGGGGATGCATCGCCCAATGTCACTTCTTTATTTATTATTTTTTTATCTTTTTTAATCTGAATATATTTCTTGCCACCTTTTTCAAACACGACTCCGCCCGGAACAACTATAACATTAGGCTTGCTGAAAATTAATATTGAAACATTGGCTGTCATGCCTGATTTTATTCGATTATCATTTTCACTGAATTGTAATTTGATTTTGTAAGTCGAGACACCATCCCTGATTGTTTCTGCGGGATCTATAGATACAACTCGAGCATAAAACAAAACATTTTTTCCATAAGCATCCAAGGTCACATTAGCTTCATCGCCAATGTTGATGAGGGCTATGTTCACTTCAGGAACATAACTTTCTATTTGAAAAGTGCCAGCATTCATCATCGTTACTAACGGTTCGTTTGCCGGAGCTATTTCGCCCACCTTGGCATCTATTTTTGTGACAACACCGTCAAAAGGCGCGCGAATACGATAATCTGACAACTTATTTTTTGCGTCCTGCAGATTATTCTCTTTTTGTTTTATTGTAAGCTCCAGATCTTTGATATTTAAATCAGTGTCAAAAAAAGCTTCTTTATAATTATTGACATCATCTTTTGCAAAAGAAAGAGCTGACAAATGATCATTCATGGTGTCGGTATATTCGGCAATAGTATTTTTAGAAGAAGTGAATTCAGAGGAATTATTTGAATCTTCAGCCATATAATCTACAAAATTTCTAGCACTCTTGATTGCATCAGCAAACATCTTAGCTGTTTTATAAGTCGCATTTATAGCAGTTTCTATCAAAGCATGAGAAGAATCTCTGCTTAATAATCTAAAATCTGCTTGACTGTTTTTGTAAGATTTTTCCGTTTGATAATATAATTCTTCAGCTTTATCTCTATAACTTCTAGCAATTGACCCATACGTGCGAGCAGAACTATCCGAAAGATTATTTTCATTTAATACATCGTCTAACCCTGTAATTATGTCAGAAAAATCCACAAAAGCATTTGACATGAAATTAAAAGCATCGTCATAGGCTTTTTCGAGATCGGCAACTAGATTTTTATTTGAATTTGTGAGTTGAAGTTTTTTAAGTGATAATTTTGCGCTTTCCAGAGCAACTTCTGCGTCATGAATATCTTTATCGGCATCTTTTGTATCTATTTCCGCTATCATTGTTCCAGTTTTTACCACAGGACCTCCGGCCACACCTTGTCCGATTTTAAAAAATACACGCTTTACTACTCCGCTGTTTTGAAAACTCAAATTGACTTCTTGCGCTGCCACAACATTCCCAGACACAGATACTTTGTTTACAAAATCCGTATGACTGACCACTATTGTATCATTGACTTTTTTTCCGTTGCGAAAAATGAAAATTCCCCCGGCAATCAAAATTACAATACCTGTTCCGTAAAGAAAATATTTCTTTTTAGTTTTTATAAAATTAAACATTATTCATATACAATACCACATTTAAAAAAATAAGTATTTTTCACTTATCTACTATCTCGAACATATGTAAAAGATAGTAGACAAAAATAAAAATTAGTTTTTTGTTTTAAGAGTCCCATTCTTTGTGACTTCTAGAATTTCCACATAATCCATAACTCCTAGTTTGTTTAAATCAATCACAAATCTCTCTGGCAAAACCACCTTACCGACCCAAACACTTCTATGGACCATATATAGGCCAAGTGTTCGCAACATATCTCTCAAAATATTTCTCTCTTTATTAAAAGCTACTGGTATATCATAACTAATTACGATCACTCTTTCCCCTACTTTTTTTTTATATAAATCTTTATTTAAGGAAAAAGAATTTTGAAAATTATTTAATTTTTTCTTACCTTTTTCACTTAAGTAAATCTGGCTTGCATTATTTTCTAAAATGAATCCACCTTTCTTTAATTTAGATAAATATTTTCTAAAATTAATTATTTTTTGTTTATTTAATTGTGAAACTATTCGAGTGTTTTGTATTTTTAAGAATTCGTATCTTATTTTGTTGCCAGTTGCGCCGTATCCTGCTTTTAGAAAAGCATTTGTAAAATCTTAATAATCAAATACTCCATCACCTAAAGATTGTAAAATCTTATAAATTATTTCTCCTTTCATGTGTCTATTATATAACAACTTTTGATATTCTACTATCTCGAACATATGTAAAAGATAGTAGACAAGGGTAAAATTTAAGTTTTATTAACTAGATAATTCTTTTATAAGAAAATCTAATACTCTATTAGCTTTATCGATTTATAATTTAGCATATCAGGGAGTAATCTTTCCGGCGAAACTCTTCTATATAATCAAATCTCAGATGACGAAGAGTTTTTAATTTCTCTTTTTTCCTAGCCAAAAGCTCTTCAGGAGTTAGCGGTGTTATGCGTATATCTCGAGTTTGTTTGGGTTTTTCTTCCATAATTTATTTTTTACTTAAAATCTTTATTAATGCATCACTGAATTTTTTTACCATTTTATCATCAAACAGAGATAAAATGAAAACTTTTTTATTTAACTTTTCAAATGTTTTGACAGTTTTTGCGACAATTTTTGGATTTTCCGCCATATCAGTTTTTGTTAAAATTATTATTTCTTCTTTTTCAGACAAACCATCTTCGCCCAAGTTTAAATTCTTATCATACTTTCCCAATTCTTTACGAATCTCTTTATAACTTTTTAGCATAACCGGGTTTTCGAAAGACACTAAATGCGCAAGCATTTTAGTGCGTTTGATGTGACGTAAAAACTTTACGCCTAAACCTTTCCCTTCTGAGGCTCCTTCAATAAGTCCGGGAATATCCGCAATAATATAGCCAAAAAAATCTCCTAAATTCGGATCAAGCGTAGTAAAAGGATAATCTCCGACTTTAGCTTCCGCATTGGTCAGGGCATTAAGCAGAGAAGATTTGCCCGCATTCGGAAGTCCGATAAATCCAATATCCGCAAAAAGTTCCAGTTCTATTTTGAAATTTTCTTTTTCGCCTTCTTGTCCAATTCTACTTTCCCGCGGAGTTGTGTTGATTGAACTTTTGAAATGCTCATTTCCAAAACCACCATATCCTCCCCTCAAGAGTAAAATTTTTTCACCCTCTTTCGCTAACTGCCATTTTTGATCGGTTTCAAGATTAGTAATAACAGAACCAACCGGCAATTCTAAAACAAAATCTTCTCCGTTTTTTCCATGCAGACTTTTACTTCCGCCGTCTTCGCCTCTGCCGGCAATAAAACTTTTTTTAGCTTTATATTTTAAAAGTATATGTATGTCGCGAACGGCTTGCACATAAAAATTCCCGCCTCGTCCTGCATCCCCTCCCGCAGGTCCGCCCTTCGGTTCAAATTTCTGCCGATGCCAACGCACGACGCCGTTTCCTCCTCGGCCAGCTTCCGCATATATCTTTATTTCGTCAATGAAGGCCATCCCAGTGCTAAAATTTTAATTAATAATGTTTATAGTTATGCCCCGTAATCAAAAATTTAGTACGGGACAGGTATTTAGGATTCTATAGCAAGTTGAGCCAGTTTAACAGCTCCTTCTTTAGATTTTGCAACAGCCATAAAAAGCGCCCGATGGCAAAATACTGCATTCGATACTCCGGTTATTTTTTGCAAATCTTTATACGAAAGTCCACCCCAGGAAATTGGAAAATTTTTTCTGCTTCCAAAACTATTTTTTTCCTTTCTCATAGCTACAATAGACCAATCTTCTTTATCGCCATAAACAACAAAAAGGGGTTCTGGAAAGTCCTGTAACGCGTCCCAAATCTCAAATCTTGAAACTTTCGGTTTATCTATAATAATCAATTTTTTATCTTTTGTTTTTTTAAAAAAATTTCTAATAATTTTTGCAATTTCTATTTGATCTTTCGCTTTTTTTATTTCCCTTTGTAAAATTTCTTTCGCCCAAGCGAGCGCTTCCATAAATTGCTTGTTTTTATCCAAATCTTCAAACGCGGTCGGTGAAAAAATAGCAAAAACATCCTGTAAAGTGTATGGAAAAATATTCGGAAAATTATTTTTATATAAATCAACCCCATTGTCATTTACATCCACCGGCATCACAAGTTTGCGTTCAATAATATCAGTAATTTTTTTATTGCCCGTAATCTCTCCACCAAACTTTTTCCAAACTAAGCCAAAAGACGAATAAGGTATTCCTTCTCTTTCACCTGCTCCGCCGGTTTGATGATGATCAAATCTATTTAAATTTTCTTTATATATTCTTCCCAAATCAAAAACATAATCGGCGTTATTTATTATTTTCTGATCTCTGGTGCGGATTATTTCAAAAGTCTCACCCTTATTAGAAAGCATAATGGAAAGCGCAGCCGCGGCAAAAATATCGTCTGCATGAAAAGATCCATCATGCGTAACTAATTTTATTGATTTTTTTTTAATTTTTTTCATAATTTTTATTCGGTATTGTCGTAAAATTCTTCAAAAACCTCATAAAGCCAAGCGATTAATTTGTCAAAAAGAATAAATATTAAAAATAAAATTAACACTATCATCGAGAATTTCCAAATCTCGCGACTGAAATAAAGAGCGGTATAACCAAAAAAATAACCCAATAACAACAAAAACGGAGCCCAAATTATCTTAGATGAAATTTCCGCTTTTAAAAATTTTTTATAATTTATTTTTTCATAGCCGCAAAATATAACTACCAAATAATTCACTCCCATTATAAAATTTGAAATAAAAATAGACCAAAAGGGGTTGACTTTAAATCTAGGAAAAACATTGTATACTCGTTTTTGTATATATTTAAAAACTTTATGATGATTAAATTTTCTATATAAAAACTCTCCTAGCGCATATCCAAGAAAAGTTTTGGATAAGGCGCCTAAAAGAATAAAAAAGAGAGAAAACCAAAAATTTAAAGCGCCAAGGTGCGCTAAAATTCCTACGGAAATTACAACAAATTCTCCCTCAAAAATAAGCCCGAGAAAAATAATTGCGTATGCCAGAATCTGATAATGCTCAACCAAATTAGTTAAAAGATTTACTGTATGCATATTAAAATAATGAGTCTACAACCTCGCGGACCAGATTTCCATCTGCCTTACCCTTTAAATCTTTCATTAAAGCTGACATAAGCACTCCTTTTTTAGACACATCAGCAATTTTTAATTCGTCTTTCTTGGCGCAAGCGATTTTTTTAATCTCGCTTTCATCCATCATTTTCGGCAAATAAGTCTCCAAAATTGCGAGTTCGGCTTCCTCTTCTTTTACCAAATCTTCCCTATTTCCCTTTTTAAACTGTTCAATGGAATCCTTGCGCTGTTTTGCAAGTTTTCCAATTACAACAATTGCTTCTTCATCCTTGAGTGTTTCCTGGGGCTTCCGATTTTTTGCCACAAGTTCATTTGTAAAAGCAGCAGACATTGCCCTAAACGCTTTTAGACGTAAAATATCTCTTGCCATCATTGCTTCTTTTATTCCGTTTTTTATTTCTTCGTGCAACATGCGCGTATTATAGCAAATTGTGATAAAATAATGAAATGTATAAATTAATATTTTTTGATACGGAAACCACGGGTAATACAGAAAAAGATTTTTTGTGTCAGATTGCCTATAAAACTGACAATGAAAGTTATACCAATTTATACAAACCTCCCGTTAAAATCCCGCCTGAAGCTTCGGCTGTGCATCACATAACCAACAAAATGGTTGCTGAAAAAGAGTCCTTTGCCGATAGTGGTGATTTGCCAAAAATTAAAAAACTTTTTGAAGATAAAAATTCCATCATGGTGGCTCATAACGCGCCTTTTGATTTATTAATGATAAAAAAAGAAGGGGTTGAGCCAAAAAAATTCATTTGCACTTTAAAGTTAGCAAGATACCTGGATCCAGAAGAAAAAATAGGCAGATATAACTTGCAATATTTGCGTTACCTACTAGATTTTGACATAGAGGCGCAAGCGCATGATGCTATGGGAGATGTGTTGGTGTTAGAAAAATTATTTAATAGATTGAAAAGTAAATTAATCGAGCAGGAAAAAATAAACGAGGATGAAGCAATAGAAAGAATGATAGAAATATCTTCACATCCGCTGCTTATTAAAACATTAAATTTTGGAAAATATAAGGGAAAGAAAATGGAAGAAGTGTTGAAAATAGATCGTGGTTGGCTAAAATGGCTTTTGGGTGAAAAAGAAAAAAGCGATGTTATTGAATACGAGGATTGGATTTATACGTTGAAACATTATTTGGGTAAATAATGTTAATATAAGCATATGCAAATTTTTTGGATAATATTAGGAGTAATAACTGGAGGTGTAATTGTTTACCTTTTTTTAAATAAAAAAAAGGTAGAAAAAAAAGACGATATAGGGCTGAATCTCATTCTAACGCAAATAAATGAGCTTTCGCGAACGGTTGATAATAAAATCGGAGAATCTCATAAACAAGTTAACGAAAGTTTAAAATTTCATTCAAGTGAATCAAATAAAATAATTAGAGACGTAACGGAAAGACTCACGCGCCTTGATGAAACCAATAAGCAAGTCATTTCTTTCGCTGATCAGCTGCAAAGTTTGGAAAATATTTTGAAAAACCCAAAACAGCGCGGAATATTGGGAGAATATTATCTAGAAACGGTTTTGAAAAATGTCCTGCCACCCGGAAGTTATCAAATGCAGTATGAATTTCCTGATAAAACAATCGTGGACGCTGTTGTATTCGTGAAAGATAAAATTATTCCTATAGATTCAAAATTCTCGCTGGAAAATTACAATAAAATGGTTGAGGAACACGATGCCACAGAGAAAAAGCGGCTGGAAACAATTTTCGTGAATGATTTAAAAAACAGAATTGTTGAAACTGCAAAATATATACAGCCGACAAAGGGCACCACCGATTTCGCTTTTATGTTTATTCCCCACGAAGCCATTTATTATGACCTTCTTACCAACAAAGTTGGGGGAATGGAGGAAAATGCTGAAAATTTAATTCAGAGAGCGGCCGGAAAATATAAAGTTATTATCACTTCCCCTACTTCTTTTCTGGCATATTTGCAGACTGTCCTGCAAGGTTTGAAAGCATTAAAAATAGAAGAATCGGCCAAAGAAATAATAAAAAAGGTGGAAGATTTGGGGAAGCATTTAAAATCTTATGATGAATATCACAATAAATTGGGAAATGCGCTAGGCACTGTTGTGAACCATTATAATGCTTCCAATAAAGAATTAAAAAAAATAGATAAAGACGTCCTCCGCATCGCCGGCTCTTCGCCAGAGTTAGCTCTGCTTGAAGTGGAAAAACCGAAGATTGAGGAATAAATTAGATGGAATCTAAATTTTTAATTTTTTACTAAAAATGCTATATTTTTTCTATGGCCTTAATCATCTGTTTACAGATAATCGGCCGAACATTTAAACTTAAATGTTTTAGGCCCTATCGTCTAACGGTTAGGACAAGGCCTTCTCAAGGCTTAAATCGCGGTTCGATTCCGCGTAGGGTCACCAAAACAGAACTCAACGGCTTTTTCAAAGCCAGAAGGTGGGACGCGCGAAGCGCGTCCCACTGATTTCCCCCCATTTTCCCAAACGAATTCAGAATT
>Ga0209211_10001568_pt1 | contig 42887 bp, 58 predicted proteins | sample RifGroA2_FD_183992 | JGI IMG/M metagenome (GOLD analysis project Ga0209211, IMG submission 183992) | Groundwater microbial communities from Rifle, Colorado, USA - Groundwater A2 (SPAdes) (version 2) | ecosystem: Environmental > Aquatic > Deep subsurface > Groundwater | place: Rifle, Colorado...
GACATGGCGAAAGCGAAATTTGAGCGGACGAAGCCGCACGTAAACGTGGGGACGATTGGTCACGTTGACCATGGCAAGACGACCTTGACGGCGGCGATGACGTCGGTGCTGTCGGCGAAGTTTGGAGGCGAGGCGAAAGCCTACGACCAGATTGACGCAGCGCCGGAAGAAAAGGCGCGCGGCATCACCATCAACACGGCGCACGTCGAGTACGAGACGAAGAACCGTCACTACGCGCACGTCGATTGCCCGGGACACGCCGACTACGTGAAGAACATGATCACCGGCGCGGCGCAAATGGACGGCGCGATACTGGTCTGTTCCGCGGCCGACGGTCCGATGCCGCAGACCCGCGAGCACATCCTGCTGGCGCGTCAGGTCGGTGTGCCGTACATGGTTGTGTACATGAACAAATGCGACATGGTCGACGACGCCGAACTGCTCGAACTGGTTGAAATGGAACTGCGCGAACTGCTCAGCAAATACGACTTTCCCGGCGACGACATCCCGATCATCAAGGGATCGGCCCTGAAAGCCCTCGAAGGCGACAAGGGCGAGTTGGGCGAAATGTCCATCATGGCCCTGGCCGACGCGCTGGACAGCTACATCCCGACGCCCGAGCGGGCCATCGACAAGCCCTTCCTGATGCCCATCGAAGACGTCTTCTCCATCTCTGGACGCGGCACCGTGGTCACGGGTCGAGTTGAGCGCGGCGTCGTCAAAGTCGGCGAAGAAATTGAAATCATCGGCATCCGACCCACCATCAAGACCATCTGTACCGGCGTTGAAATGTTCAGGAAGCTGCTGGACCAGGGCCAGGCCGGAGACAACGTCGGCGTGCTGCTGCGCGGCACCAAGCGTGAAGAAGTCGAGCGCGGCCAGGTGCTGGCCAAGCCGGGCAGCATCACCCCGCACACCCACTTCAGCTCCGAGGTATACATCCTGTCGAAGGACGAAGGCGGACGCCACACGCCGTTCTTCAACGGCTACCGTCCGCAGTTCTACTTCCGCACCACCGACGTCACGGGCAGCATCGAGTTGCCGGCGGGGACGGAAATGGTGATGCCGGGCGACAACATTGCGATGACGGTGCGGCTGATTGCGCCGATCGCGATGGAAGAAGGCCTGCGTTTCGCCATTCGCGAAGGCGGTCGTACCGTCGGCGCCGGTGTCGTCGCCAAGGTCATCGAATAACATTTATTGCAATACAGCGAAAGGGGCGATAGAATCTCGCCCTTTCGCGATTTGCGACCTCGCTCTTTAAGGATTTTGTAATGCAAAGCCAAAAGATACGCATCCGCCTCAAGGCCTTCGACTATCGTTTGATTGATCAGTCAGCGCTTGAAATCGTCGAGACGGCCAAGCGCACTGGCGCTGTTGTGCGCGGCCCGGTGCCGCTGCCGACGCGTATTGAGCGTTTCGATGTATTGCGCTCGCCACACGTCAACAAGACTTCGCGGGATCAGTTCGAGATTCGCACCCATCTGCGTCTGATGGACATCATCGATCCGACCGACAAGACGGTCGATGCGCTGATGAAGCTGGATCTTCCCGCAGGCGTCGATGTCGAGATCAAGTTGCAGTAATTCGTAACATGGGTGCCGGTTGGCGCCTGTCGCGGTGGCGTTCGCCGCAGAATCGTGAAAGTGGGCCCGGCCAATCGTAGCTGGGGTTTAGGAGAATAAAATGAGTCTAGGCCTTGTTGGACGCAAGGTCGGCATGACGCGCGTGTTTGCCGAGGATGGTTCTTCCATTCCGGTAACGGTGCTCGATGTGTCGAATAACCGCGTCACACAAATAAAGACGCCTGAGGTGGATGGTTATGCCGCCGTTCAGGTGACCTTTGGCAAGCGTCGCGCCAGTCGGGTAAGTAAGCCGGCGGCAGGGCACCTTGCCAAAGCCGGTGTTGAAGCCGGTGAAGTTCTCAGGGAATTTCGCGTCGCGCAGGATCAACTCGCCGGGTTCAAGCCGGGCGATGTCGTCGCCGCAAGTATTTTCAGTGTGGGTCAGAAAGTCGATGTGAGCGGTACTTCGATCGGCAAGGGTTTTGCCGGTGCAATCACCCGCCACCACTTTTCGTCGAACCGCGCCTCCCACGGCAATTCCTTGTCGCACAATTCGGCGGGTTCCATCGGTATGGCGCAGGATCCTGGCCGAGTGTTTCCGGGCAAGAAAATGGCCGGACATCTCGGTGATGTCGCGCGTACGACACAGAACCTGGAAGTCGTCCGCATCGACGAGGCGCGCCAACTTCTGCTTGTCAGGGGTGCGGTGCCCGGTGCCAAGGGGGGTGATGTGATTGTCGCTCCGGCCGTCAAGGCATCCAGCGAGCGGGGATGACATGGAACTCAAACTAATAAACGCCCAGGGTCAGGCCGCGTCAACCGTGACAGCGTCCGACGCGCTGTTCGGTCGCGACTTCAATGAAGCGCTGGTGCATCAGGTGGTGGTTGCCTATCAGGCCAACGCCCGCGCTGGCAATCGCAAACAGAAAGACCGCGAAGAGGTGCATCACAGCACCAAGAAGCCGTTCCGCCAGAAGGGTACTGGTCGCGCTCGCGCCGGTATGACGTCCTCGCCGATCTGGCGTGGCGGCGGTCGTATCTTCCCGAATACCCCGGAAGAGAACTTTACCCAGAAGGTCAATCGCAAGATGTATCGCGCCGGTTTGGCGGCGATCCTGTCCCAGTTGGCACGCGAAGACCGACTGATGGTGATTGACGATTTCGCCATGGAAGCGCCAAAGACGCGTCTTTTTGCGCAAAAGCTGAAGGCCATGGGTCTCGATTCCGTGCTGCTGGTGACGGACAGTCTGGACGATAACCTGGCGCTGGCTTCACGCAACCTGCCGAACGTGCTGGTGCTGGAGGCGCAGCAGGCTGATCCGGTATCCCTGGTGCGCTTTCCCAAGGTGATTTTCACCAAAGGGGCAGTGGCCAAGATCGAGGAGATGCTGGCATGAGCAAGAACTTCAACCCGGAACGTTTGCTGCAAGTGCTGGTGGCCCCGCAAATTTCCGAAAAAGCCACGTACATTGCCGACAAGAACGAACAGGTGGTTTTCATTGTGACACCCGATGCGACCAAGCCCGAGGTCAAGGCGGCCGTCGAATTGCTGTTCAAAGTCGAAGTCAAGTCGGTCCAGATCGCCAACCTGAAGGGCAAGATCAAGCGCGCCGGTCGCAACATCGGGCGTCGCAGCGATGTCAGGAAGGCATTTGTCTGCCTCAAGCCCGGACAGGAAATCAATTTTGCAGAAGGGGGGGCTGCTTAAATGGCTCTCGTAAAAGTCAAGCCGACCTCGCCTGGTCGTCGCGCTGTCGTCAAGGTCGTCAACCCCAATCTGCACAAGGGTCGTCCGCACGACAAGCTCGTCGAAACGAAAACCAGAACCGCAGGCCGCAATGCGCATGGCCACATTACTACTCGTCATATGGGCGGCGGTCACAAGAAGCTTTACCGTGTGATCGATTTCCGCCGTGACAAGGATGGAATTCCGGGCAAGGTCGAGAATCTTCAGTACGATCCGAATCGTTCCGCCAATATTGCTCTGGTGCTCTACGCAGACGGCGAGCGCCGTTACATCATTGCCACCAAAGGCATGGTGGTTGGTCAGACAGTCATCAGTGGTCCCGAAGCTCCGATCAAGCCGGGCAATGCGCTGCCGATTCGCAGCATTCCGGTCGGAACGACAATCCACTGCGTCGAAATGATGCCAGGCAAAGGTGCGCAGATAGCGCGTTCCGCCGGCACGTCGGCGCAGCTTCTGGCGCGTGAAGGCACCTATGCCCAGATCCGGCTGCGTTCTGGAGAAATTCGCCGTATCAACGTCGAGTGTCGCGCGACGATTGGCGAAGTCGGCAACGAAGAGCACAGTTTGCGCAAGATCGGCAAGGCTGGCGCAATGCGTTGGCGCGGCATACGACCGACTGTTCGCGGCGTGGCGATGAACCCTGTCGATCACCCGCATGGTGGCGGCGAGGGACGTACCGGCGAAGGACGTGTTCCTGTCAGTCCGTGGGGTCAGCCGACCAAGGGCTATCGTACCCGTAACAACAAGCGCACGGACGTGATGGTTGTCCAACGCAGGCCGAAAGGTAAGAGGTAAGACATGGCACGTTCTATCAAGAAGGGCCCGTTTATCGATGCCCACCTGCTGAAGCGGGTGGATGCAGCGCGCGCCTCCAACGACAAGCGCCCGATCAAGACCTGGTCGCGCCGCTCGACGATTCTTCCTGACTTTGTGGGATTGACCATTGCCGTGCATAACGGCAAGCAGCATATTCCGGTCTATGTGTCGGAAAACATGGTGGGTCACAAGCTTGGCGAGTTCGCTCTGACGCGAACCTTCAAGGGCCACACGGGCGGCAAAAAAGCCGTCGTGAAGAAGTAAGGAGCGACGATGGAAACCAACGCAAACTTGCGCGGTGTCCGGCTCTCCGCCCAAAAAGGTCGCCTTGTTGCAGACCTGGTGCGCGGCAAGCCGGTGGATCAGGCGCTCAGTATTCTGGCTTTTTCGCCCAAGAAGGGCGCCGGAATCATCAAGAAAGTGCTCGAGTCGGCAATTGCCAACGCAGAACACAACGACGGCGCTGATATCGATGTTTTGAAGATTACGCGTATCTATGTCGAAAAGGGCACGGTGCTCAAGCGCTTCACGGCGCGAGCCAAGGGACGCGGCAATCGCATCCTCAAGCCTACTTGTCACATTTTCGTGACCGTTGGCGATTAAGGAGGGCACATGGGACAAAAGATTCATCCGACCGGTTTTCGTCTTTCGGTCACGCGCAACTGGACTTCCCGCTGGTACGCCAACAGCAAGAATTTTCCGCAGATGCTCAAGGAAGATCTTGAGGTTCGCGACTATCTGAAAAAGAAACTGGCGCACGCGTCGGTTGGTCGCGTGGTAATCGAGCGCCCGGCCAAGAACGCACGAGTGACGGTTTATAGCGCCCGCCCCGGCGTCGTTATTGGCAAGAAGGGCGAGGACATCGAGCATCTGAAGGCCGAACTTCAGCGCAAGATGGGCGTTCCGGTGCATGTCAATATCGAAGAGATACGCAAGCCGGAAACCGACGCCCAGTTGATCGCCGACTCGATTGCCCAACAGCTCGAAAAGCGCATCATGTTCCGCCGCGCCATGAAACGGGCGATGCAGAATGCCATGCGACTGGGTGCCCAGGGCATCAAGATCATGAGTTCAGGCCGCTTGAACGGCGCCGAAATCGCCCGCCGGGAATGGTATCGCGAAGGCCGTGTGCCCTTGCATACGCTGCGCGCCGACATCGACTATGGCACGTCCGAGGCGAAGACCACCTACGGCATCATCGGCATCAAGGTATGGGTATTCAAGGGCGAGATTTTGTCGCGCAGTGAAGCCCTGCTGGCTGCTCCCGAGCCAGTTGTTGATGATCAGCGCAAGCCGCGCCGCAGCCCCGGAAAGCCCCGGACCGAGAGCGAGGGCGAAGCCAAGCCGGCCCGTCGCGCCCCGGCCAAGAAGGCTGAAGAAGCCAAGCCCGAAGTCAAGACGGAAGCTGTTGCTGCGGCACCCAAGACACCGGTCAAGCGCGTTCGCAAGGCCGCGGCCCCGACCGACGGTGTCGCCAGCCCAGCGAAAGAAGGCAAGGAGTAAAACATGCTGCAACCTGCCCGCAGAAAATATCGCAAGGAACAAAAGGGTCGCAACACCGGACTCGCCACCAGGGGCGCCAAAGTCAGTTTTGGCGAGTATGGGCTCAAGGCCATCGGTCGCGGTCGTCTTACGGCTCGCCAGATTGAAGCCGCGCGTCGCGCCATGACTCGTCATATCAAGCGCGGCGGTCGTATCTGGATCCGCATTTTCCCGGACAAGCCGGTTTCGAAGAAGCCGCTCGAAGTTCGCATGGGCAACGGCAAAGGCTCTCCGGAGTATTGGGTCGCCGAGATCCAGCCCGGCAAAGTCCTGTACGAGATGGATGGTGTGGACGAGACGCTGGCACGCGAGGCTTTCCGCCTTGCGGCAGCCAAGCTTCCGCTCGAAACCACCTTCGTCACCCGCCATTTGGGATAAGTCATGAAAACGAGTGAGCTGAGAGCAAAGAACGAAGAGGATCTGCAAAAGGAGTTGCTGGAATTGCGCAAGGCGCAATTCGGCCTCCGCATGCAGGTGGCGACACAACAGTTGACCAATACCAGCCAGGTCGGCAAGGTGCGCAAGGATATCGCGCGCGTCAAAACCATTCAGCGTGAGAAGGCGGCAGCGAAATGACGGATGCGACCACTCAAACCGTACGACGCACCCTTCAGGGGCGCGTTGTTTCAGACAAAATGCAGAAGACCGTGACGGTATTGGTTGAACGCAAGGTCAAGCACCCTGTGATCGGCAAGATCATGACGCGTTCCAAAAAATATCACGCGCATGTTGAAGGCATGGAGACGGTTGCCGGCGATCTGGTGCAGATCGAGGAGTGCGCGCCGATTTCCAAGACCAAGGCATGGCGCGTCGCCAAGGTTGTCGAGAAGGCCCGCGCTGTCTGATTGCGCTCTGCTTGTGGTGCGCTCTGCAATATACGCAATAAGTAGTTGACAACAGGGTGGCGGGATGTAAAATCGCGCCTCTTTGCTCCGCTGGGGTATTCATTCTCCCCAGCATTCCAGCCCCTAGCGGGCTCCAAGACTGATCGCGGGACTTGAGTCAATCGCGGATTAAGTTGGAGATGAAATAATGATTCAAATGCAGTCTCTGCTGGATGTCGCCGATAACACGGGCGCGCGTTCGGTCATGTGCATCAAGGTGCTTGGCGGTTCCAAGCGCCGTTATGCCGGCATTGGTGATGTCATCAAGGTCAGCATCAAGGATGCCGCGCCGCGCGGTCGGGTCAAGAAGGGCGAAGTCTATAGCGCAGTGGTGGTGCGTACTGCCAAGGGCGTCCGTCGTTCCGACGGATCGCTGATCAAATTCGATGGCAACGCAGCAGTATTGTTGAACAACAAGCTGGAACCGATTGGCACGCGCATCTTCGGCCCGGTGACGCGCGAGCTGCGTACCGAGCGATTCATGAAGATCGTCTCGCTGGCTCCCGAGGTTCTTTGAACCGGCAATCGAGGACTCGATCATGAACAAGATTCGCAAAGGTGACGACGTGGTCGTTACCACAGGCAAAGACAAGGGCAAGCGCGGCGTTGTGCTGAACTGCCTTGACGCTGATCGCCTTCTGGTTGAAGGCATCAATCGCGTCAAGAAGCACACCAAGCCAAACCCGATGAAGGGCAATCAGGGCGGCATTGTCGAGAAAGAAATGCCGATCAATATTTCCAATGTGGCGCTGTTCAATCCTGCCACCCAGAAAGCGGATCGCGTCGGCTTCAAGCAGCTCGACGATGGTCGCAAGGTTCGGGTGTTCAAGTCGAACGGCGAAGTTGTTGACGCGTAAGGATCAGTCATGGCGCGCTTGCAGGAATACTACAAACAGACGGTGGTCCCCGAACTTCTGACGAAGTTTGGTTACAAGTCCATCATGGAAGTTCCGCGCATTACCAAGATCACCCTGAACATGGGCGTTGGCGAGGCGGTGGGTGACAAAAAGGTGCTGGATCATGCCGTTGGCGACATGACCAAGATCGCCGGGCAGAAGCCGGTCGTCACCAAGGCGCGCAAGGCGATCGCGGGCTTCAAGATTCGTGAGGGCTATCCGATCGGCTGCATGCTGACGCTGCGCGGAAACCACATGTACGAGTTTCTTGATCGCCTGGTGACCATTGCCATGCCGCGTATCCGCGACTTTCGCGGCATTTCGGGCAAAGGCTTTGACGGGCGTGGCAACTACAACGTCGGGGTCAAGGAACAGATCATTTTCCCCGAGATTGAGTACGACAAAATCGATGCGTTGCGTGGCATGAATATCAGCATCACCACCACCGCGAAGAACGACGAAGAAGCGAAGGCGCTTCTCGCCGCATTCAAGTTCCCCTTCAAGAACTGAGGGACGTATGGCAAAACTGGCTCTTATTAACCGCGAAGAAAAGCGCGCCAAGATGGTGGCGAAGTATGCCGCCAAGCGCACTGAACTTTTTGCCGTGATCAACAACGTCAAGCTGTCGGATGAGGAGCGCATGGATGCGCGCCTGAAACTCCAGCAGTTGCCCCGCAATGCCAGTCCTTCGCGGCAGCGCAATCGCTGCGCATTGACCGGGCGTCCGCGCGGCGTGTTCCGCAAATTCGGTCTGTGCCGCAACAAGCTGCGCGAGATGGCCATGCGCGGCGAAGTGCCTGGCATGACCAAGGCAAGCTGGTAAGGAGAGCGATATGAGCATGACCGATCCAGTTGCCGACATGTTGACCCGCATCCGCAACGCGCAGATGGCGGAAAAACTATCCGTTTCCATGCCTTCCTCCAAACTCAAGGTGGCGATTGCCAAGGTATTGAAGGATGAGGGCTACATTGATGATTTCGCTATTCGCGAGCTTGGCGCCAAGCCCCAACTCGATATTGCGCTCAAGTACTACGCCGGACATCCGGTGATAGAGCGCATCGAACGCGTTTCAAAGCCGGGCCTGCGTGTCTACAAGGGCAAGGACGATTTGCCCCGTGTCATGAACGGGCTGGGTGTTGCCATTGTCTCCACGCCGAAGGGCGTGATGACCGACCGCCGGGCGCGGGCAGGCAACATGGGCGGCGAAGTTCTTTGCATCGTCGCCTAAGGAGCTACCTTCATGTCACGTATTGCAAAATATCCCGTTGATGTGCCCAAAGGCGTTGAAGTAACGCTTTCCGATACCGAGGTTGCGGTCAAGGGACCGATGGGAACATTGAAACAGTTCCTGTTGCCGGCAGTGAAAGTTGAGAGAGACGGCGAAAAGCTGCTCTGTCGCGCGGTCGAGGGCGCTCCCAATGCGGGCGCCATGTCGGGCACCATGCGCGCACTGCTCAATAACATGGTGATCGGCGTTACCAAGGGCTTCGAAAAGAAGCTGACCCTGGTTGGCGTTGGTTATCGTGCGCAGGCTCAGGGGGCCAAGCTGAACCTTACGCTCGGCTTTTCGCACCCGGTGGTGCACGACATGCCGAACGGCATCAAGGTTGAAACGCCGACCCAGACGGAGATCCTGATCAAGGGGATCGACAAGCAGGTGGTTGGTCAGGTAGCCGCTGAAGTGCGCGCCTATCGGTCTCCCGAGCCCTACAAGGGCAAGGGTGTCCGCTATGCCGACGAAGTGGTTGTCATCAAGGAAACCAAGAAGAAATAATCGAGGCGCTGAATCATGGAAAAGAAACAGGCTCGTCTGCGCAGGGCGCGCAAAACCCGCGCCAAAATCGCGGAGCTCAAAATGGTGCGCCTCGCGGTGCATCGCAGCAACTTGCATATCTCGGCCCAGATTTTCTCCGGCTGCGGCACTCTTGTACTCGCTGCCGCTTCAACCATGGAGCCGGAAGTGCGGAGCCAGCTTCCGAACGGCGGTAACGTCAATGCCGCCAAGACGGTTGGCAAACTCATCGCCGAGCGGGCCAAAGCGGCCGGCATCGAGCAGGTTGCTTTCGACCGCTCCGGTTTTCACTACCACGGTCGCGTCAAGGCGCTGGCCGAAGCCGCCCGTGAGGGCGGACTCAAGTTCTAAGCGAGACGGACATGGCTAAACCTCAAGGCAGGAAACAGCAGCAGGTCCAGGAAGAGCGCGACGACGGCATGCGCGAAAAGATGGTGTCCATCAATCGCGTCACCAAGGTAGTGAAGGGCGGCCGGATTCTCGGTTTTGCCGCGCTGACCGTGGTTGGCGATGGCGATGGCGGCATCGGCATGGGCAAGGGCAAGTCCCGCGAAGTCCCGGTCGCCGTGCAGAAGGCGATGGAGGAAGCTCGTCGCAAGATGGCCAAGGTCAATCTCAAGAATGGCACCCTGCATCACTCGGTTACGGGCAAGCACGGCGCCACCACGGTGCTGATGTCTCCTGCCTCGCCGGGTACCGGCGTTATCGCCGGTGGTCCGATGCGCGCCGTGTTCGAGGTGATGGGCGTTACCGATGTGGTCGCCAAGACCATCGGCTCGACCAATCCCTACAATGTGGTGCGCGCAACGCTGCATGGTTTGCTGGCCATGAACACCCCGGCCGAGATTGCCGCCAAGCGCGGCAAGGCCATTGCCGAAATTCTGGAGTAAGCCATGGCTGACAAGACGATCAAGGTCACGCTGGTAAAGAGCGTCATCGGTACCAAGCAGGATCATCGCGCGACGGTGCGCGGACTTGGCCTGAGAAAGCTCAACAGTTCGGCCATGCTTGAGGATACGCCCGCCGTGCGCGGCATGATCCGCAAAGTGGCCTATCTGGTGAAGTGCGAAGGCTAAGGGGATATCGATGAGTATGGAACTTAATAACCTGAAGCCGGGCGAAGGCTCCAAACACGCCTCCAAGCGTGTTGGCCGCGGCATTGGCAGCGGACTGGGCAAGACGGCCGGACGCGGACACAAAGGCCAGAAGTCACGCGCCGGTGGTTTTCACAAGGTTGGCTTCGAGGGCGGCCAAATGCCGCTGCAACGTCGTTTGCCGAAGCGCGGATTTGTTTCGCTGACCGCCAGCCGCAATGTGGAAGTGCGTTTGTCCGAGCTGGACAAGTTGCCGGTCGAAGAAGTCGATCTGTTGGTACTGAAGCAGGCCGGCGTGATTGCTGGCGATGCCTTGTCAGCCAAGGTTATTCTGTCGGGCAAACTCAATCGCAAGATCGCGCTGAAAGGTGTTGGCGCGACCAAGGGTGCCCGCGCCGCGATCGAAGCGGCCGGTGGCTCGGTAGCAGACATCGCCGCCGCTCCCGCTGCCTGATAGCGGATTAGGACAGACCCCGTGGCAAGCCCCCAGGCAGCAGCTCTCGGCAAAACCGGAAAGTTCGGCGACCTTTGGCGCCGACTCTGGTTCCTGCTGGGCGCCTTGGTGGTCTACCGGGTTGGCGCGCATATCCCCGTGCCGGGGATCGATCCGGTAAAGCTGGCGGAATTGTTCCAGGGCCAGCAGGGCGGGATTCTCGGCGTCTTCAACCTGTTTTCGGGCGGTGCGCTGTCACGCTTCACGCTGTTTGCGCTGGGCATCATGCCCTACATTTCTTCGTCGATCATCATGCAGCTCATGACGATCGCGGTGCCGTCCATCGAGCAACTGAAGAAAGAGGGCGAGGCCGGACGGCGCAAGATCACCCAATACACGCGTTACGGCACCGTGGCCCTGGCGCTGTTTCAGGGACTGGGCATCGCCATCGCACTTGAATCGCAGGCCGGACTGGTGCTCGATCCGGGCGTTCTGTTCCGCTTCGTTACGGTGCTGACATTGCTGACCGGCACAATGTTCCTGATGTGGCTGGGCGAGCAGATCACCGAGCGCGGCCTGGGCAACGGTATTTCGATCATCATTTTCGCCGGTATCGTGGCGGGTTTGCCGAACGCGCTGGGCGGCCTTTTCGAGCTGGTTCGTACCGGCGCGATGCACCCGATTTCCGCGCTGTTCATTTGCGTTCTGGTGGCTCTGGTCACCGGCTTCGTGGTGTTCGTGGAAAAGGGCCAGCGCAAGATTCTGGTGAACTACGCCAAGCGCCAGGTCGGCAACAAGGTCTATGGCGGGCAAAGCTCCCATCTGCCCTTGAAGCTCAATATGTCGGGTGTCATTCCGCCGATCTTCGCTTCCTCGATCATCCTGTTTCCGGCCACGGCGGCGGGTTGGTTTGGATCGGGGAATGGCATGACCTGGCTCAAGGACATTGCATCAACGCTGTCGCCGGGGCAACCGATCTACGTCATGCTTTACGCGACGGCAATCGTGTTTTTCTGTTTCTTCTACACCGCGCTGGTGTTCAATTCCAAGGAGACGGCCGACAATCTGAAGAAGAGCGGCGCGTTTGTTCCCGGCATTCGTCCCGGCGATCAGACCGCGCGTTACATCGACAAGATTCTCACCCGCCTGACCCTGGCCGGCGCGATTTACATCACGGTGGTCTGCCTGTTGCCCGAATTCCTGATCCTGAAGTGGAACGTGCCGTTCTACTTCGGCGGCACCAGCCTGCTGATTATTGTCGTGGTGACGATGGACTTCATGTCGCAAGTCCAGGCATACGTCATGTCGCACCAGTATGAAAGTCTTCTGAAAAAGGCTAATTTCAAGGGGGCCGGTTTCCCGGCTCGCTGATTCATGTCGAAGGAAGATGTAATTGAAATGCAGGGAGAGGTCGTCGAGAATCTCCCGAATGCCACGTTCCGCATCAAGCTTGAGAACGGGCATGTGGTTCTTGGCCATATCTCCGGGAAGATGCGCATGCACTACATCCGCATTCTTCCGGGCGACAAGGTCACCGTGCAACTCACGCCCTACGACTTTTCCAAAGGCCGTATCGTGTTCCGCGCCAAGTAGTTTGGCAATATTTCCGGAGAACTCCAATGAAAGTTCTGGCTTCGGTCAAACGTATCTGTCGCAATTGCAAAATCATCCGTCGCAAGGGCGTGGTCAGGGTCATTTGCACCGATCCTCGCCACAAGCAGCGTCAGGGTTGATAGAGCGACTCAGATCAGATAAAATCTACGGTTCGCGTTTTTCAGCTAGCCCACCACACCGCATCAACTAACGGCGACGAACAGGTAAGCACATGGCTCGTATAGCAGGCGTCAACATTCCGAATCACCAGCACACGGAGATCGCTCTGACGGCGATCTATGGCATTGGCCGTACCCGTGCCCAGAAAATCTGCGACGCTGTCGGCGTCAAGCGTTCGGCCAAGATCAAGGAACTCACGGATAGCGAGCTGGATCGTTTGCGCGAGGAGGTAGGCAAGTTCGCCGTCGAGGGCGACTTGCGTCGCGAAACGACGATGAACATCAAGCGCCTCATGGATCTTGGCTGCTATCGCGGCGTGCGTCATCGTCGCGGTCTGCCGGTCCGCGGTCAGCGCACCCGCACCAACGCGCGAACCCGCAAGGGGCCGCGCAAGGCGATTTCGATGGGCAAGAAGTAAACCAGGAACCCTTACATGGCTAAGACCGCAACCAAAGTTCGCAAGAAGGTAAAGAAGAACGTCGCCGAAGGCATTGCACACGTTCATGCTTCCTTCAACAACACCATCATCACCATCACCGATCGCCAGGGCAACGCCTTGTCGTGGGCGACTTCCGGCGGCGCCGGCTTCAAGGGCTCACGCAAGTCGACCCCGTTTGCCGCGCAGATCGCCGCCGAAGCCGCCGGCAAGGCAGCTCAGGAGTGTGGCGTGAAGAACCTCGAAGTTCGCATCAAGGGTCCCGGCCCCGGACGCGAATCAGCGGTGCGGGCGCTCAATGCGCTTGGCATGAAGATCACCAGCATCACCGACATTACCCCGATTCCCCACAACGGATGCCGGCCGCCCAAGCGCCGCCGCATCTAAGGCAATAAGGATACGACACCAATGGCCCGCAACCTAGATGCCCTGACAAATGTTCCGTCGAGCGCCGTGCGTACGCGCCCGGCCAGCACGGCCAAAAGTCCGGGCAGCGTCTGTCCGGTTACGGTACGCAACTGCGCGAAAAGCAAAAGATCCGCCGTATTTACGGTGTGCTTGAGCGGCAGTTCCGCAAGGTGTTCGGCGAGGCCGAAGCCAAGAAGGGGCAGACCGGCGAAAATCTGCTCAAACTGCTCGAAGGCCGCCTCGATACGGTGGCTTACCGCATGGGCTTCGGCGTCTCGCGCGCCGAAGCGCGCCAGGTCGTCCGCCACAACGGCGTGTTGATCAACGGCAAGCCGGTGAATATTCCGTCGTACAACGTGCGACCGGGCGACGTGATCCAGTTGCACGACAGCACTCGCGGCCATCTGCGCACCAAGGCGGCGCTCGAAGCCGCCGAATCGCGCGGCTTCCCGGTGTGGCTGGAAGTCGATGCCAAGGCCGGCAAGGGTGTCTTCAAGTCCTACCCGGCACGGGAAGATCTGCCGCCCTCGATCAATGAAGGCCTGGTCGTCGAACTGTATTCGCGCTAACACGTAGTTTTGCGCCTGGCGTCCACCGGACGCCAGGCGTCGTCCATTTGAAGGAATGCATATGCACACACTTCTGAAACCCCGCAGCATCGATGTCCAGCAGCTTTCGCCGCTTCATGCCCGCGTGGTCATGGAGCCGTTTGAACGCGGCTACGGCCACACGCTGGGCAACGCCCTGCGTCGCATCCTGCTGTCCTCGATGGAAGGCGTCGCTCCGACCGAGGTGTCCATCGAAGGCGTGCTTCATGAATACTCGACGCTGGATGGCGTTCGCGAGGACGTGGTCGACGTGCTGTTGAATCTCAAGGGCGTGGTGCTGAAAATGCACAACCGCCGCGAAGCGACGCTGACCCTGTCCCGCAATGGCGAGGGCGTGGTAACGGCGCGCGACATCGAAACCACGCATGACGTCGAAATAGTGAATCCGGATCACGTCATTGCCCACATTGCCCCCGGCGGCAAGCTCAACATGCAGATCCGCGTCGAATCCGGGCGCGGCTATGTACCCGCCAATCAGCGCGAAATCGCCCGCGAGAACCGCGCCATCGGCCAGATCATGCTCGATGCATCGTTCAGCCCGGTGCGCCGCGTCAGCTATTCGGTCGAGTCCGCGCGTGTCGAGCAACGCACCGACCTGGACAAGCTCATTCTCGACATCGAGACCAACGGCGCCATCGACAATGCCGAAGAAGCGGTGCGCACGGCGGCTCGCATGCTCATGGAGCAGTTGTCGGTGTTCGCCGACCTCGAAGGTACGCCGCTGTCGGCCGAAACACCGAAGCAGACCTCGGTTGATCCGGTTCTGGTGCGCCCGGTGGATGACCTTGAACTCACGGTTCGTTCCGCCAATTGTCTCAAGGCCGAGAATATCTACTACATCGGCGATCTGATTCAGCGCACCGAAACCGAACTGCTGAAGACCCCGAATCTGGGCCGCAAGTCGCTCAACGAAATCAAGGAAGTGCTGGCGTCGCGCGGCCTGACCCTGGGCATGAAGCTCGAAAGCTGGCCGCCGGTCGGACTTGAGAAGCTGGCCGGATAGGTTGAGAACACCGGGCTTCGGCCCGGTTGCTGATTTGTTTTACTTGTCTCACTTGTTTTATTTGCCGTACTGATTCACCCACTCTCGATAACCATTAACCGGCCATTTGCATAGCGCGATGGCCGCAAAAAAACGAGGAAATCAAAATGCGTCACGGTAGCGGACTTCGCAAGCTCAATAGAACCTCTTCGCACCGCCAGGCGATGCTGCGCAACATGGCAGTTTCCCTGTTGCGGCATGAGGCCATCAAGACCACTCTGCCCAAGGCCAAGGAATTGCGCCGCGTGGTCGAGCCGCTGATCACGTTGGGCAAGAAACCCAGCCTGGCCAATCGCCGCATGGCCTTCGATCGCACCCGCGACCGGGAAATCGTCGGCAAGCTGTTCGACGAACTCGGCCCGCGCTATGCTGCCCGCAACGGCGGCTATTTGCGCATTCTCAAGATGGGCTTCCGTGTTGGCGACAATGCGCCGATGGCCTTTGTTGAACTGCTGGATCGTCCGCCAAGCGACGCTGCCGAGGCTCCTGTCGTCGAGTAAGGCCTTTGTGGCGAGAACAAAAAAGCCAGGCATCGCCTGGCTTTTTTGATTTTGTTGCAGCGTATTCATGTGCAGCCAGCGGATTGCCCTCGATACGCCGTATCGCCAGCGCCGACTCTTTGCCATGTCACCGCAGATTTCATTTCCGCAGAAAGACGTGTTCTCTCATCCGGAAGCTAGAATGGAGCCATTCCGGTATTGCCGCACATTTAGAGAATGAGGTTTGACCATGCCCTACACGACTGATCTTATCCATGAACTGAACACCTTGATACGCTTCGATCTGGCGACCAGCCAGCAGGGAATCAAGGTGCATAAAACCGCCGATCCGGCGGTGATCGAGGCGACCCGGCGCCTTCACGTCAAGGGTTTGCTGACACAGGTTGATGGCGGCTACCTGACGGGCTTGGGGCGGGACGCAGCGGAGCATGCCCAAGCGGCTTTGACCATACTGACATCGAACGCCAGCGGCAGTCCCATGCTTGAAACCGGCGCATCGCCGGCGCCGCAGCGGGACTTTGCCTAGCCGGACAATTTTTACCTCGTCGGTGATGGTTTCCGCAGCAGCAACCAGAGTCCGACCAGAATCATCGGCAGGCTCAGCCACTGCCCCATGCTGACGACGTAGGACACGCCGAAGATGCCGTGATCCGGCTCGCGGAAATACTCGGCGGCGAAACGCAGCACGCCATAGCCGACGAGAAACATCCCGGATACCGCGCCCACCGCCCGCTGGCGCGACGAATACCACCACAGAATCACGAACAGCAGCAGCCCCTCGCCCGCCGCCTGATACAGCGGCGAGGGATGGCGCGGCAGCCGGTCGACCTGGGGAAAAACCATCGCCCAGGGCAGCGTGGCGTCGGCCACCCGGCCCCACAATTCGCCGTTGATGAAGTTGCCGATGCGCCCCGCCATCAGGCCCAGCGGCACCAGCGGCGCGATGAAGTCGGTCACCTGGAAAAAGCTCCGCCCGGTCCTTCTCGCCCACAGCGCCATCGCCGCCAGCACGCCGAGAAAGCCGCCGTGAAAGGCCATGCCGCCCTTCCATACCATGAAGATTTCCAGCGGATGCGCCAGGTAGTAGCCCGGCTCGTAGAACAGCACCTGCCCCAGGCGACCGCCGAACACCACGCCGAGCACGCCATAGAACAGCAGATCGTCGATGTCCGCAGCAACCATGCCATGCCAGGGTTGCGCCGTTGTCCGCCGCCGACCGAGCCAGAGAAAAGCGACAAAACCGGCCAGATACATGAGGCCGTACCAGCGCACGGCCAGCGGGCCGACTTGCAGGGCAATGGGATCGAACTGGGGATGGATCAGCATGGTGGATCAGGCTCCGTGACACTTCTTGAATTTCTTGCCGCTGCCGCACGGGCAGGGATCGTTGCGGCCGACCTTGGGGTCTTGTCGCACCGGAACAACCGTCGGCGCAGGCTTGGGCCGGGCCGGCTTGTCGTCCGCAAACCCCGCCCACCAGCCGATTTCCTTTTTCACGCTTTTCACATAACCCCTGCCGTACCCAATCTGTTCGTCGCGGCAAGTCTCGTAGGGGCGCGAGATATGCCGTTCGACCCAGGGCAGATCGGCAATCGACGGATCAAGCAGCTCGTCGGCGTACCAGCCCTGAATGCGTTCCAGCATCTCCACGGCGCCAATGTCGGTGGCAACCGAAACTACCGAGTCGAGTAACTCGAAGGACTCGAATTCGATCCCCGGCTGCCGCAAGCGCGTCGCCTCGACATCGCCCAATCGCATCAGATAAGCGATCAGTTCCTCGCGCGACGCCTCGCCTTCGAATACCCGCGTCATGATGGCATCGAGTGCCGCGTGGCGCGCCCAGTGCCCGGCGGCGTGGTCCTCGACCAGCCCCTGCAGCAGGCTCAAATCGCCGTCGCAGACCGAGGCCAGGCAACGTCCATACGATTCGGTCACGGCGTCGCCCAGCAGTCGATCGACCACCTCTTCCGAGTGGCGGCCCAGCCGCACCAGCGGCGCATACGCCGTCGTCTCGCGCCAGGCGGCGAGGATGTGCATGGCGTAGAGATGCAGCACGTAATCGGGATTGGCGTCTTCTTCAGGGTGATCCGCCAACCGCGCGATGGCCTCCACCAGAAGGGGCGTCACTTCCTCGCGATGGGCGTCGGCAAACGCAATCGCCGCCTCGGGGAAGGGTTGCGAAAACAATTCGATCTGCGAGCGCAGCGTGTTCCAGGCGTCGGACATGATGATATTGGCGAAAGAAAAAGTCAGTCAGGATACAGGCTCAAGAGTCGGCGCTGGCGGGACGGCGGCAAAAACAGGTCGCGTCGAAATGCCGGTCGAGTTTGTCCAGCAGCCTACCCGGACTTGACGGAGTTTATGTGATTGCCCACGGATTGAACATCACGGGTAGCGCCGCCGCAAAGTCACGGTCGTTGCGTGTCACCAGGACCAAGCCGTGTTCAACCGCCGTCGCCGCGATAATCGAATCGAAGGCAGCCATCGTGCGCCCGCCAGCCTCGACGCGCGCACATATCACCTGCAAGCGCGCCCCGCCGCGCCGCAATTCCGCCAGCGACATCGCGGCAACATACAGATCGTTTTCGGCGCGGGCATTGATCCACGCCAGCACTTTGGCCTCGGGCGCCGTCTTGACAAATTCCGACAGTACGCAAGCGTCCAGCAGATACCTCACAAGTCGAGTGCCCGCACCGTTTCCGCAGAACGGGAAAGAGCCAGCGGCTCACCGCGCGGCGCGCCGTTCAGCACCGCCAGCAACGATGGCCCGGCCAGCAGGCGTCGGTATTCCGGCGCGGCCATCACCACCACAGCCTCCGCGCCGCGCCGCGTGACGAGTTGCGGACCTTCGGCGAGCGTGCGATCCACCAACTCGCTGAAACGGCTCTTGGCCTCTTGCAGTTGCCACGTGTGCATGATGATCTCCTCGCCGGTTAACTAGTCAGCCCGATTGGTTAACCGTGATTCAATACACGCCGGAAGTCAAGACGAGATCGCCTGATGGGTGTAATCGAAAGTGGTGGACGAGAAGTCAAACCCCTGGCGCGCTCGATGTCTGCGCGCGCCCAGGGCGGCGGGTGGCCACCGCTGCTCATGTCCCCCGGGCCGGGCGACGCCCGTCCCTCCTCCTTAACTTCGCTGCGGCGGCCACCCGCCGCCCTGGGCGGAACACGCCGGTGCCTTGGCCACGACGAACAACCAAGGCGCTTCCGGAGTGGGCTGGCGACGCGGCGGCAAAAAGGACTGGAGTTGTCAGCATCAGACCGGCCTCTCCATCAGCCCGGAAAGGCGGCGCGCGCCAGGCGCAGGACGGTAGCGAGAGCGGTACGGGGAATCATGGCCGCCACTTACAGATTGAAGTTCCAAACTCCAATCTGTAAGAATGGATTTTGGCGAGCAAGGAAAGTCGGCGCTGGTGGGACGGCGACAATAGCAAGCGAGACCGATCAGAGAGAACTTGGCATGCTCTTGGCGTTTGCTAGCGACACTCTGGCCTAGCCTCGGGCGACTGGTTCTCGACCGGAGCGGCCATTGGACGCTTGTTGGTTGAGGGGCCGCAGAAGTTCGTCTTGCCGCCATTCGACCAATTCGGGCAAGAAATTCTGGCCCGAGGAATCCGTGCCGCGGGTTATCGAAAGCCGCGACGCACACTTTCTGCCCAAAACTGCCGGTCGATAAATGGAAAAGCAGGCCTTCAACGAACAGGTATGCTAATGGCCATCGTGTAGCGAATGAAGCAGCCTGCATCCGCTTATCGCCGTTCACGCACGGTCAAATGACTAATCAATTTCAGGTTCTCATGCCATGAGTGCGCTGTTGTTACCCTTCGCAACGCGGATTACGGATTCGAATTTGGTTTCTCCTGACGAGGTGCCTCGTGGTGCTGCCTGCAATTGTCTATGTCCTGGCTGCGTCAGACCCGTAATAGCGCGGCAAGGCACCGAGCGGGAGTGGCATTTCGCTCACGCCAAGGGTGGCGCTTGTCAGCAGGGCTACGAAGTTTCCATCCACGAGATCGCCAAGCAGATGATCCGACAACGCCGCGAACTATTGTTGCCGGCTCTTGATATCGAGATATCCGCGACTGATTCATTTGGGCTGCGCATTGAGGAGCGGATGCATGTTCTGAATGCCAAAACAGTGCATCTCGACGAATGCAAGACAAGTAAAAAGCGGGATGAGGTCACCGCAGACGTTGCTGGAAGAGTTGCGGATCGAGAAATACTCGTGGAGATCACCGTGTTCCACCGGCTGATGCCAGAAAAACGCGACCGATTGATTGCCACCGGGATATCGTCCCTACAGATCGATCTTAGCGAATTCAAAGTTTCGCAAGCGACTCGCGCCAAAATCGAGGCCGCCCTTTTTGAAAATGCGATGAACCGCCACTGGCTACATCATCCGCGCATGGAACAAGCTCGTCGAGAGGCCCAGACCAAGCTAGACGCCAAATTGGAACAACGCAGGGCGGAGTGGCAACTGGCAGAGGAAAAGCGTCAGGAGGAGCATTCCAAGAGGCGACAAGAACTCGCCGAGTTTCAGTTCTCTCGACCATCTCTACTTGACAGACCAGTGGAGTCTATTACTTCCAATAGGATGCTTTTTGGGAACGAAGCAATGTGGCGCGCATCGTTCCCCACTCGAGAAAATGTATTCCGAGCCAGCCAATTGACCTGACTGGTTTTATCGGACCAATTCGATCTAGAGATTTGTGGCCCCGGTTGTCGAACTGATTTCGCAACCCCGGCGGAATTCCGCCGGGGTTGCGTACTGCAAACTCGAATGTGGTCGGACTTCATTGTAGTGCGTCCGCCAGTCTTCAATGACGATCTTGGCCTCGATCCGGTTGCGAAACCATTCCATGGCCAGACACTTGTCGCGAAACTTGCCGTTGAAGCTTTCGTTGGTGCCGTTCTGCCAAGGCTTGCCGGGATCGATGAACGCCGTCTCGATCTGTTGCTCGAGCGCCCACTTCATCAGGGCCGTGCTGACGAATTCCGGGCCGTTGTCGGATCGGATATAGCGTGGCGCGCCATGCACGCTGATCAACCGGCTCAGAACATCGATGACGCGACGTGACCTGATCGATCCCGCCACGTCGATCGCCATGCATTCCCGGGTGTATTCATCGACCAGCGTCAGGCACTTCAACTGCTGGCCATTGGCACAGGCGTCGAACACGAAGTCATAGCACCACACCGAATTCCTGGCGGCGGGCGCATGCGGCCTGGGCCGGTTTCCCGCAATTCGGCGCCGGCGCCTCTTGCCCGGTACCTGAAGACCTGCTTTGGCCCAGAGCGACGCGCAGCGGTCCTTGCCGAGCACGATTCCCTCACGCGCCAGCATCACGCGGATGCGACGCGACCCGAAGCGCGGATATTGACCCGAGAGCGTACGCATCGCTTCAATCACAGGAGCATTCTTGCTTGGCATCTTCGCCTCATAGTTCATGCTGGACCGACCGACTTGTAGCAGCGCACACGCTCGCCGTTGGCTCAGACCCCTTTCCATTGCATAACGGGTTTGCTCCCGGCGAACCTGTGCGCTCACCATTTTTTTGCGGCGATCTCCTTCATCACTTCAATTTCGAGATCCCGTTCGGCAACAAGCTTCTTCAGCCGCGTGTTCTCGGATTCCAGCGTTTTCAGCCGCTTTACATCACTGCTGACCATCTCACCGAACCGCTTGCGCCAGGCGTAGATCGATGCCTCGCTGACCCCGTGCCGTTTGGCGACATCGACTACCGAATCCCGATCCGCTTCGCGCAATATCCTGACAATCTGCTCTTCGTTGTACCTGCTCTTCTTCATGCCAACTCCTCGTCTGAGGAGCCATTACCATCCAGATCAGGATGGTCCGAGAATCCCAGGGCAGGTCACCACTTATCGCCGTGGAAATTCTGTCCAATCAAACGGGGCCGGCTCTACTTGACATAGGGGAGGGTTGCTATGGATAATCGAGGTCGCCAAACCTGAACGAGTGTCGTATAGCTCGTTCTCCCCAACAGCCGAGTGCGGTTACGTATTCGGCTGTTTTCATTTGTATTTCTTCATCTTTTCCTCCCTTCCTTTCGTCGCAGAAGCTTTAGTGTAGGTTGACAGCGCAGAGTTTACAAAATACACTGCTGCTTGTCAATCTGTAAACCAACGCGAGGGGATAGCGATGATTGGGAACCGACTCAAGAGGTCTCGGGAAAGCCGAGGGCTCTCGCTGCGAGAGCTGGAAGCGGCTATTCAGGGTCAAGTATCAGCACAGGCCATCGGCAAGTACGAGCGCAATGAAATGATGCCGAGTTCGACGGTTTTGCTGTCGATGGCAAAGGCTCTGGATGTCACGCCAGAATACTTGCTTAGCGAACGCGAAATTGAACTTGCGGGAGTGGACTTCCGAAAGGCGCCGCATGCCGGGGTCAAGGAAGAGCGAGCCGTTGAGTCGGTCGTTTTAGACCAGGTCGAGCGGTATCTGGAACTTGAGGAGTTGATGCCCGGAGTAGATGAGCTATGGTTGGCGCCTGAGGGCGCTGCGTTCGAGATTCACAGAATCGAAGACGCCGAGCAGGCGGCAGACTCATTGCGAGCGCTGTGGAAGCTGGGGATCGACCCAATCCCGATCATGGTCGAACTCCTGGAAGATAAGGGAATCAAAGTCATTTCCTTGGACTTGCCTGAGAACGTTTCGGGATCGAAGGCATACGTCGAGCAGCCGAACCGGCAAAATGTACCCGTTATCGTGGTCAACCAGCACCACAAGGGGGAGCGCCAGCGATTCACGTTGGCGCACGAACTTGCGCATTTGGTACTTCGCTTCCCGGGTTTAAGCGATGTTGATCAAGAGAAGGCGGCAAACCGCTTTGCCGGTGCTTTCCTCATGGCAAAGGAAATGGTGCACCGTCTTTTGGGTGAGCACAGAAAATCGATCTCCCTCGGAGAACTTGCAGAACTGAAAAAGGTGTTCAAGGTCAGCATCGCTGCTTTAGTGGTGCGTTGCTCTCAACTTGGCGTCATCGCCAAAGCGACTTATGGCCGGTTGTGGTCGCAGGTGAAAGCGCTAGGGTGGAATAGTCCTGCGTCAAATGAACCCTTTCCCTTTGATCCGGAAGTACCTCAACGCATGGAAAGAATGTGCCTGCGTGCTGTTGCAGAGAGTGCGATTTCAGAGTCCAGGGCTGCCGAGCTGCTAAATATAAGTATCCGCGACTTGGATCGCAGACTCATGGCGCAAGGCGTGTGATTCATCGTGATCATTCTCGTTTCCGACACCTCAGTATTGATCGATCTGGAGCGGGGGGGCTTATTAGAGGCGGTTTTTTCGTGCGGTCTGACATTGGTAGTGCCAGACCTGTTGTACGAAAAAGAGCTGGCAAATGAGAATGGTCTTTACCTTCGTGCCCTTGGTTTGGGCGTTGTGGCGCTTAAACCCGATGAGGTGTCGCTTGCTCAGGAACTTAAAGCGCAACGATCTGTATTGTCGCTTCCCGACTGTTTTGCTCTGTGCTGCGCAATGCGGCCTGGACATGCCCTTGTCTCGGGTGACAAAGCAATGCGTAGTGAAGCCAAAGCGAGGATAGGGAACGTCTTTGGTTTATTGTGGTTGCTCGACCAGATGGCTGCGTCAGGAGCTGTAGACACTACGCAGCTTTACGCTGGCCTTAGTAGCATCGCAGGGCATGCACGCTGTCGTCTCCCACGTGATGAGGTGGATGCACGCCTTGCTGTATGGGGCCCTGGATAGCCCAAAGCTGCGCCCTCTTCGATCTACACATCAAAGTATCGCAAAAAGACTGAATTTACCCCTGTCCGCATAGAAGAAAGAAGCCGACACTCAACTCCATAACCACGAGCGACGGCTCAGGCCGATAAGCTGCCGCAGTCAGCCACCCGGCTAACTCCCATTCAGTGCCGTCGGTGATTACCCGGCGTCAGCGCCCCGGCGAAGCGGGTACGGAGCAAGGCGATACAATCACGCATTCGCTCTCGCCCATCCTCGCAGGAGATTCCCATGCCCGCCTATCGTTCCCGCACTTCCACCCACGGTCGCAACATGGCCGGCGCCCGCTCGCTGTGGCGCGCCACCGGCATGAAGGATGGCGACTTCGGCAAGCCGATCATCGCCGTGGTCAATTCCTTTACCCAGTTCGTGCCGGGCCATGTCCATCTGAAGGACATGGGGCAACTGGTGGCGCGCGAGATCGAGGCGGCGGGCGGCGTGGCCAAGGAATTCAACACCATCGCCATCGATGACGGCATCGCCATGGGCCATGGCGGCATGCTGTATTCGCTGCCGTCGCGCGAGCTGATCGCCGATTCGGTCGAGTACATGGTCAACGCCCACTGCGCCGACGCCATGGTGTGCATTTCCAATTGCGACAAGATCACGCCGGGCATGCTGATGGCGGCGCTGCGGCTCAACATTCCCGCCGTGTTCGTCTCGGGCGGGCCGATGGAGGCCGGCAAGGTGCAGTGGCACGGCACCCTGCGTCATGTCGATTTGATCGACGCCATGATCGAGTCCGCCGACAGCAAGAACAGCGACGCCGAGGTGGCGGACATGGAGCGCTCGGCCTGTCCGACCTGCGGCTCGTGTTCCGGCATGTTTACCGCCAACTCGATGAACTGCCTGACCGAGGCGCTGGGCTTGTCCTTGCCCGGCAACGGTTCGTTGCTGGCGACTCACGCCGACCGCAAGCAGCTCTTCCTGCGCGCCGGCCGAATCGCGGTGGAACTGTGCAAGCGCTGGTACGAGCACGACGACGCCAGTGCGTTGCCGCGCTCCATTGCGACCTTCGCCGCCTTCGAGAACGCCATCACACTCGACATCGCCATGGGCGGCTCGACCAACACGGTGCTGCATCTGCTGGCGATGGCGCGCGAGGCCGAGGTGGCCTTCACCATGCAGGACATCGACCGCCTCTCACGGCGCGTGCCCTGCCTGGCCAAGGTGGCGCCTTCGACCCAGAAATACCACATGGAGGATGTGCATCGCGCCGGCGGCATCATGGCGATTCTCGGCGAGCTGGACCGTGCCGGACTCATCCACCGCGACATTCCGACGGTGCATGAAAAGACGCTGGGCACGGCGTTGGTGAAATGGGACGTGATGCAGGCCCACGACAATTCGATTTTCGATTTCTATCGCGCCGCGCCCGGCGGCGTGCCATCGCAGACGGCCTTCTCGCAGGAGCGTCGTTATCCGGAGCTGGACCTCGATCGCACTCATGGCTGCATCAGGGACCGCGCCAATGCCTATTCGCAGGATGGCGGCCTTGCCGTGCTGTTCGGCAACATTGCGGAGAAGGGCTGCATCGTCAAGACCGCCGGCGTCGATGATTCGATCCTCAAATTCACCGGTCGCGCGCGCGTCTGCGAGTCGCAGGAAGAAGCGGTGGAAAAGATTCTGGCCGACCAGATCGTTGCCGGTGACATCGTCATAGTGCGCTATGAAGGTCCCAAGGGCGGCCCCGGCATGCAGGAGATGCTGTACCCGACCTCGTATCTCAAGTCGAAGGGCATGGGCAAGGTTTGCGCGCTGTTCACCGACGGGCGCTTCTCCGGTGGTACCGCCGGGCTTTCCATCGGCCACGCCTCGCCGGAAGCCGCCGCCGGCGGCGCCATCGGCCTGGTGGAGGAGGGCGACACCATCGAGATCGACATCCCCAACCGGCGCATCCATCTTGTCGTTGAAAAGTCGGCGCTGGCGACACGGCGATCCGCGATGGAGGCGCGTGGTGCGGCGGCCTGGAAGCCGCTCAATCGCCAGCGTGAAGTGTCCGCCGCGCTGCTGGCCTATGCCGCGATGACCACTTCGGCCGATACCGGAGCAGTAAGGGACATTTCGCAACTTCGTTGACCTGGATCAATTCCCTGTCGGAGTATAAGTAGATTATTAATTACTAATAGTCTGCTATGAAATCGATGGGGGTGGTTCATGAGTCAAATCTTCACCCGAGCCGCACTGCTGCTGTGCTGCGCCGGCTGGCTGGTTGCCAGCAATCCGGTTCTGGCGGTTGAGGCCAGGCCCGAGCCCAAACCGCTCAAGCTCGCCACCACCGCCGATCACACCAAATTCAAGGAACTTCAGCAGACATTCAACTCCGGGCCGGAGGTGACCAAGGCTTGCCTGCGCTGCCACACCGAGGCCGCCGGCCAGATCCACCGCACCAAGCACTGGAAATGGGAATACCTCAACCCCGAGACCGGGCAGACGCTGGGCAAGAAAACCGTCGTCAATAACTTCTGCATTTCCATCGCCTCCAACTACGCTTCCTGCACCAGTTGCCACGCTGGCTACGGCTGGAAGGACGCCAGCTTCGACTTCACGTCCGAAGAAAACGTCGATTGCCTGGCCTGCCACGACACCACCGGCAGCTACAAGAAGCCGCCCGGCTTCGCCGGCAACCCGGTGGTCAAGGACACGGAGTTCCCTCCCGGTTCCGGCAAGATCATCAAGGGCATCGATCTGACCAGGATCGCGCAGAAGGTCGGCAAATCCAGCCGCGACACCTGCGGCGCCTGCCACTTCAACGGCGGCGGCGGCGACGGCGTCAAGCACGGCGACATGGACAGTTCGCTCGCGGCGCCGTCCAAGGAACTCGACGTGCACATGGACGCCGAGGGCCTCGACTTTACCTGCGGCACCTGCCACAGCAGTTCCAGCCACGATGTCGCCGGCAGCCGTTACACGCCGACGGCCCAAGACAAGCAGGGCGCCCACATCCGCGGCAAGGCCGACAAGGGCAATCCGGCCACCTGCGTCGCCTGCCATGGCAACGAACCGCACAAGAAGCAGGCGCGGCTCAATCAGCACGCGACCACGCTCGCCTGCCAGACCTGCCACATCCCGACCATCGCCCGCGGCGGCATCGCCACCAAGCTGACCTGGGACTGGTCCACTGCCGGCCAGCGCGACGCGGCAGGCAAGCACATCCTCAGGAAGGACGCCAAGGGCCGCACCATCTACGAATCCAGAAAAGGCGACTTCACGCTGGGCGAGAACGTCAAGCCCGAATACGCCTGGTTCAACGGCCAGGTGACCTACACGCTGATCACCGACAAGATCGAAAAGTCCGGGCAGCGCACGCCGATCAACGCGCTGGGCGGCAGCCCGACCGACGGCAAGTCGATGATCTGGCCGATGAAGATATTTCGCGGCACACAACCCTACGACCCGGTGCACAAGACCCTGGTCACGCCGCACACCGCGGGCAACGACGATACCGGCTACTGGAAGAATCTGGACTGGGACAAGGCCATCACGGTCGGCATGAAGGATTCCGGCCATCCCTTCTCGGGCAAGGTCGACTTCATCAAGACCGAGATGTCCTGGCCGATCACCCACATGGTGGCGCCCAAGGAAAAGGCGCTGGGCTGCGTCGAATGCCACAGCGTTAACGGTCGGCTGGCCGGCGTCCAGGGCGTGTATCTGCCGGCCCGCGACTCCAACAAGCTGGTTGACGGCGCCGGCTGGGCCATCGTCTTCCTGACCCTGCTCGGCGTGTTCGGCCACGGCGTCCTGCGCGTCGTCACCCGCCGCAAACACTAAGGAGAATTGCCATGGCTGAACGTATCTATGTTTTCCCGCGCTTCGAGCGTTTATGGCACTGGTCGCAAGCCGGCCTGATCATGTTCCTGATGCTCACCGCCTTCGATATCCACGGCACCTACACCATCTTCGGCTTCGAAAAGGCGGTGAATTACCACACCATCGCCGCCTGGTCGCTGGTCGGATTGTGGATCCTGGCGATCTTCTGGCACCTGACCACCGGCGAGTGGAAGCAATACATCCCGACCCTGGAGAACGTCGTGGCGATGATCAGATATTACTTGTTCGGCATCTTCAGGCATGCGCCGCATCCGTTCCGCCTGACGCGGTCGCGCAAACACAATCCGCTGCAACGGCTGGCCTATCTGGTTGTGCTGCTGTTCGTCAGTCCCCTGGTCTGGATTACCGGCTGGCTCTATCTGTTCCGTGCCGACTGGGCGGCGTGGGGACTGACCGGGCTGCAACTGGAATGGGTCGCCACCGGCCACACCCTGGGCGCCTTCATGATGCTCGCCTTCCTGATCGCCCACGTCTATCTGACCACTATCGGTCATACGCCGCTGGCCCACATCAAGGCCATGGTGACCGGTTGGGAAGAAGTGCATTAATCAAACCATTTTTTGCGACGCTTCATTTTCAAGGAGTCTGACCATGAAACTCATCACTACTCTAACTGTCGGAACCGCGCTTTCCCTGCTGGTTTCCTCGGCCTTCGCCTACGACGCCGACTGGAAGCGCGGCCGCGTCTATTACCGCAGCGTTTGCACCTCGTGCCACACCGCGTCGCCGGTCGGCTCGATCAATCCAAGTACCAAGACCAAGGCGGAATGGACGGCCTACCTCAAGGCCGACAAGCATGCCAAGGGCAAGGACACGGTCAGGCAATACGTCAGCAAGGCTTATCGCGCCAGCATCAAGTCGAGCAACAAGGCCGCCGCGAAGTTCGCCGACACGCCCGACCAGGAACTGCTGGATGACAGTGCCGCCTTCCTCGTCAAGGGCGCCAAGGACGGCGACGCGCCGGCCAGTTGCAGTTGACAAGGGCAAAGCCGAAGGCGTGCGCCTCCCGGGGCGACGCGCCTGCTCCTCGCGCCTGATCGACAATGCGCTTGGCGCTCGGCAGCGACAGCGATTCGGTCATCGAAAGGAAAACATCATGAGCGCATCAGAACAGCAAGGCAATCCGAAAATCAAACCCTTCTGGCCACCCCTGGCGGCGGGCATCGCGCTCGGCGTGGTCTTGCTGCTGACCTTTGTTCTGTCCAGTCACGGCCTGGGAGCCAGTGGCGCGGCTACCGACATGGTCGCCGGAGTGGGGCTGACGCTGGCACCGGAGGCATCCAAGGCGAACGGCTACCTTGGACCGATGGTGGCCGACGGCAGTCCGATCGGCTCGTGGATGACCTGGGAGATTCTCGGCGTTGCCATCGGCGCTCTGGCGGCGGCTTTCATGGCGGGGCGTTTTCGGATCCAGTTCGACGGCTCGCGCAGCGTCGGCACCGGGGCACGCGTGGTCAGGGCTCTGGCCGGCGGTTTGCTGGCCGGTTTTGGTGCGCGCGTAGCCGGCGGCTGCACCAGTGGTCTCGGGCTCTCCGGCGCTGCGGCACTGGGTATTTCGGCCTTTGTGTTCCTGGCTCTGTTTTTTGCAACCGGATTGATCGTCAGCCGTTTGGTAAAAGGAGTTTGACATGTTCCCCCTCAATGAAAACGGCATGGTGTCGGGTCTGCTGTGTGGCATCTTGTTTGGCTACGTGCTGGAGAATGCCGGATTTGGCAGCCCCGTCAAATTGAGCGCCCAGTTCAAGCTGAACGACTGGACGGTATTCAAGGTCATGTTCACCGCCATCGTGGTGGCGGCGGTCGGTCTGTGGGTTCTACGGCTGGTGGGGGTGATGAAGCCCGACTCGATTGCCGTACCGCAGGCGGCGATGGTGGCGGCCGCCGTGGGCGGCGCGCTGGTGGGTGCGGGGTTTGCGATGGGTGGCTACTGTCCAGGCACTTCGGTGGCGGGCCTGTTCTCCGGCCGCCTCGACGCCCTGGTATTTGTCGTCGGCGTAGTGCTCGGAACGACAGGGTTTGCGGTCTTTTACGGGACAGCGCTGAAGTCCATGAAGGCCGCCGGCCTGATCGCGGAAGGCGACACCTTCACCGAAGTTTACGGGGTTCCGGAACCCGTCGTGCTGGTCATTCTCGGACTTGCGCTGATTGCCGTATTCTATTTCGGCTCATGGTTCGAGCGCCGCGGCACCGGTCCGGTCACCGCCCAGCAAGCGGTGGCAGGGGCCGAGGGCGGCGCGTAGGCGCCGGTGCGCCACAAGGAAACCACGGAGAAATTCACCTTGTTATAGGAGATCATCATGGGAAGCAAGCGACTCGCATTGTTCGCCGCCGTCATGGCGAGCCTAGCCGTGGCGCCGGCCATGTATTCCACTGCCGCAGTCGGCGCCGACGCCACGGCAATCCAGGTCAAGGAAGGCTGGTTCACGGCGCTGGCGGATTTCGACTTGATGCGCCAGAACGTGGATATTCCGCTCAGGAAGGGCGTCATGATCATCGACTCGCGCCCCGCGGCGCGGCAGTACGATCCGGGGCACATTCCCGGCGCGGTGAACATCCCCGACAGCCAGTTCGACAAACAGGTCGCGAAACTGCCGCAAGACAAGGCCATGCTGCTGCTGTTCTACTGCGGCGGACTCGACTGCATGCTGAGCCACAACTCGGCGTTCAAGGCGCAAAAGCTCGGTTACGGCAACATCAAGGTGTACGCCGCCGGCATGCCCGACTGGAAAGCGAACGGGGCTCCGGTCGCGGTATCCGCCGCCCACATCAGGAAACTGATGGAGGAAAAAGCCGTCTATGCGCTGGTCGACGCGCGACCGAAACGCGTCGCCGACAAGGGCATGATTCCGACCGCGATCAACATCTCCGACACCGAGTTCGACAAGCACATCGACAAGCTGCCGACCGACAAGACTACGCCGCTGATCTACTACTGCGGCGGACTCGAATGCGTGCTCTCGGACAAGTCGGCGGACAAGGCGCGCCAGCTCGGCTATACCAATGTCCTGACCTATCCGCCGGGCTATCCGCAATGGGAAAAGCTGCATGGCGCGACCGCCGCCGCCGCTGCCGCACCCGGCGCGGCGACCGGTCCGGCAACGACCGCCGCGACCCTGGTGCCCGGCAAGGAAAAGGGCACGGTCAGCGTCGCCTCGTTCGAAAAGGTCTGGAAGGACAACCCCGGCTCGCTGCTGCTGGTCGACGTGCGCGATCCCAAGGAGTTCGCCGCCGGGACCATCAAGGGTGCGGTCAACCTCCCGATCAACGAACTGGAGAATAAGATTGACACGCTGCCCACCGACAAACCGGTAGTATTCGTCTGCGGCACGGGCGCGCGCTCGGGCGAGGCCTTCGACACGGTCAGGCTGCTGGGCGGCAAGGTGCAGGTGGCAGGTGCAGGTGGCCTTCATCGATGCCGATATCAAATTCAACGCGGACGGCAGTTTCAGCATGGTCGAAAAGAAATAGATGACGGAATTCCAGCGTCTTTACACCGGCCGCCTCTGGTCGGTGATGCAATGGGATCAACTGACGGCGCTTTGGCAGCGCATCGACCCCGCCGCAGGCTGGTATTTGCACGCAGTCGGCGTCTCGCCAACGCCGACTATTGCCAATGCGGCCAATGCGGCCGATGTTGCCGATGCCGCCACCGTCAGCGCCTTCATGGAGCGCATCGATGCCCTGCTGCGCGCCGATCATCATGAGTCCTACTGCGGCATCGTTTACGCCGACAACCTGGAAAACCCGCGCCTGATCAAGATTTACGATCCGAGCCATCTTGGGTCTTCCTGCGGCTCGTCGAAGAATCCGCCGCCGCCGGGCTGGATCATGAGCCGCGTGCCGCCGGATGAGAGCATTTCCGCCCGCCCTGCGGCGGAAAACCGCAAGCGATGGTGGCAGGCCTTGCTTGGAGATAGCTAGGCAGTTCCTGCCCGTATTCGCGGTTTTGGTCCCCTCCTGCTTAAGGCATAGTGCGTTCCATTCGCTCTCCGCACGGACAAGATCATGCCCGATCGCACCTCACTCAAGTTTCTGGTGGTCGACGACTTTTCGACCATGCGCCGCATCGTGCGCAATCTGCTGAAAGAACTCGGTTTCACCAACGTGGACGAAGCCGAGGATGGCGCCGTGGCGCTGGCCAAGTTGCGCGACGGCAGTTTCGAGTTCATCGTTTCCGACTGGAACATGCCCAATATGGACGGGCTTACGCTGCTGCAGAATGTGCGCGCCGACCCCAAGCTGAAGACTCTGCCTTTTCTCATGGTCACCGCCGAAGCGAAGAAGGAGAACATCATCGCCGCCGCGCAGGCCGGGGCCTCGGGCTATGTCGTCAAGCCCTTCACCGCCGCCACGCTGCAAGAGAAACTCGAAAAAATATTCGAAAAGATGGGGATATGAACATGGTCACGAAGAAAGCCTCCGGCAAAAGTGGCGTCAGCGCCAGGAAGCCCGCGCCACGCAAGGTGGCAGCCCGTAAGCCGGCAGCCGGCAAGCCCGGCGCGCGACGTCCTGGCGGCGGCACCGGCGATGTGCTGTCGGAACTCAAGTCGCTGGCCAAGGAACTCAACAAGGCGGCCAAGGGCCTCGGCAAGAAGCGCAGCGGCAATCCCAAGGATGTCTCCGCCATACTCGGCAATGTCGAACGCATGACGGCGGAAGCCGCCACCAAGTCGCTGATCGAGGCCGAGAATGCCAAGCTGATCGTGGGCCGGCTGACCGAGAGTCTGGGCCGCGACTGGAGCCGCAAGGACATCGAGGCCTCGCTCAAGGAACTTGGCGGCCATCTCACCAATATCATCGTCGCCCAGGAATTTCAGGACCTGGCCGGGCAGTCGATTCGCCATGCCCTGAAAGCGCTGGTCGGCGCCATCATCGTCACCGAAGGCGGCGGCCCCACCGAGGACGGTCGACTCACCCAAGTCGAAGTCGACAGCCTGCTCAAGGATCTGATGCCCTGACGCTCATGACAGCAAGCTCCACCCGCCGATAAAGCGAGTAGCGATACTTGACTAAAGTAATCGGGTATAGTGTGCTGCCCGTTTGAGGCCCGCCATGTCATCGCCACTATCCAACCGGCTTTCTGCCGAAACCTCGCCTTACCTGCTGCAGCACGCCGACAATCCGGTGCACTGGCAGCCGTGGGACGAGCAGGCGCTGGCGTTTGCCCGCGACGAAAAGCGACCGATCCTGCTGTCGATCGGTTATTCCGCCTGTCACTGGTGCCATGTCATGGCCCACGAATCTTTTGAAGATCCGCACGTGGCGGCGGTGATGAACCGCTTGTTCGTGAACATCAAGGTCGACCGCGAGGAGCGGCCCGACCTCGACCAGATCTACCAGACCGCGCACCAGATGCTGACCCAGCGCGGCGGCGGTTGGCCGTTGACGATGTTTCTCGCCCCGGATGGCACGCCATTTTTTGGCGGCACCTATTTCCCCAGGGAGCCGCGTTACGGCCTGCCGGGCTTCGCCGATATTTGCGAACGTGTCGCCGAAGCCTTCGAGAATCGCCGTGGCGACATCGAGGCGCAGAACGCCGAGCTGCGGCGGGTACTGGCCGGCACGGTGCCGGTCGCAATGGCCACAAGCGCCGAACTCGACGCGAAACCGCTGGCGGCGGCGGAAAAATCCCTGTCCGGAAATTTCGACCGCCGCCATGGCGGCTTTGGCAACGCCCCGAAATTTCCGCATGCGCCGGACCTGGCCTTTCTCCTGCGTCGCGGCGATGCGGCGATGCGCCAGATGGCGCTGACCACGCTGACGCGGATGAGCGAAAGCGGCATCTACGACCAGATCGGCGGCGGTTTCTTCCGCTATAGCGTGGATGAACGCTGGGAGATTCCGCATTTCGAGAAAATGCTCTACGACAACGGGCCGCTCATCGCACTTTGCGCCGACGCCTGGGCGCAAACCGGCGATCCGCTCTACGCCCGTGTCACCGAGGAAACAGCGGCGTGGGTGATGCGCGAAATGCAGTCGGTCGAGGGCGGTTATTACTCCTCGCTCGACGCCGATTCGGAGGGCGAAGAAGGCAAGTACTACGTCTGGGATCGCGCCGAGGTCGAGCAACTGCTGGCGCCGCAAGAGTTCCCGGAGGGACGCAGCGCGCTGGCGCTGGCGGCACGGCGCTGGGGCTTCGGCGGACCGCCGAATTTCGAGAATCGCCATTGGCATGCCAGGATTGCCGGCGATCTGGGCGTTGAAGAAATTCCGTTGCTCGCCTCGGCGCGCGAAAAGCTGTTTGCCGCTCGCGAAAAGCGCATTCGGCCGGGGCGCGACGACAAGCTGCTGACCAGTTGGAACGCGCTGACGATCGAAGGCCTGGCCCATGCCGCTCGCGTTTTCGATCAGGCCGGGTGGCTGGCGTCGGCGCGGCGCGCGATGGATTTCGTGCGCAAGACGATGTGGCGGGACGGGCATTTGCTGGCGACCGCGAGGAATGGCCGCGCCCACCTCGACGCCTATCTCGACGATCACGCCTTTCTGCTGGCCGCTCTGCTGGAACTGATGCAGGCCGGGTTCCGCCACGACGATCTGGCTTTCGCCATCGAACTTGCCGATACGCTGCTGGCCCGCTTCGAGGATCCTGATGCGGGCGGATTCTTTTTCACGGCGCATGACCACGAGATATTGATCCACCGCCAGAAATCCGGCCACGACAATGCCACTCCCGCCGGCAACGGCGTCGCCGCGTTTGCCCTGCAACGTTTGGGACATCTGCTGGGAGAGCGCCGCTACCTCGACGCCGCCGAAAGAACGTTGCGCCTGTTCTGGCCGCAACTGCGCCGCTCGCCAGACGGCTTCGGCACTCTATTGCTGGCCCTTGACGAAGCGCTTGCTCCACCGGAAATCATTATCCTGCGCGGGCCCGCCGACGGAATGGCGGAATGGCGGCGGGCACTGGGCGCCGACCCGCGCCGGTTGGTGCTGGCGCTGGCCAACGGCATCGTCGGCCTGCCGGCAACGCTCGCCAAGCCGGAAAGCGATCAGGTCAACGCCTGGGTGTGTCGCGGCGTTAGTTGCAAGGCCCCGACGGCGAATCTGGAGGATCTGATTCGTGTCGCCGCTGCCCCAGGCGGAGACGATATTTCGGGCTCTTGATTTTGAGCATTTTTGCGCAACATGAATCCGGTAACATTCGCAACATTCTGCTCTGCCTCTCATTTTTTACATATCACAAGGAATCCAACATGAAATCGGTATTGATCTCCTCACTGCTCGCCGCCGGCATTCTGGCTTCGGCTCCGGCTTTCGCCAACAAGGACTTGGCCACCAAGAGCGGTTGTCTGGCCTGCCACGCCGTCGACAAGAAGCTGGTCGGCCCCCCCTATCAGGACATCGCCAAGAAGTACAAGGCAGCGGACGAGGCGCGGCTGATCGAGCGCGTAAAGAAGGGCACTGCGGCGACGGGCGGTCAGGTGTGGAAGGAAATCAATGGCGGCGCCGTTCCCATGCCGCCGAATCCGGCGTTGAAGGATGCGGACCTGAAGACGCTGGTCAAGTGGATTCTCGCCGGCGCCAAATAGTTCTTGCCGCAGCATCGAGAAAAGCCAGTCCCGTTCGGTGGGACTGGCTTTTTTTCGCCGGCCCGCGAAGCGGAATCCCCGGCGTGCAAAGCAACGCGTTTGCAACCACCGAACAACATTGACAAGTCCATGACGGAAGGCAAGAATCCTCCCGGTCAATCTGCCATCCAACTATTCGCCGACCTGAACGGAGCATTGCCATGAATGTGCCCAATAAAACTTTTGCGCTTGCCATAATCGCCGCTTCTGCCCTGATGGGCTGCGGCAAGGAAGAACCGCCCGCCCCGCCGCCGCCGCCGCCTCCACCGCCGCCCATGGTCGTCAAGATCGGCAGCGTGGCGCCGCTAACCGGCGGCATCGCGCATCTGGGCAAGGACAACGAGAACGGCGTGCGCCTGGCGATTGACGAAGCCAACGCGGTCGGCATTACGCTCGGCGGCAAGAAGGTCAGGTTCGAGATGATGTCGGAAGATGACCAGTCCGATCCGAAGGTGGGCAACACCGTGGCGCAAAAACTGGTCGACGCCAAAGTTGCCGGCGTTGTCGGCCATCTGAATTCCGGCACCACCATTCCCGCCTCGGCCATTTACAACCAGGCCGGGCTGCCGATGGTTTCCGGCTCCGCCACCAATCCGGCGTTGACCGAGCAGGGCTTCAAGGGCGTGTTCCGCGTGGTCGGTCGCGACGACCAGCAGGGACCGGCGGTGGCCAACTATCTGGTCGGCCAGACCAAGCCAAAGATCGTGGCCGTGATCGATGACGCCACAGCCTACGGCGAAGGCCTTGCCAACGAAGTCGAAAAATCCCTCAAGGCGGCCGGTGTCAAGGTGCTGCCGCGCGAGAAGGGTACCGACAAGACCGTGGACTGGAAGGCCGTGCTGACCAAGCTCAAGGGCAAGCGGCCCAATGCCGTGTTCTACGGCGGCATGGACGCCACCGGCGGGCCGCTGTTGAAGCAGGCGCGCGAGCTGAAAATGACTGCGGTATTCGCCTTCGGCGACGGCGCCTGCACCGACAAGATGGCCGAACTCGCCGGTCCTGCCGCCGAAGGTCTGCTCTGCTCACAGGCCGGCATACCGGTGCAGGCTGCCGGCAAGAAGTTCCTCGACGCCTACAAGGCCAGGTTCAAGAGCGATCCCATTCTCTACTCGCCCTTCACCTACGATTCCGCCCGTCTGCTGATCGCCGCGATGAAGAAGGCCGAATCCAGTGATCCGGCGAAATATCTGCCGGCCCTCGCCGCCAGCGATTACACCGGCGCCACCGGCAACATCCAGTTCGACGAAAAGGGCGACCGCAAGGATGCCGAGATGACCATCTTCACCTTGAAGGAAGGCAAGATCGCGCCGGTGGCCATCCTCAAGAGCGGCAAGTCGATGACCCTCGATGAATATGCACAGGCCATGGCTCCGGTCGCCGTACCGCCAGCGCCGACTTCTGCGGCAGCGCCGGCTCCCGACGCTCCGACTGCCCCTGCCGGCGCTCCCGCGCCTGCGGCGGCTCCGGGAGCGCCAGTGCCGGCCCCGGCTGCTGCGGCAGTTCCCGCGCCAGCCGCAGCCCCGACCGCTGCTGCCGCGAAGAAGTAGGCGCACGCCGTAAGCAACGGGGAAGTCGCCTTTTGGCGACTTCCCCGTTTTTTGTGAGGTAAGCCGAACGCATGGACACCCTGCTCCAGCAGATCATCAACGGACTCACCACCGGCAGCGTGTATGCGGTGGTCGCGCTGGGCTACACGATGGTCTATGGGGTGATCCAGCTCATCAATTTCGCCCACGGCGAAGTGGTGATGATCGGCGCCATGGTGGCCTTTTCCGTCATCACCGCGCTGGCCGGCAGCGGCCTGCCGCCGCTGGCGATCGTGCTGGCCGGCGTCATCGCGGCGATACCCGCCTGCATGACCCTGGGCTATCTGCTGGAGCGCGCGGCTTATCGTCCGCTGCGCCGCGCGCCGCGACTGGCGCCGCTGATTACCGCCATCGGCATGTCCATCGTGTTGCAGCATCTGGCCTTGCTGGTCTGGGGCCGCAATCCGCTGGCCTTTCCGCAGATCGTCGATAACCGCGTGTTCGGCATTGGCGGCGCGGCAATCAGCAGCGTGCAGATCGCCATAATACTTCTGTCATTGACGATGATGGCCGGCCTCTCCTGGTTTGTCTATCGCACCCGTTTCGGCATCGCCATTCGCGCCACGGCGGAGAACGTCGATGTCGCCGGCCTGATGGGCGTCAATGCCGACCGGGTGATCGCCGCCACCTTCGTCATCGGCGCCGGACTGGGCGCGGTGGCCGGCGTCATGTACGGCAGCTATTACGGCATCGCGCATTACACGATGGGCTTCAGCCTTGGTCTCAAGGCCTTCTCGGCCGCCGTGCTGGGCGGCATCGGCAACATTGCCGGGGCCATGCTCGGCGGCATTCTGCTCGGCCTGGTGGAAGCGCTCGGCACCGGTTACGTCGGCGAATTGACCGACCTCTGCGGTTGGCCCATCGCGCATGGCTGGCTCGCTGGACAATGCGCCGACGGCGGAAACTTCGTGCTGTTCGGCAGCAACTACCAGGATGTGTTCGCCTTCCTGATGTTGATCCTGGTGCTGGTGTTGCGCCCCTCCGGCCTGCTTGGCGAGCGCGTCTCGGAGCGGGCCTGACGTGAAAACAAACCGCGAACGTTTCGGCCTCGCCCTGATCGCCATCGCGCTGATTGCCCTGCCTTTCGTTCTCGCTTCGGTCGGTACCGCGTGGGTGCGCATCACCAATTTTGCCGTGCTGTTCACGCTGCTGTCGTTGGGCCTGAACATCGTGGTCGGCTTTGCCGGCCTGCTCGATCTCGGTTACGTCGCTTTCTTTGCGGTAGGGGCCTATGTCTACGCCTTGCTGGCCTCGCCGCATTTCGGGCTGCATCTGCCGTTCTGGGTCATCCTGCCGATCGGCGCCACGGTGGCCTGCATCGCCGGCGTGGTGCTGGGCGCGCCGACCTTGCGCCTGCGCGGCGACTATCTGGCCATCGTCACGCTGGGCTTCGGCGAGATCGTGCGCATTTTCATGAACAACCTTTCCTCGCCGGTGAATCTGACCAACGGCCCGAAAGGCATCAACCGCATCGATCCGTTCCAGATCGGGCCGCTGAATTTTTCCGCCAGCGACAGCTTCGGCGGACTGGTTTTCAGCGGCCCGGTCAAGTACTACTATTTCCTGTTGCTGGTACTGCTGGCGGTGATCGTCATCAACCGCCGCTTGCAGGATTCGCGCATCGGCCGCGCCTGGGTCGCCATCCGCGAGGACGAGATTGCGGCCAAGGCCAGCGGCATCGACACGCGCAACATCAAGCTGCTGGCCTTCGCCATGGGCGCGTCGTTTGGCGGCATCGCCGGCGGCATGTTCGCCGCGATCCAGGGCTTCGTCAGTCCGGAGAGTTTCATCCTCAACGAGTCGATCATGATTCTGGCCATGGTGGTGCTGGGCGGCATGGGCAACATCTGGGGCGTGGTGGCCGGCGCCATGCTGCTGTCCTTGGTCCCGGAACTGCTGCGTTACACGGTGGAACCGGCGCAAATGGCCTTGTTCGGCAAACTGCTGGTCGATCCCGAAGTGCTGCGCATGCTGATCTTCGGTCTCGCCCTAGTGCTGACCATGCGCTTCCGTCCCGCCGGCCTGTGGCCGGAAACCCGGCATCGCCGAGAGATGAACGAGAACCGGTCGTGAGCCAGGTTCTGCTCGAAGCCCGCAACATCGGCAAGCGCTTCGGCGGTGTGCAGGCGCTGAAAGATGTCTCGCTGACCATCAAGAGCGGCGAAATCTACGGCCTGATCGGCCCCAACGGCGCCGGCAAGACCACGCTGTTCAACGTATTCACCGGACTCTATCCGCGCGACTCCGGCGAAGTGATATTTCGCGGAACGACATTGACGCTGGACAGCCCGCATGCCGTGGCCGAGGCCGGCATCGCGCGCACTTTCCAGAACATCCGCCTGTTCGGCAACATGACCGCGCTGGAAAACGTCATGGTCGGTCGTCATGTGCGCACCCGTGCCGGCGTCATCAAAGCCATCCTGCGCACCCGCGCCGAGCGTGCCGAGGAGGCCGAAATTCGCCGCCGTGCCGATGATCTGCTGCACTACGTTGGCATTGCCGATCATGCGGATGCTCTGGCCCGCAACCTTTCCTATGGCGATCAGCGCCGCCTGGAAATTGCCCGCGCCCTGGCTACCGAGCCAAAACTGCTGGCGCTGGACGAGCCCGCCGCCGGCATGAACGCGACGGAGACCTTGGCGCTGCGCAGCCTGATCGAAGGCCTCCGCCGCGACGGCTTGACCGTGCTGCTGATCGAGCACGACGTCAAGCTGGTGTTGGGATTGTGCGATCGCGTCGCGGTACTCGACTACGGAGAAATGATCGCCGAGGATGTGCCGGAAGCGGTACGCGCCAACCCGAAAGTCATCGAGGCCTACCTTGGCGCAGCCCACTGAGAGACCTCCTTCGAGCGTAGCGAGCTCACTTGGTCACCCCCTTCCCGGGGAAGGGGGCCGGGGGGATGGTCGTCCACTGCTTGCCGTAGTGAATCTACAGATTCACTACGGCGGCATTTGTGCCGTAAAAGGCATTTCCTTTGCCGTCGAACAAGGCGAGATGGTCTGCCTGATCGGCGCCAACGGCGCCGGCAAGACTTCCACGCTCAAGGCGCTGGCGCGCATGATTCCTTCGCGCGGCGAAATTCATTACGGCAATCGGCGTATCGAGACCCTGCCGAGCCACGAACTGATTGCCAAGGGGCTGGCGCTGGTGCCCGAGGGTCGGGGCGTGTTCGCCCGACTCACCGTCCGCCGATCTGGAACGAATCCACGAATTGCTGCCGCGCCTCAAGGAACGTCAAGCGCAAGTCGCGGGTACGCTGTCAGGCGGCGAACAGCAGATGCTGGCCATCGGTCGCGCACTGATGGGCCGCCCCAAACTTTTGCTGCTCGACGAGCCGTCGATGGGTCTGGCGCCGCTGATGGTGCAGAAGGTGTTCGAGGTGGTGCGGAAGATCGCGGCGGAGGGCGTGACGATATTGCTGGTGGAACAGAACGCGCGGCTGGCGCTGGAGGTCAGTTCGCGCGGCTACGTCATGGAAGGCGGCCTGATCACGCTGGCGGATAGCTCGGCGGCGCTGCTCGCCGATTCGCGGGTGCGCACGGCCTACCTCGGCGAATAAGTCCGGCAATAGTCGGCGCTGGCGCGACGGCGGTCAGCTTGCGGTTTCCAGGCCGCGTACCATGGCTCGCCTGGAGAGGCTGGTTTCGAGCGTTGCGCGTCCGTCGCCCGTGAAGCTCTCGAAGTGAAATCCGATGCGAAACCGGCAGTGAGCGGAGGAATGCACCGTGTAGCGCATGCGACCGCGTATTTCGACGATGGTCCTGCCCTGGCCGGAATTCAACGGCGGAATCGCCAGCAGCACGGTCACCAGACTGGTGGTGTAGATATTGGTGTCGGTCAAAATCGACGCGCCGGCGACCGATATGTCGTGCGTACATCCCTTGAACGCAGGGCGGTCATCGCCTTCATCGAAGGCCACGATGACATCCCAACGCATGGGGTAGCGTTGATGAGAGCGGTGTTCCTTGGTTTTCTTGGTCGACACGACGAGGCGGGTATTTGCAGTGAAAACAACCGGCGGATTATAGCCGCGGTACCTGAAGCTATATGGCGAAAGTAAAAGCGTCGGCGAAGAATTCTTCCGGCGGCAAGCCGCGTGCCACGAATTCGCCGCGCGCGGCATCGATCATGGCCGGCGCACCGCAGGCGTAGACCTGATAAGCGGAGAGGTCGGCGTGGTCTTCCAGCACGGCGCGATGGACCAGGCCGACGCGTCCGGACCATGCGTCCTGCGCCGTGGCGTCGGACAGCACCGGCACGTAGCGGACATGACCGTGTGCGGCGGCCCAGCCGGTGGGAAGTTCGGGCAGGTACAGACCGGCGCGATTGCGCGCCCCCCAGTAGATTTCCATCGACCGCGCGATGCGATTGTGAATGGCATGCTCGACCAGCGCCTTGATCGGCGCGAAACCGGTGCCGCCGGCGAGCAGGATCATCGGTTTCGCCGATTCCTCGCGCAGGAAGAAACTGCCGTAGGGGCCCTGAAAACGCAGAATGTCCTTCGCCCGCATGCCGTCAAAAACATGGCCGGTGAATTCGCCGCCGGCGATCAGGCGGACATGCAGTTGCAGGAGGCTGTCGTCGTGCGGCGCGTTGGCGATGGAAAAGGCGCGGCGCTTGCCGTCCTTCAGGAGAAACTCGATGTACTGGCCGGCGAGAAATTGCAGCCGCTCGTTGGCCGGCAATTTGAGGCTGAGCACAATCACATCGTCCGCCACGCGCTCGATCTTCTCCACCCGGCAGGGCATGATCTTGACCGGGATGTCCCCGGTCGATCCCACCTCGCGACATTCGAGCACCAGGTCGGAGAGCGGTTTTGCGCAACAGAACAATGCCAGACCGTTGGCGCGGTCTTCCATCGATAGCGCCTGATCCTGCGCCGGACCGTGATCCACCAGGCCCTCGATCACGCGGCCCTTGCAGGAGCCGCAGGTGCCGTTACGACAGCCGTAGGACGGCGCAAACCCGGCATCGAGGGCGGCCTGCAAAATCGAGTCGCCGCCATCGCTGGTGAAGCTGTGTCCACTGGGCTGAAGGGTGATGCGAAATGAGGCGACGGAGGGGGCAACTGAGGCCATGCGATAATCGTCCGATGCGTAGATTGCTGATCATTGGTTGCGGTGACGTGATGCGCCGCGCGCTGCCGCAGCTCGTGCGGCACTGGCGCGTGGTGGCGCTGGTACGCCAACGCGATCCGCAATTGGCGGCGCTGGGCGTGGCGCAGATCGAAGGCGATCTTGACCGGCCCGACACCCTGACACGACTGGCCGGCATTGCCGACGCGGTGATCCACAGCGCGCCGCCGCCGCCGCAAGGCACCGATGACACACGCACACAGAACCTGATCGCCATTCTGCGACGCGGTAAAAGTCTACCACGGCAGCTTGTCTACATCAGCACCAGCGGCGTCTATGGCGACTGCGGTGGCGCCTGGGTAAACGAGACGCGGGCGCCCGCGGCAAAGTCGGCGCGCGCGGTGCGGCGAGTGGATGCGGAACGGCGCTTGCGTCGATTCGGTCGGCAACGGGGATGCCAATGTCGTGTCAGCATCCTGCGCGCACCCGGTATCTACGCCGCCGACCGGCTGCCGCTGGAACGCCTGCGCAAGCTCCTGCCGCTGATGCTTCACGCCGAGGACAGCCACACCAACCACATCCACGCCGATGATCTTGCTCGTGCCTGCATCGCGGCACTGACGCGAGGCCGGGCAAACCGGGTTTACAACATCAAGGACGACTCGTCCCTGGCGATGGGCGAATGGTTCGATGCGCTGGCCGACGCCTTCGCGCTGCCGCGCGCCGCGCGCCTGCCGAGGGAAGAAGTGCGCTGCGCGGTACCGCCGACGCAGTGGTCGTTCATGAACGAGTCGCGCCGCCTCGACAACACCCGGATGAAGCAGGAGCTGCGCCTGCGTCTGCGCTACCCGTCCGTGGCCGAGGGAATCTCGGCGGCAGTTATGGAGAATGCATCATGCTCATGCTCTGGGTAAAGGCTTTTCACATCGTCTTCGTGGTGAGCTGGTTCGCCGGCCTCTTTTACCTGCCAAGAATTTTTGTGAACCTCGCCATGGTGCCGGTCGATAGCGCCGCCGAACGGCAACGCCTGCTGCTGATGGCGAAAAAGCTCTACCGCTTCGTCACGCCCATCGCGGCGCTGGCGGTGGGGCTGGGGCTGTGGCTGTGGTTCGGCTTCGGTTTCGCCGGCGACTGGCTGTATGTCAAGACCGGCTTGGTGGCCGGCCTGGTTGCCTATCACTTCTGGTGTGGCAAGTTGCTCGGCGAGTTCGCCCGTGGCGAGTCGACCCGGAGCCACGTTTGGTTCCGGTTTTTCAACGAAGCGCCGGTGCTGGCGCTGATTGCCATTTGCATACTCGTGGTGGTGAAGCCGTTTTAGCGTGAAATAACTCGTTCGGAGCGACGGGAAATCCAAGAAGAGCAGTGGCGATCAGGCCGGTGGGGCGCTCTGCTGCGCTCCATGTCCCCCGTCGTCGGCCTGCGGTCGCCGCCTCCTCCTTTACTTCCGCTCCGCAGAGCACCCCACCGGCCCGATCGGGCGGCGCCGTGCGGTTTTGGCGGTTCAAGGCCGCAGGCGTATCCGG